>JACCDG010710649.1_pt1 | contig 17651 bp, 14 predicted proteins | sample 7442471 | NCBI WGS metagenome assembly JACCDG01 (sample SAMN15323444, study PRJNA562643) | freshwater metagenome | isolation source: river surface water | place: USA:Blue River Watershed | collected 2017-08-17 | reverse complement strand
GTACATAACCCGTTCAGGTCTGTACCGTGCAACATGTAAGCATTGCACACACAGAACCTGCCGGCATACAACACATTCAGCAATTTTAGTTTCAGGCCGGTAGCCTGATGGGTATACAGACAATGTACCTGTGCTTCGGCAATAAGGCGCTTCATCCTTTCTTCATCCGGATTTTCCTGCAGGCTAATGTTCGGATAGTATTTAATCAGCTCTTTTATGGTCTCTGGCGGATTGAGTCCGGCAATAATAACCGGATGTGCAATGCGTGAAAACACTTCCTGTATCAGGTAAATCGCCGCTGTTTCATTTTCAGGAACCGACAGATTGCCATGGTACAATATGTAGTCGCCCCTGCCACTTAGTGAAGTTACCTTATCGTTCGGATGAAAACTGGGCAGATACTCGACCCTGTTTTCGGGATATTGGGCAGAAAAATAACTGGTATCTTTCTTAGACACTGTAAGCATCAGTTGGGCGTTTTTTACTATGGGTTCAAAGCGTTCCAATTTTTTTGCTTCCAGCTTAAAATACACTTGTTTCAACAGGTTCTTTTCGGCTCTTGCCAGGTGTCGGTAATACTCGTGTTCTATATTGCTTTCCCTGAAAATTTTATACCTGTTCTTCAGTGTCGGATGATCCAATAATAAACAGGTATGCAATCCTTCAAACAATACAGGAAAATCATTTTGTAAGAGGTTATTCAATAAAACGTTTGATTTACGGGAAACAACAATGTATGGCAGTTTCCGGAAATGATTCAACAAGGAGGTGTTTCTTTTATAATAATAAACCTTTTTACAAAATTGCTCCAATTGCGTTTGTTTGCCACGGCCATATTCAAAACAATGCAGATAAACCGTAACTCCGATGTCCTGCAGGTATTTCAGTTTGTAATACACATCTATTACACCGCCATAATTAGCCGGATAAGGTACATCGAAGGATATTATATTCAGGCCTGTGCTCATTTTCTAATGTTGTAAAGTTATTGTATTTTTAATCTAATGATTTAATTTACACCCGACACTTATGAACGTAGTCTTACGTAGTTTATTGCTCCCTTTATTATTAATACCGGCCATACATACCAAAGCCCTGAATGTAAAAGAAGATATAGGAGCAGCTAATTGCCTGTATTACCGGGAAAGTATTTATCTCTATGGCTTTGAACAGAAAAAGGAGGGGTTGGCTTTAAAGATAGTACGTTACAGTACAATGCTTCAAAAGCAACAGGAAGCCAGTATTATACTGGGCAATGAAGACATGTCGCGCTTTCATCCCATTACCGTAGATACAGTTCATCATTACCTCAGTTTTGTTGTACAACGCATTGATAATGATAAAACAGCCCGGCTCATTCGCTTTACAAAGGAATTGCATACCGTTGCCAGCATCAAAGATGCTGAAGTAAGCCGAATTAACTTTGCGGCTTTCGATGAGGAAAAATTATATGGAAGCCATGATTTACTGTTGATACGACCGGGCTCCCAATCATCTAAGGACTCGGCGCATTTTTTCTTTTTACAGAAATACCGTCTGTTGGATTCGAGCAGGGTATTTGAATACAAACTCGAATGGGAATTTGGTTTTGATAAAAACAAATACAAACGTTGTCACCTTATTACTTTTAACCAGCGATACGTTTTTGTTTATGCCAATGTAATCTCCGGAATAAAAAAAGGACAATGGGTACTCATGATCAATATGGAAACCGGGGAGTTTGAACGAGCCTGCCAGCTCAATACCAAAAACGACCCGGAAGAATATCTGTTTTCCTCTCATGATTATAATCCGGCCAATGGTGAATTGTCTGTGGCCGGGGTAAGACTTAACACAGCCGGTAGCGGAGCAGGTGTAGCACTGGGTAAAATGAAAATGCTAAACAGTTTTGTTTGCACCATAGATTCTCTGGCAGTTATGAAAGAGAAAAAAACTGATTTTATTCCTGTTCCGGCTGAACTGAGTAAAGAAAAGGAACTTAAAAAATTTCTGGTAAAAACCAATAAACTGCTATATAAAAAAGAAGAATACGTGCTTATCAGTGAAATATTGGCTGAAGAAAAAGGCAACATGTTCAAAACATATGGATTTCTTTTTACCCAGTTGGTTCACGATGAAAATGGAAACCTTAAAACCAAGTCTGCTTTTTTTAATCCTTCTTTCCGCGACCCCAACATCAGCCAGGCCAAACAGCTTGTTAATTCTTACGAACTAAGTAGTGCTGCCGATGCGGACAAACTATGCTATCAGTCACCTATATTTGGTGTTTTTTCGCCTTTTGTTTGGGATCTGGCCTATACCGATAAGGCAGCCCGCACTTTAGCTGGCTTTCAAAATAAAACTACTGGTAAAATCACTTTTTATTCCTACTCCCTAAGCGGAGGCAAATGGGAGAACAAGGAACTGACTAATGGTGAAAAGAACCTGCGCAGTAAATGTATTTTACTCAGCACCAAACAATACCTTGTATTCAATCAGGCTACAAGCGAAGAAAGTAAAGTATCCTCAGCCTGTTCAATCGAATTACGGGAATTTTAGTACGCATAGCTGGTTGATCGGAAAATAAATGAGCATTGTTTTCCTTCTCTCATCTTGATACTATTGTCTTAATACCTACCTTTGTCAGATTATGTCCAAAACACTTATAAAAAATGCCCGCCTTGTTAATGAAGGCGATATCTTTATTTCTGATATACTGATAGAAAACGAGTTTATTGTACGTATAGACCCAGATATTGATGCGAATGTAGCTACCCGGGTTATTGATGCCGAAGGGCTTTACCTGCTACCTGGTCTTATTGATGATCAGGTTCATTTTCGTGAACCCGGACTTACCCATAAAGGAGAAATATATACCGAAGCCCGTGCCGCCGTGGCCGGAGGCATAACCTCATATATGGAAATGCCCAATACCAATCCGCAAAGCACCACCGTCGAAGAACTGGAAAAGAAGTACCTCAGGGCAGCAGTGTGCTCGCTGGCCAATTATAGTTTTTATATGGGCGGTACCAACACCAACCTGAACGAAGTAAGAAAAATTGACTACAATAAGGTTTGTGGGCTGAAAATTTTCATGGGTTCTTCTACAGGTGATATGCTGGTAGACAATGAGGCAACCTTAAACGAAATATTTGCCAACGTAGATACCCTTATAGCTACACATTGCGAATACGATCCGCTGGTAAAAGAAAACACCAAACGAATTATAGCCGAATACGGAGAAGATATTCCTGCTTATTTCCATCCAATTATCCGTAATGAAGAGGTATGTTATCGCTCTTCACACATGGCTGTTGAACTGGCTAAAAAACACAATACCCGTTTACATATCCTTCATATTTCTACTGCCCGCGAACTTAGTTTGTTCACCAATCAAATTCCATTAAGCCAAAAAAGAATTACTGCCGAGGCCTGTGTGCATCACCTCTGGTTTTCGGATGAGGATTATGCAAACAAAGGCAATTTCATTAAATGGAACCCGGCAGTAAAAACCGTTTACGACAGGGATAATATTCTGGCGGCCGTACTCGACGATCGCATTGATGTAATTGCTACCGACCATGCCCCGCATACAATTGAAGAAAAACAACAGCCTTATTTAAAAGCTCCCAGCGGCGGCCCATTAGTGCAACATCACTTACTAGCTTTGCTCGACTTATATCATCAGCAAAAAATCAGCCTGGAACAAATTGTAAAAAAAACCAGTCATAATGTTGCCGACCTTTTTTCTATAGACCGGCGTGGTTACTTACGCGAGGGGTATTATGCCGATGTGGTATTGGTTAATCTTAAATCGCCGGAGCTTGTAAGCAAATCCAATATTTTATACAAATGTGGCTGGAGTCCTTTTGAAGGGCATACTTTTCAGTCGCGTGTAATAAAGACTTTTGTAAATGGTCATCTGGTTTATAATGAAGGTGCTTTTGACGAAAGTAACAAGGGGAAAAGACTGGAGTTCAGGAGATAATACCATTTGGAAATATGTACCAGACTCATTTTCCTTTCTGTTTATCGGCCTAAACATTTTCTACCTGTATATCCCAAACATACAGGGCTTTTTATGAATATCCGGTTTTAACTTCTTCCATTCCCCTGCCGGCAATACTTTTATAAACTCATCGTCCAGACTAATATTACATGCCAGTAATATTAAGGTAGCCGGGCTCAGGATTGTTGTTAATTCCTCTAACAACTGGATGTTACGATACGGTGTTTCAATAAAAAGTTGCGTTTGCAATTGGGTAAATGTCAGTTTTTCTAATTCCCTTATACGTTTTATCCGTTGGCTTTTTTCCTTAGGCAGGTAGCCATTAAAGGCAAAATTTTGTCCATTGAAACCACTGGCCATCAAAGCTAATAATATAGATGACGGACCTGTTAGCGGCACTACTTTTATTCCTTTCCGGTGAGCCAGTTTTACAAGAGCTGCGCCTGGATCGGCTACACCAGGGCATCCTGCTTCGCTCATCAGGCCAACATGCTGCCCTTCCACTAAGGGTTTTATTAATTCATTTATTTCCTCAGCTTTGCTGTGTTCGTTCAACTCGTAAAAAACCATTTCCTGCAGGGGTCTTGTTATACCGGCCTGTTTCAAAAACTGCCGGGCACTTTTTCCTTCTTCACATACAAAATACCGAAGGGAGTTTATGACTGTAATGTTATATGAAGGAATTACCTTTGACAGTTCGCCGCCCAATGTTACCGGAATAAGATATAGTGTTCCTGTCATTAGCTGTGTTTTATTTATCTGCTTTTCTAATTTTTAAGTATTGCTGATTATTCTGCTCCAGCTTACCATCATCTGTCATCTGATTAATGGTATCCATAACAATGCTTTTATCGTAGCGATACAAACTACTCACCAATTCGTCTAATCTGTATGAACGGGCTTGAAGCAACTTAGCAATTTGTACCTCTACCTCCTGTACATTTAAACTTCTTAATTTTTTCTTTCTCCTGAGGCACACATCACAATGTTCGCAATCCTCAAATTCATCTTCATTAAAATACTTCAGCAACTGCCTGCTTCTGCATATCCTACTTTCGTTAACATATTGTATAACGCTTGTTACTCTTTTTTGTGCCTGATCCTTCAGTAGTTCATAATTTTCTTTACTGAAATAAAGATGTTTGGCATCAATACGGTTTGCCGTAAAATTAAGACGGGGAAATTGCCTTCTGGGAACGTAATATACCATTTCCAGTTCATGCAGGCGGGTTAATTGCTTCTGCAATTCAGACACAGCACAACCGCAGCGTTTGGCTAACTGATATTCGTTCATAGCTACAAATTGTTCCATTACTCCGCCATAACTGCGCAAAAGGCTTTTGATCAGGTTGTCATATTTCTCATTTTTAACCTGAAAATTATATAAATCCTCTTTATGAACGGGAATATGAATACGAGCCGGCTCAAACGAAGCATCGGAAAGCGACAGATAGCCCTCTTTTTCGAGAAAGCGTATGGAATTAAAAACCAATTGCTGCTTTAAATTGTACTTTTCGCATAACTCCTCCATATTAAAATCTACGGAAAGTCCCAGGCCAGAGCCAACTGCAACCTGATAATAATTCGCAATTGCCTGGTACACCTGTTTCATTTCTGCAGGACCAGGAAAAGAATTATTCAGGTTTTCCTGTAACTGGATAATATCCGCATCCTGCATCAATATGGTAGCATACGCTGTTTTTCCATCCCGGCCACCACGCCCGGCTTCCTGAAAATAGGCTTCCAGGCTATCGGGCAGATCCAGATGCACCACAAAACGAACGTCGGGCTTATCTATACCCATGCCGAACGCATTAGTAGCTACAATTACCCTTATTTTATTCGTTATCCAGGCCGACTGCTTCAGCATGCGCTGTTCCGGCAAAATACCTGCGTGGTAGAAATCGGACGGAATACCTTGTGTTATTAGAAATTGGGCAATTTCCTGAGTACGCCGCCTGTTACGTACATAAACAATACCAGTACCTTTTACATTGTTGCAAATTTTTAATAAACGATTTGTTTTATCTTCTTCCTGTTGTACTATATAATTCAAATTCTTCCGTTCGAAACTTGCCCTGAAAATATTTGGACGTTTGAACTGCAATTTTTTCTGAATATCCTCTACTACCTCCCGTGTAGCACTGGCGGTAACTGCAATAACTGGCACCAGAGGCAAATACTCGCGTAGGGCAGCTATTTCCAGGTAACTTGGCCGGAAATCGTAACCCCATTGCGAAATACAATGTGCCTCATCTACCGCTATCAATTTCACATTCAGGGCGGGCAGTTTGGCTTTAAATAAATCTGTCTTCAAACGTTCGGGAGAAACGTACAGAAATTTATAGTGGCCATGTACACAATTATTGAAAGCCACATCCAATTCTGTTCTGCTCATGGCTGATGTAATGGCCATGGCTCTAATTCCCTTTTTATTAAGATTTTCAACCTGATCCTGCATCAGTGCTATAAGTGGGGAAATGATAAGGCATAGCCCGGACTGCATAAGTGCGGGCACCTGAAAACAAACAGATTTCCCGCCTCCGGTTGGCAAAAGGGCAAGGGTATCATTGCCATCAAGAACAGAAGCAATGATCTCTTTTTGCAGCGGGCGAAAAGAAGCATGCCCCCAATAACGTTGCAATATATCTTCGGCCTGTTTACTCACCTGAGGTAAATTTACAAAATTAGCTTGTTCCTTTACGTATACCCGCTTTTGTACGAGACTGGCAGCCCGCTTATGACGCAATATTTTGTATATTCGTACCCTTCAGGTATGGCCATCTCACAGCTTTCCATATTGTTTATCACCTTTAAGTGGATTGATGCAATTGACATTATTCTGGTTGCCGTAGTACTCTACCAGATATACAACATTGTAAAGGGAACTCCCGCTGTAAGCATTTTTACGGGTATCTTTTCTATTTATGTGGTATGGATAATTGTAAGGGCTTTTGATATGAAGCTGTTTGGCTCCATACTGGGTAAATTTATTGACGTTGGGGTAATTGCTATTATCGTAGTGTTTCAGCAGGAATTAAGGCGTTTCCTTTTGTTTATAGGCACTAAGGAGTTTATTAGTCGCAGTTTTTTGTTAAAGGCCATTTTTAGTGTAAGACAGGCATCTACAGTAAGCCGTTATACCCAGGTAGATTTAAGCCCCTTGGTGAGGGCCTGTTTTCACATGAGCGAAAGTAAAACCGGAGCGTTAATTATACTCAGTCGGCATTCCGATCTTAAATTTTACATCAATACAGGCGAACCCTTAGATGCAGTGGTTACGGAACGAATGCTGGAAAGTATCTTTTATAAGAATAGCCCACTGCACGACGGTGCAGTTATTATTACCGGCAACCGGATTATTGCCGCACGTTGTGTGCTTCCGGTTACCGAAAAAGAACAATTCCCGTCTCATTATGGTATGCGTCACAGGGCTGCTGTAGGTGTAACCGAATCGACCGATGCCGTAGCGCTGGTCGTATCGGAACAAACCGGTAGTGTATCCATTGCTTCCAATGGCGATATTAAAGCTATCAATAATCCGGAGAAATTAAAGCAATTGCTGGAGAAGGAGTTTCACAAATAGGGCGTCTTATGAAACATTTAAAAGCCTGTATCTATTTTCGCTCTTCTTTATTTGCATAATACAACAACTGTTTTATACTATTCTACCAATTCGGTTTACAAGTTTAAACAGAGGCGTAGTAATTGGCAGTACTTTTCAACAGCTTCTTATCCCAATGTTAGCGAGAAACGGTTCAAAACTGTTTCGGGCATTATATACGAAAAAAAAGGCCATTTGCCGAATTGTACTTAACTTTACAAAGCCATGTACTCCATCGAACCATTTTATAACTGGCGACATCTCTACATTGCTGATGAAGACGAGCGATCGCCGTTTTTTGGAAGGGAATATAGTGAGTTTGAGTTTACCAATAGCATATATAATTACGTTATTCATCCACAATGGGATACCATCGGTTCGGAAACGCTATACATCAAAATACTATTTGCAGATTACGAAGAAGGTTATTGTGTTATAGAAATGATAGGCGAATGGAACGATGCCATTACCAACGATATTATGCTCTTAAAACGTGACATTGTAGACGAATTGAACTACGCTGGTATTAACAAGTACATTATCATTGGCGAAAATGTATTGAACTTTCACGCATCAGACGATAGCTATTATGAAGAATGGTTTGACGATAATGAGGAAGGCTGGATTGTATTTCTTAACTTCAGAGAGCACGTACTTACAGAATTTCAAAACAATAACCTGGACTATTATTTTATTTCCGGCGGCGAACTCAACGATTTTAACTGGCGCAAATTCAGTCCCGGCCAATTGTTCGGAAATGTGCTGAAAATTATCAACAAACGTTTGAGTTAATAGTTTACTTAACACTAGTATAAAGGCACTGGTAGGTATTATATCCTGATACTTGTGTCTAACGCCTGCCTTAGTTCCTTTTATCAGAACCCCACAACAATTTATTGCGAAGTGTTTTAAAGAAATGCTGGCCCTCCAGATTAATCAGGTTAAAGGTGAAACCTGCCTTTTTAATGACAAGCTCTATTGAGGAATCAATAAAAGCAGAACGCGAATCGAGCGACACCAGGTATTGTGGGCTGCGACCCCTTACTGTAAGTAATATTTCATTATTATTAGAAAGCACAACCGGGCGTACGTTCAGGTTATGCGCAGCAATTGGTGTGATTACAAAATTGCCTGAATCAGGCAGCATAATTGGTCCGCCACAACTAAGCGAGTAAGCTGTGGATCCTGTAGAAGTAGAAATTATCAAGCCATCTGCCCAGTATGAGTTCAAAAACTCTCCGTTTACTTTGGCATCAATGGTAACCATAGTAGAAGAATCCTTCTTCATTACAGTAAGTTCATTAACGGCAAAAGGCAAAGAGCCAAACAAGCCTTCTTTTGCATGCAACTCTATCAGATCTCGTTTATCCAGCTTAAAATGCTGATTAAGCAAGCCCTGAATAGCCGCGCCAAAGTCTTCTTTATACACGCTGGCCAGAAAGCCAAGCCTGCCTGTATTTACCCCAAGTACCGGAATACCTGAATCACGCACCAAATCTAAGGTTTCCAGAATAGTGCCATCTCCACCCAGGGAAATGATAAAATCCACATTTCCCTTGATACAACGGTAATCGGTATAGGTAGGAATATCGAGGTTAAAATCAAATTCCTTTTTCAAAAAGTTATAATAGACCTCGTAAATAATCAGATTCACATTTTCCCTGTTCAGGCGTGTACTAAGGGTTTTCACATAATCGGCATGATTATCTTTTACAGGGCGGGCATATACTGCGATTGTCATACTGGTTTTATATAGGTGCCGTAAGGTGCAAAAATATACCTTTTTGCTTCATCTTGTTCATTGATGCTTCCAGACGTATTACAGTATCATAATAGGTTACCAGATCGAGTCCAATACCACAACCAACCAGCCATGTATTGGTTAAGGGGTTATCGGCATAGTAAAAACGATCCTGAACATAAGCTACATCGCCATAAGCAGTGAGGTATACCGCATAAGGTATGCGTTTAAATTTTTCAAAATACTTAACTGGTATTTCCAATAAACGGGGTTTTATCAACTGATATTTTGCGGTTGTCTTAAACATGACGTAGCTTTGTCCGTCAACCACATAATATTCATAACCCCTCACAAAATCATTAAAACCAAGGGCACGGTTAAAATAATAAAGCGGTGCCGAATTCATCATATACCTTAGTTTCAGACCAGTTGCCATATACGTGCGCGAACAAATACTCCAGTAGTTTTTCACCGAAGCGCTTAGCAGCAGGTTATCAACTGTTTCGTCGGGTAATAGGTTCAAACCATCCTTTACAGCCAAAGCCTCAAAAGCATAGCCTTTCAGTGGATATATCCTGGAATCTCTAATATCATAACGAAAGAAGTATTGCAGACTGAAATAATCAATATTATTATGACCGGGTAGAAAATACCCCGGATTTAATTGTTTAATCTCGTCGCTTACCGAGCAGCTTTTATACTGGATTTCAAAAGAATGCTTCATGTATATGCCTTCACGGTAATTAATTCCAATCTTCGCCTCTTTTTCCGTACGTACATAATTGCGGTAATTACGAAAGAAGAGTAGTTGATTGCCATAAGTTGCATAGGCAATTTCATTATTACGGTAATAATTACAGGCCAAATTCAGCCCAATACTCTGTTTTCTGTTGATGTACGGTATTTTATAACTCAGCCCGTATAATTCGGTGTACCCCCTTCTGAATTTCAGTGTCGCTGTTTCGTTTCTGCCTCTCACATTCTCAAACGTAAGGTACATCCCATAATTGATACGGAACAAATCTTTGGTAGCCCACCAGGAATTAAAGTTTCTGTCCTGAACCTCCAGGATAGGCGAAGGCCAGGTATACCAACGCTCTTTTACATCAATCCATAATGCTGCTGTATGCAGGGAGTCGTTCAGTTGTGAGGTGATGGTAACAAAATTGAAAAGCGAGGTATTGATAAGATTTTGCTGTGAGCGGCTTTTGCAATACTCCAGTTCGTCCAAGGTCAGCAATTGTCCGGTTTTAAAGTTAAGTTCACGCAGAATAATTTTCTCCTTTGTTCTTTTGTTACCAATAACCCGAATGCTGGTGACGGTATATTGCGGTTTAACCAGTTCGCTTAAACGTTGTTGGTTCAGGTAACCTTCGGTTTGTCCAAAACTAAACGAAAAAATGAACAATAGCAGAGCAAGAGCCACTCTGTGTAAGGGGAATTTATGCCGAATCCGGAAAGACCTAAATATTGATAAACCGCATAAACTCATTGAAGCGGTGTTTTAAATCATCGGAATACTGCTGCTGATGATACGAAGCCTTAACATGATAGTTATAGCGGTAAAAGGTTTGCAGTATACGTGATAGATCTTCTTTATTAATTTTAATGGTTACTTCTATTTTGGTAGAATCAGGAAGCGAGGTCAGGTAACAACTCAGTACCCGTGCGTCATTTCCTTCAATGATGCTGGCTATCTGTGTTAATGAATAATCGTTTTTATTCATTTCCAATTCAATAATACCTCCGGGATCCATCACTGCCGATATACCCGACATTTTTTCCAAAGCACTTTTCTGGGTTATAGAACCCAAAAACCTATCCTGGTCATCCAACACCGGCAAAAGGGTCAGGTTCATAGCAGACATCAGTTTCAAGGCGTCGTAGGCGTGTTGTGAACCATGAATAACCGGCTTTATCATGTGAACCTTACTGTTCTCCAATTCCTCTTCCCGTTTGCTGTTCGAGTCGAGCAGATCCGCCTCGGAAACCAGACCAACCAGTTCACGGTCTTTAATAACCGCCAAATGGGTTATTTTAAATTCTTCCATCCAGTGAAGGGCAAGGTCAATAGTATCATTGTGTTTCAGAGGAGGAACTTCATCCGTAATCAGATCGGTAATAAGCATAAAAAGCTTGTATTAATAAATTTACTGATTTTCAAGTACTATTCCAAGTATATTTGCAACAGAATAACGCCGGTAAAAGTACTATAATTTTCAGGTATCCCGAAATTTAATCATGGCTAAACTAAGCGTAAATATTAATAAAATTGCCACCTTGCGCAATTCCCGAGGTCATAACCTGCCCGATGTACAAAAAGTGGCTCAGGATTGTGAACGTTTTGGTGCAGAAGGTATTACGGTACACCCCCGCCCCGATGAACGACACATCCGCTATCAGGATGTTCGCTTACTTAAACCACTGCTTAAAACTGAATTTAATATTGAGGGCAATCCGAAAGAACAAAGGTTCATAGATCTCGTATTGGAAATAAAACCCCATCAGGTCACTCTGGTGCCCGATACCGAAGGCCAACTTACCTCCGATCATGGCTGGGACACTCTTAAACACCGCGATTACCTGAAGGATACTATTGCCCTTTTTAAAGCTTCCGGCATACGTACTTCTATTTTTGTTGACCCTATACCACAAATGATCGAAGGCGCCGGAGAAACGGGCACGGATCGTATTGAATTGTATACTGAGGAATATGCCCGAAAGTATACGCAAAATCGGGAAGGAGCTGTAAAGCCTTATAGAGAAGCCGGGAAACTGGCAGCAGTAATGGGTTTGGGTGTAAATGCCGGGCATGATCTAAGTCTTGAAAACCTCAATTACCTGAAAATAGAATTACCCAACCTGATGGAAGTGTCCATTGGTCATGCGCTCATTGCGGATGCCCTGTATTATGGTTTGGAAAATACCATTCAGTTATACCGCCGTGAACTGAAGAAGGCTTCTTTATGAGTGAGTCAATTGTATACTTACCCAAACCCTGCATCATGTACTCATTTTACATTTGATGTTACTGCCAATCAGTTGAAAGGTAATTGGATAATACCTGTTTATACAGGAATAATACCGTTTGCATTATATTATGGTCCAATTCCGTTTCACTACATTGCACCATAATATTAATAGCAACGGCATTTACCACTGTAAATATTTTATTTGGATTGGACCAAATAAAATATAACATTGGTATAATAGATAATTCGGGTTTAAATTACGTGGTAATTTTTTGTTCCTTTCGAATTTCTACTAATGCCAACTTCCCTTTATTATCAGTAGTTTTATGATTAATTGTTGTACATTTCAAACCAAAGCGCAGGTAATTTTTGCACTTTTTCGCTTTTAATCAGCTTATCTCATTACCTAACTTACCGCTATTGTACTCCATTTTGCAAGTAAATGCTCGTATAGCTGTTACACAGCTGTAATAATTTAAAACGCAACAATTATGAATAAAATCCTTACCAAAACACTTCTTTGCGGACTTACCTTATCTAATTTGTTAAGTCCGGTGCTAAATGCACAAATCAATCCTACCGTTCCTAATACAACCAGCGATCATCAAAAGCAGTGTATTGGCTACATAACACAATGGGATCACTGGAAAGGAGCCAGTAACAAAGTAACTCCGCACTCCTATAATCACCTCAATATCAATTATTCTCAATACACTATACTTAATTTTTCCTTTTTTGGTGTAGCTGTAGATGGCTCCCTGCATAGTGCAGATTACCGTAACAAACAAATCTATCAGCCGAACGAGGTACAAGCTCCCAATCCTCTGGTGTATGAAGATATATACAGCAGTTACGACTGGTTTTTCTTTAAAGGCGATGTACAATATTATTGGAACTGGGATCCATTCCTGTCTACTCTGGGTTACACTTTTAATTCCAGTACTCAAATGTGGACCAATACAAATACAGGTGAAACAGGCAGCTTTGCTAATGGTCTGATTGAAACAAAACAAAATGCAGCATTTAAAGGAATTTTTGAAATTGCCCATAGCCATGGTGTAAAAGTAATGGCCTCTATTGGCGGCTGGAGTATGTGTAAACACTTTAAAGAGGTGGCTGCTGACGCTACTAAAAAAGCGAAGTTTATTGCCGATGTTAAAAAACTCATAAAAATGGGCTTCGATGGTATTGATATTGACTGGGAATACCCCGGGCGAACAGGAATGAACTTTACCGGAACTCAGGCCGACTTCAATAATTTTGCTCAGTTAATGGAAGACATACGCCAGGCTATTGGAAATACAAAATTACTGAGTGCATGCTTTCATAGCGTAGTGAAAGCCAATGAATTTGACTGGAACCGCTTGAATAATTGCATGAATTATTTCAACTTTATGACCTATGACCTGAATGGTGGCTGGTCTAACAAAGCCGGACATAATGCACCGTTATTTGATTATCCGAATGCCGAATATGCCGGACTTTCCCTTAATGCCACACTCGATAGCATAAAAAAACTGGGAATCAACCAAAGTAAGGTGAACTTGGGTGGCGCTTTCTACGGCAGAGGTGTTGTATGCAACGGCCCTGCCGAATTAAATGTTCCAACAGTTAAAACCAATGTTACGATTTTACCTGACGGGCCTGTTTCTTCGGCTGCCGACCTCGATAACTTCAAACTGGATGTATGGGACGGAACCCCTAACTACAGTTACATATTAAGTGACGCAGGTACTGCTAACGGGTGGACAGAAAAGTGGGATGCTAATGCTATGGTGCCCTACAGAATAAAAGGAAATTACTTTTTAAGCTACGATAATACCCAATCACTGGGATGTAAGGCACAATTTATAAAAGATAATAATCTGGCAGGTATTATTATATGGCAGGTTTATGGTGATTTAATTGGGTTAAATAGCGGATGCAATAGCAATAAATTACCTTTTTGTCCTGGAACAACATCACCGCTTATAAACGAGATCAACCGTGTTTTTGCTTCTCCAACAAGGGTTTGTCAATTTACCAACTCCATAGAAACCAATCTTATTCAGAACAATACTATAGCAGTATCTCCTATCCCATCAAGCGGAAAAGTTCAGGTCGATTTAGGAAACGTTAAAACCAAAACCCAAATTACCATCCACAATATGATTGGGGAAGAAGTCTATAAAACAGTAACCGAACAAGATGTTATACTTGATCTTGGTCATTTAAGTAAGGGCATCTACATTCTTCAAACCCAATCCGGGCTGGGGAAAGGTTCTTCCAAAATTATTCTGGAATAAACGATTTTCCATCTAAAGAAAATTTTTTCAGCTCCCGCAAAACAGGCACCCCTTATCATCCGGATGCCTGTTTTGTTTTTTTACCCGTTTATTCAGATAATAGCAATCTTATACCAATGTTAAGGAGAAATAGCCCAAAAACGATTTCGAGTATTACATTGGTAAATGCCAATGTTAAGACCTATCGTGAAAGAAAAATTGCCTGATACATATTTACAACTGGTATAACATCTTATTTTTGCATGTTATTCATGGATTTAGCTTACAGAAAATACGGCGAGGGTCAGCCTTTACTCATTTTACACGGATTATTCGGGCAGAGCGATAACTGGAGTACCTTAGCCAAACGCTTCGCTGCTGCGGGTTACGAAGTATATACCATCGATCAGCGCAACCACGGGCTTTCACCTCACAGCGAAGTGTGGAATTATGAGTCAATGGCTGCAGATCTGGACGAATTTATCAGAAACCACCATTTAACTAAACCCATACTAATCGGGCACAGTATGGGTGGTAAAACAGCCATGTTCTTTGCCCTGAATTATCCGGATATATTATACCGGCTGATTATAGCCGACATTGCTCCCCGTTCATACGCAGCTCATCACGAAGCAGTACTGGCTGCTCTGCATGCAGTAGATTTTACGAAAATACATACACGGAAAGAGGCGGAAAGCGCTATGGAACAGTGGCTTCCGGATTATGGCACCCGTCAGTTTCTGCTGAAAAATATATACTGGGAAGATGCAGGTTCTAATAAAATGAACTGGCGGTTTAACCTGAAAACCATCTCGGAAAAGTACGAAAATATTGGTGTCGAAGCCCCGGCCAATACCACCACGATTAAAACACTCTTTATGCGTGGAGAACGATCGAATTATATTGAAGATTCGGACTTAATTGACATTGAAAGGCGTTTTCCGGATTATGAACTGATTACCATTTCTGATGCCGGACATTGGATACATGCCGAAAAACCTGAAGAATTCTATCAGGCCGTCATGAACTTTATAACAACTTAAGTTCTTTCAATAATTCGCCGATATCGCTACGTTTTTCAAGCAATACTGCCTCTATTCCGCACAACCTGGCTCCGGCTACATGCTGGGGAGAATCATCAATAAAAATGGTTTCTGCAGGTATCAGGCCATTTTCCTGGAGCACGTAATTAAATATTTCCGTATCAGGCTTACGCATATTCATACGGCAGCTATAGTATACTTTCTCGAAATAGGCTTGTAAATTGGGAATACCGTGCTGTTGCTCCAATATAGCTTCAAATGCACTTACATGGGTTTCGTTGGTATTGCTCAGCAAAAAAGTGCGATACTGTTTTGCGGCTTTCTCTAACAATTGCAGTCGGTGCAATGGAAAGTCCAACAACATGGCGTTCCAGGCCCGAATGAGCGCATACGTGTCCACCGGGGTATTCTGTGTTTTTTTCAAGGTATCAAAAAACTCTTCAGGGCTTACACCCCCCTTGTCAAAAGCATCAAACAAAGGACTCTGCTGAGCCTGTGTATAGAGTCCGGAAAAACCGAAAAAACCCAAATTTTCAAATTCCCGGATGGTTTTAGGTACATCCAGATTAATAATAACTCCTCCCAAATCGAAAATGATGTTCTTAAAATTTCCCATAAGTTTTGCAATTCAGATGCAAATATATATTTTTGCAATCCAAAATCTGAGACAGTTTAGATTGGTCCTATAGCTCAGCCGGTTAGAGCACCTGACTCATAATCAGGGGGTCCTTGGTTCGATCCCAAGTGGGACCACTTCTCTTTAAAAGCCCTGCAATTTGCGGGGTTTTTGTTTTACATCATGATTGTTTCAATAGTGTAATCTTATACAAATGTTAACGAGAAACAGTTCAAAACTGCTTTGGGATTACATTGGTAAATGCTGATGAATAACTATTGTTAAGTAAAAAGTAAAAAGCCATGCTTCGGCAGGCTCAGCAACCTAAGCCAAAAGGCTGAAATTGCGGTTAGCCATGAGTTTATTGATATTTCTATACGTCTTAATAATCTTACCATAACACTATGTTTAGACCAATCGACTGACGGTAAAATTGGCCTCATAATATTTCCAAACAATTTTACCCCCTCAATAATTATTGGAGAAGTGGGGTCTGAATCGATCCAATTGGGGAATTTCACACAAAACGCTTGCCTGAATTTATAGAAAAGAGGAACTTTGGGGAAATTAATAGAATAAATACGAAAATATGTCTGAAGCCAATCATACAAATACTGCCCTAAAAAAGTTTGAATCCTTCCTTGAAGGTTTAACACACCATGAGTTAACCGTATTAAACAGAATGGTTGTGGATCGCATCCACATTATGCATAAGGCCAATACACTTATGTCCATGTCAAAATTCCATATTGGCGATCGTGTTTCGTGGGACGGAAGTGATGGAATTATTCGATCAGGAACAATTATTCGAATGAATCAGAAAACAGTGTCTGTAAAAATCGATGATGCAAGCTATTGGAATGTATCTCCTCAGCTATTAAGGAACGAAAATTGACAAAAATCAAAATAATTTCGTAGAAATACTTATGCTAATATTAAAGAGGAATGGCTCAATTCCATTTGCTGGCTCAACCGGGATTACATTGCTTTCATTAGTATCAGGCTTTAAATTAATTTTATATTATTTCCTAGTGTTGAGCGTCTATTATACCAATGTTATATTTTATTTAGTCCAATCCAAATAAAATATTTACAGTGGTAAATGCCGTTGCTATTAATGTTATGGTGCAATGTAGTGAAACGGAATTGGATCATTATATTAATGCCAACGGTATTACATAGTTTCGGAATGCAATGAAGTATTCTTTGCAACCCAGAACAATACCGAAAAAGCGGCAACATAATAAGGGAATATGCCATAAAGTGTATCGGAAGCAGAGTGAGCGTTACGATCAACTCCTACAAAAGTAATTATACAAAAAACGATTACCGCTATATACAATACTACTCCGGGGATTGAAGTGGGTATAAAAATCCATCCTTTCTTTTTGAACCAATTTGTTTTCATGCTTTCAGATTTAAT
>JACCDG010182158.1_pt1 | contig 17662 bp, 23 predicted proteins | sample 7442471 | NCBI WGS metagenome assembly JACCDG01 (sample SAMN15323444, study PRJNA562643) | freshwater metagenome | isolation source: river surface water | place: USA:Blue River Watershed | collected 2017-08-17 | reverse complement strand
CTTGCCAAATACTCCAGCAGTCTTTTCCCTGTTATATTCTCTTAAAAAGTCACGTGCTCTCATACCTGTGCCTGTTTTAATCTTTTAACTAATTGCTTTTGTACTTGCTTGTTGTCTGCTTGAGCAGTGCCACTTTCTTTATGCCTAAACACACCATAGATCTTTAATTGTATAGGATCACGGCCTTCTATAGTATAGAATACACTAATGTCAAGATTTAAGTGTGCATGGCGTAGTTTAGGAATCGCACGACCAAATAGGCCTTCTGGATTAAAACTAGTATCTTTTTTGCCGTACTGTGCTAAAGGATTTGCTTTTTTGAATTCAATAAAGTCTTTTAAACGTTCAGCAATATCTGCAGGCTTATTAGCCAAGGTATCATCTAGTAGACTACTAGTACGAACTTGTACAGGGCCTGCTTCTTCCATGACATGCCACGGACCTTGTTCCGCTAATTGTAGTGCTTCATCCAGGCTTAGTTCTTGATCAATGCTGCGTTGTATTGCTTTGTATAGTTTTTCAATTGATTTTTTATTGCGTAAGATTTTAAATGCTAGATTTTCTGTTGAAAACTCACCTTCACGATCTAAACCTGCTTGACGCATAGTTTTGATCTTATCTTTGATACGATTCATTTCTTCAACATCACCTGAGCGAACAGCACGATTAATCTGTGTCATTAAATCACGTGCTTTGGTATTAACTGCGGTTTGGTCAATAGTAGGTGGATCGTATTTAGGTGTTTTAAGCCATTTATTATCTAGTACACTGTAAGTACCTGCGGAAATATTTTGTTCATCGCGGTCTTCTACGTAGAGTTCTACTTCGTGCCCACGTATGGTAATATCATGTTCATCGTTCCAGATCTTTTTCTTAGCCATGTAATACTGTTCTGTAATATCACATTCTAATGTAGCGTAGTCAGTAACAATGTGTAGATCAAAATCGCTATAGGCAGTGTAGTTGTAGTTTACTAGACTACCGCGTAGAATAACATCTAACAGTTTAAAGTTAGGTACTTCTAAGTACTCAATAAAGCGTTGTGCTATTTCCAATAGTTTGTAGCGAACTTCCGGACGTAGTTCATTATTGTCCCAGGCTGCAGGATTAAGTTCACTGTGGTAGGCTACTGTACCTTTTGTTAGATCTCTTGCTCTCATTTTTTAGTCTTTACGTTAATTGCTTTACCTTTACGCTCTGGATTTGGATCCTTTCTGCGTTTACGAGCCGCCGCACTGGCGCGACCTTTTTTGCCTAGGGCATGTGCTTTACTCTGTGGTAGGCATTTAGGTTTACCTTCTTTGCTACTGCCACGAGCACATGGTCCCATGATCTTACCTTGTGGGTTGAATCGTACCCATTTTTCTTTGAACCAATCACGTAGATTTTCGTTTACAGCATTAGTTGGATGACCCTCAGGTGCGCCGTTTAATTTTTGTGCCGCATGATCAGCACGTATGGCAAATTGAAAATCTAGTTCAGTTAGACCCTTAACATCATTTGTAGTAACTTGTAGTTTTACTTCAGCATTGTCCTGTGTTATTACAGCATTGTGATCCATGGCTTCACTGAATTCGTTGACTTGATCAATGAATTGTTCTGCGGTGTCATCATCTGCAAACACATAGGTTTGTTCTAGTACGTGATGATCCAACATAGTCCACGTAGGGATATATTTGTGATGTAGGTCATCTAACTCTTTGTCAGATGGTTTAAACAGTTCAGTGGGATCTCTACGTGACTCTTCAACAGGCACACAGTTAGGCACCATACGTCCGCCTTTTTTCTTACCACCTACCTGCTTATATCCTTTCCAGCAGCGTTCTGTTAGGTCTTTGGCTCTCATTTTTTGCTCTTATTGCCCCAGTTTTTAGCACCAACTTTACGACACTTACTTAGCGCACCACTAGCATAGGCACTGGGCCAAACTTTGTAGCGACTTTTTACTTTGTGATAGCAAGCATCTTTTTCTTCGCCCAGTGCTTGACGTTGTTTTTCTAAACTGGCCATTCTACGAATTATTTCTTGTTTGGTTTCGTCATCTAAGTTAGCCTGAAGTTGTAGATCTTGAAGCGCCTTGCGTTTAGCCTGATAGTCCTCTAGATCACGTAAGGGAGTTTCTGATTCGCTTACGTCACTTTTTGGAGCATAGCGTTTAATAGTTTGAATTCCAATATCACGCGGATTTGGAGTATCTGGATCAGCCATTAGTCGTTCACGGGCTGCTAAGGCCGCTTCTCGACTATCAAATTCAGCCATACCAAAATCATAGTTAGGTTCCATTTTAGGACCACGGCCAAGTAACTTGTAAGTGAGTTTGGCCTGATGTGTACGCTCTAATTCTTCTTCGCGCTCACGGTCAAGTTTTTCTTGGCGGCGCTGTTCATAACCCCAATCTGGATCTGGTTCTGGACGCTCACGATCATCAGGACCGCTTTCCCAACCTTCTTTTAATTTACTAGTAAACTCTTTTGCTCTCATGTTATATGTTCCTATTTTTCCAAGCACGGAACCAAGCGCCTGTGCCTGGTAGTGGTGCACTTTCCGGTAATACTAAATTTTCTTTTTCAAATGCTTCTTTAGCATCTTTTACTAACTGCTCAAACTCAGGACGATCTTTAATTGCCTTGATGATACTTTCAACTGTGGTTAAATCTTTTGCTGTGTGCCCTTGACCTAATAGTTTAACTGCAACTTCGTTTGGTTCATATGTGATCAATTCATTTGTAGCACGATCTAATAAGCCAAATTTTGGACTCATCTTCATGTTTTGTGCTTTGGCTATGCTGGCCAACAGTAGGTTACGATGTACACCTTTAAATTGACTGCCTGCTGCACCGCCTGCCATGATAAAATGTTGCCACACAGGTTGATCGCTAAACATAAAGTCTACTTGTACAAATCCATTTGATTCATCACCAAGTATAGGTGCTTTGTAGTGTACAGCATCACCTGACTTTTTAATATCTGTAGGCTTTACACCTTTGCGGATCAGTTGATTTATTAATGTATCTTTGCTGACTTTAGTGGCATCAATGCCTAGGTCAATATCACCTGATGTTGCGGCTTTACCGGTTGATCCCAACATATTGTCAGTTAGGTTCAACCCAGTTAACTGTTCTAACCATTGCACAGTTGGAACAACATTATCTTGTGTGATACGTGAGGTAACAGGGACTCCTTTTGGATCCTTAAATACATTACCACCTTCGTACAATTTAGTAACCATAAGCGTGTGCCAATCCTTTTTGTACTACTGCTAGACTGTCTTCGTCTGCTTGATACTTAATACCAATACCACCTCTAGCACGCCATGCAACAATGTTAGTGCCGCGATCATCAATTAAGATGTTAGGACTACCGTCCTGGTTAACAGCATAGCGTTCTTTTTGTCCTGTAATAATAATATCTTTTGGTTGCGGACTTAGATGTTGTTTAATCCACTCACGCTTCCAATGTTCGCTGTTAGCATGATCACCACGCAAAGGACTACTACAAATATTGTAGTATGGAACATAACCTAGTACCAATTGCACTAGACTGTCTGCTGTACCAAACTTGGGCAATCTACCAAAGAAATCCGTACCTACCATTTTGTTTAGTGTTGGATCTTGTTTGGCAGGAGGTATTTGTCTATAACTAGTGCCTCTAGGTAGACCTGCTAATACTGCATATTCTGCAAAAAAGTCTGCGAGAACACCATCCATGTCTAAGTAGATTTTAGTGTTCTCTGTTGCTCTAATTAGGTCTTCTGCTCGCATCTAGTATTTATCTGAAAAACACTAGTATACATTCTTAGGCCTGTCTTGTCAAGAAATTGGTTCGGATGCGGGTTGGACGAAAAGCGTCCTCGATGGTTTTAATAACTATATCGCTGTCAAACTCTTTACAAGAGAATACGTCTATGTAAACATCTCCTGTTGAGTCAATGAAGTGTGCAACTATACTGCTGGTAACGATTACCTGTATGGCTGTAAAGCCTGCTTTGTCTGGAAATTCTGCCGCAGTGTATTCTATACGTGGCTCACCAATTGGTTCCATATCTATAGCACGGACTAAGTGTTTGATCCAGTTATAGACATTTTCACGACTTTGTATGCTGGGCACATGGCAAGCATGACAGTCTAGTATTAAGTGGTAGCCCCAAAATTGATTAGTTGACATATTATTTAGGTAAAGCAAATTTAAAACCCGTTGCCTGTTCAACGGCGGTTAATGTAGTTTCGTACTGCGGCCAACTTGTTGCTGGTGTAATTGCCGCATTGGGCATTATGTAGGCTTTGACCTGTTTGGTTATTTTATTGTAAACAACTTTATATAAGCGTGTTGGAATGCCTAGACCATTACCTGTTTTAGGATATCCAGCGTCCCAAATGCCACCGCTAATAATGTAGTAGTCACCACCTGCTTTAGCCCATTCACGTTCTGCTGTTTCTAGTAGGCGCCAAGCACCGCGATTATTGTTAGCAATCTGCGGTTGCATATTGCTTAAAAAGAAACTTTCGCTCATTATTTCTTCGTTAGTAGTGTTATTACCAGCAGGACTCATGTGTCCACGGTCATGTGTTTTACCTACAGTAGCATAGTCGCTTAACTGTGCTTGGCAGTTAGGAGTAACAAGAGGGTCAGGACGAAAGTCATCTTTACGTTTAGCAGGACCTGTCATGGTACCCAAAGTTAGGTGTTCAAATACTGCTGCAGGTGCTTTAACATCACAGCGATGTATCACAGCATAGTTTTTATGGCAGATTTCTTGATCACCTGCGCGAGCAGTATATTGTGGTGCTCCTGCTGGTGTAAACTGCGGACAACTTTGATTAATGCCAGCCCAAGCATAATTACTAATTAAGACCAAAGACAATAAAATGTAACGCATAATGCTCCTTGAATAATGTATGTATTTATTAAATTATAGGTATCCAAGTATTACTAAATGGACTAGTTTGTAGATACTTTTGTGGTATTATATTCATGCTAATAGTAATTCTAGGAGTACTGCCCTGCCAAGGATCTACCCAATGTGCATCACCTAGGTCTTGGCTCAAACAAAGAGTATTGTTTTTATTTGCCTTTTCTATAACAGTACCATCTGGGAATTTGAAAAAGGTTGTGCTAGGTTCGGCATCTATATAGAAACTTGCATAATAGCATTCATCTAAATCAAATAAACCTTTCCAATGTGCATGTGCTGGTATTGGCTCACCTTGATGTTGATAGTTTAACCAAGCGTGTAGATAATAGATTTGATTGTGTTCTTTATGCTCGTTGAAAACTATACAGATTTTTCTGTAAAGTTCGTATAGTCCTTTGTAGGGAAAATGAAACACGTTATAGTAGTCATGTAACTTGCTGGTTAACGGTGCATTGGTCAGTTGCGGTCCTAATACTTTATAGTATTTTTCTTTATAAAAGAAGTTTTCTTCGTCAATCTGTTGACTGTACAACTTGACTATTTTGTTATTGACTCTACGAGCATCTTTTTTAAGTGCTTCTAAGTCCAACGATAGATTTTTAATTACTTGAGTATCTTGCATTATGGTTTTTCTCTATGCAGATATGTAGGCCTGAATAATCTAGTAAATTGATAAGTCCAATCAATCTGTCCTGACTCAAATGCTGTATTGGCCACACTAGGTGCCGCATGATGATTAGCATGTAGTCCTTCGTACCAAAATACATATTTTTCAATCCAATGATTGTGTGGTTGATAGTTCCAATGTTGTAATAACACTGCAACGCTTAAACTCCAAGTAAACAAACTAGCAGGAATTAACCAACAGAATAGAAATACTTTGTAGTCAATTAACCAAAATACGGCTATGTTTACTAATAAAAACACAAGATAGTAGTCGTGTGCCCAGGAGTATTTTCTGTACAGTTCAATTACTCTGCGTCCAACAATAGGAGTGTCTTTGTGATTAACATGACGATAAAACCAATACATTACACTGCGTAATCCTCTTGCGGGACCGTGCGGGTCTAGATCAGTGTCACTGTGTTTGTGATGTACGAGATGTGTAGTGGTATAACTAATAGGATCGCCTAACCCGCCTAGACAACCGGCCCAAAGAAATAACCATTCTACGGGTTTACTAACTTCAAATTGTTTGTGCGTAAAATATCTGTGATATGCTATGTTGTTGCCAATCATAGTATAAACAATAGCATAGAAGAAAAATGCTGCGGCCCACCAATACCAAGAACTATCAGACGCAAGGCCCAAATACAATCCTACGGGCAAACTTAATTGCACCAAGGTGGTAAGACTGGGTGTGGGTTTGAGTATGCTGGCTAAAGACATGTTTAACCTGTAACTATTGCACAGATTGAATTTTCTTGTAATTGTAGCGTAGCACTAGTTTGTTCAAATACTACGGCATACTGCATACACGCTAATTCTTTATCTTTTATTGTGAGTTTGCCTTGGATACAAACTACAGTTTTACGTTGATCTGCGGCAGAAACTTCAATAGTTTGTGCACCTTTTACTATTTCAACTTCTAAATGTTTTGTATCTGGTATTGGATTAAACATAGCAAAACTTATACCAGAATCTAAGGTATTTGTTATTACATATTTTCCGCGGCTGTCTTCAATATTATACAAATTGCCACTACTGATACTATTGAATACAACTGAACTATCGGCAGTTTCAGTTTCACTAAATCCTGCTGTGGCTGATCCTTCTACAACATATACATATTCATGGAAGTGACCATTTCCTTGATTTAGGTAGGCTGTGGTTTCGTGCGGCCCTTGATACACATTACAAAAAATAAAACTGTTTGTACTGATATTGTGATTGATAATCATATTACTACCTCTGGGTTAATCATTGATGGTGTTTGTTGGGCATCTAATACAGGATCAACTTGATCTAAGTTGATCTCAATTTGATTTTTAGATACCGCAAAAGTTGCAGTGTGTCCTATCCATGATGTTGTATTTACATTAACAGGGTTTGACTCAACGTAATCGCGATGTTTGACTGCGTTAATTATAGTTGGTTTGATAGACTCTAAAAAAGCATCTGGGGATGAAGTGTTATAGTTTTCCAAACTAAATGCCACTGCTTCATATTCATCAATGGGTTTTTGACTAAACTCACTGGCAAATTTAACTAAAGCAGCATTTGTTTCTTTATTGATATCTACAATTTTTATTGATAAGTTAATCATCTACTATAACAATCCGCTCACTGTTGCCCAAATTGGGCCAATAATTGTACCAACGTTAGCATAGGTAACAGTATCTGTTACTGCGATAGCAGGACCTGCCGCACCACCTACACCACCATTGTTGTAAGTTCCGTTGGCACCTCGTGCACCTGCTTGACCTCTTGCACCACCACTGCCACCATCGCCTGCTGGGTCAGATACGTTTTGACCTGCACCTCCAGATGTAAGTGTACCGTTATTGTAACCTGTACCAAATCCAGCACCACCGCCACCACTGCCACCTTGGGTATAACTTGGTGACTTCCAGTTGTTGTCAAAGCCAACACCACCGCCACCACCGCCACCGCCACCGCCTGCGATGTTTCCGTGATTTTCTAAAGTTATTGCGATGGTACTTACTAATCCGCCACCACCTTTACCCCCAGCACCACCCGGTGAATTTGTTCCTGAATTAAATTTAGTTGGCGCTATGTACACACCACCAGCACCGCCAGATCCACCGCGGCCTTGTATTCTTCCGTAGTTTATAACTCGTATATTATCACCACTGGTAAACTTATCTACTAAGAAAGCATTTAGTGTATTTGAGCCTCTGATAGTGACATTAGCGTACACCCAAACTGTAATATCCATTAATCCTGGGAAGTATGTTACGGGTAAACTATTGAATAAGTTATAGTCGTTGGTATCTGCAACAATGGATACATTGGCACTAACTCTACGTACTGGAGCATTAGTTAATGTGATTTCACGACTAGTTAAAATAGGTTTCCAACTACCACTTACTTTAGTAAATACCTGTTGAATTTGTTTCCAACCGCCAGTTACTGTGGTTACAGTAAATGGATTTGGGTCGTATGATATTAAAATAGCACCTGCTTTACCGTTTGCTCCGCCACCTTGTGTAACAGTACCGCCACCTTTACCTGCACCACCACCGCCACCAGCACCAGGCCCTGTTCCATAACTACCTGATTCGCCTGTTATAGCAGGTGCACCAGCACCTCCAGTTGAACGACCCGGTACTCCGCCACCACTACCACCTGCTACCGGGCCACCATTGTCTGAGTTAATTTTAACTCCATCTGAACCGTTTACACCGTTGGGTAATCCGCCCAACCCACCTAATTCATGGTGTCTACTACCAGAATTTCGTGCTGCACCGCCACCTGTGGCTACATAAGTAGTGTCGCTTACAAACCAACTAGATTCACCTGCAGTACCTGTACCGCCGCCACCCCCGCCAGTGGTTACTGCCGCAATACCATCGCCACCTGCCCCTACTTTGTAATTTATTTTTTGTCCGGGAGTTACTGAAAAAGTCTGCGTAACAATACCGCCAGATCCACCACCGCCACCACCAGAAACAAAAGGATCAAGTTCGCAACCTTGACCACCACCACCGCCACCACCAATTACTGTAACAGTCAATGAGGTTACGTTAGGAGGAACAGTCCACTGACCTGTTCCTACAGTAGTTAGTGCTACAGACTGGGCTTGCGGGTCATTAAAAACATTTGTAATTTGTGTTGGTAGTTTATAGTGCAATGATTCTACGTTTACCCAGGTATTTGATGCGTCTGGATTTTTAATTAAAATATTTAATTTTTTGCGTAATATAATTACAATGTAACCAGGATAGCCTGATTCGCCTCTGCGTTGTCCCGGATAATAACTTACGTTTCTACCACCCGGAAACACACCACTACCCGCAACTGTTACATTACCGTAGTTTTGACCACCGCTGCCTGCTGGAGGATTGCCTGCATCGTCACCGTATGTAGTACCTGCCGCTCCCCCAAGAGGATAACCAGCACCACCACCACCTCCTGAAGAACCGCCGCCAGCAGAATCACCACCCCAAGAATTTGTGTTTAATCCGTTAGTAGTAACACCACCTGGCAATCCTGGATTACCTCCACTAAGGTCATCACCCAGTCCACCTGCTCCGCCACCACCAGCGCCTGCGCAGACTACTGTACCATTGACTGCTACCCAACTGGCTCCACCACCGCCACCACCAGCGCCTGTATCAGCATCTTCGTCTGACACATTACCAGCATTACCGCCACGGAAAAATGGATATGTTGCATCGTATCCGCCCTTACCGCCCAATGGGTATCCTCCCTTGCCGCCTGGTTGTCCAATTTGAAATGTAATCTCATCACCGGTGCTTACATTAATAGTAGTTTTAGCATATCCGCCACCGCCACCCAATCCTGCTACACCATACCCACCATAGGTGTTAGTAACTGCACCTCTACCACCACCGCCACCTGCTCCCCAGCAGTGGATTTCCATATCAGAATGGTATCCTTCTGGCACAGTAAATGCTTTAATGCCCGAATCTTTAAGTACTATGGTATAAGTGGTGTTTGCCATTTGTTACGCCTTGTCTTTCGCTAATTTAGCGGCTGTTTGATGTACACGTGTACTATATTTTTTACCGTGTTTTGTTCTTAAATGTTTAAGGAATTCAAAATACTTATGTTTTTCATTTAAAGGGTCGCGCAGTGCGGATCCTATAAGTTCTCGGGCTGTGATAATGTCGCTAAATTCTGAACTTTCAGTAGCAACAATGTTAGCCACCGCAAAATCTTCTTCCATCATATCACCGCTGTTTTTACCGTGCCATTGGTCATTACCGTCATACCAAGGGTCCGAACTTTGGCTGTACCATTGATCATCTGGTCCGTGCCATGCGTCATATTCAAAAAGATCTCTTACTAACATACAATTCCTCTATAGAGTATTTATCAACAAATTAACACTTGACAAACTTAGACAAAGGTGCTATAATTTGTCTATCATCAACAACTCAAGGTAACAATTAGATCATGGCACAATTAGACAAACTACTAGACGTAATTACAGATCCTTATGCGGGTCGTGAAGAAGGCGTAGATTTTTGGGTAGACGAAAACGGATATATTCAAACCCAAGATGTACGCACTGCGGCACTTATCATGCGTACTGCTAATAACAGTGGTGAGTTTGAACAAAATCTAGTTAAAGTTGGCCAAAAAGGGGATAGTGTCTTGCTGGGATTTGATACTCTATTAGATGCTGAACCTGTTTATAAAACTAAAATTGGTCTAGGTAACGATATTAGTGTAGAAGTAAAACGCGATGAATTGGGCAAATTTTGTGTGTATATGAACGGAAAACGTCTAGCAAGAATGTTTAATAAATTGACCAGTGCTAAGAGGTTTATCAAATCAACAGACAAAGACCTACAAGAAACAGTTAAAGTTTCAACATTTGATGACGTTGAAGATTAAGTTTTTTGTTGGGCTTGTTTAGCCTGTACCTGATTAATTTGGCTGGCTAGGCTTTTGAATTGGCTAGCCAGTTTAGGATCAGATGCTACAGCAGCAACATCTTTCATTATAGGTTCTAAAGCCTTCATACTTTGTGCATCTACTGCTGTGCCTTTACTGGCCGCATCAATTGCTTTGGCTAAATTAGTAGTAGGTACAGTTGAGCCAGTTGCGGCTTTTAGTGTTTGTGTGGCTTGAGCAACTTCTTTGGCTTTTTGTGCTTGTTGTATTTGATTAGGCTGTGCTGTACCTAAACTGGTTTGACCTGCTGTACCTGCGGGTTGATCAGCACCGTACTCGTCAATCTTGTACAAAGGAATGAAGTTAGGATTTTTCTTCTTCATTTTTTCAACATATTTCTTATAGTCTGCTTTGGCTTGTTCGGCACGTTTTGCATCATCATCTGCACTAGGCGCACTGGGTTTACGTTCAATGTCACGTAGTTTGTTTAGAAGAATTTTATGCGGATCACCTTGACTTTCATCCACCTCTTGTCTTGAAGCCCAATCACGGAACTCTGGATCACGATCATACATTTCTGCTTCTTCTGCATCGCTGTCAGCATAGTCATTGTAACTTACGTCACTACTGTGGAAACTTTTCTTACCGTGATTGTATAAGTTTACAACTACAAAACGATTATCTTTGCTAAAACTGTCAATAACACCAGTTTCACCTTCGTGCTCTACTGGACCTGTAATAATTACATCATCGCCTACGTTTAGTTCTTCAGCGGTTTTATCTTCTCTTACAATAACTTCGTAACCTTGTTTTTCAAGTTCTGATTTAACTTGATTTGCCTGTTTTTGATCAGGATATTTTGTAAGTGGAGTCCACCGACTTGCTCCGGGATCGCGTTTCCACACACTGTGATATCCTTTTTCTTTATTGACTAGGCTACCTGAAACAGAAATTTCTTCGTCGTCTTCTTCTACTTTTTTGTAACGTTTACTTGGCTCATCACTCTTACCATAATCACGTGCTGGGCGACTGCCTTTACGTGATGGGCGTTTTTCTTCTACACCTAAGTTTTCTTCTTCTAACTGTTGTAAGAATTGCTCAAACTGTTCTGCTAGTTCTTGTTCTTTGGTTTTAGGACTAGGACCTTTTTGTAGATCTTTAAGAATACTGTCACCTACTAGTTTACGACCAGGCAGTCCTTTGTCAGTGCCCTTCCATTGACCTGTAAATTTAGGGCCAGTTGGATTCTTTTCAGCACTACTCATTGTGCCTTCTAATAAATCTAATTTACCTAGTAGTTGTTTTAAGTCCATATTACACCTTTGATGTTGCACGTAGGAACCAAGCGTGTTTAGCAAAGGCATCTTGGCGTCCTGCTAAGAAGTCACTAAGACCATGCTCACGGCGTTCTTCTGATTGTGCAAACAATACTTTCATAATTTCCTGCATTTTTTCTGCGTCTTGCAGTAATTCTAGTACCATTGCCTGTGGATCTAACACAGACGATTCATCATCTATGGCACTTAGGGCACTAAAACGTTCTAGACTAGCAGGAGTGTAGCCTTTAATCTTACGGATGTTTTCTGCGAAATCGTCTATGCTACCGTATACTTCATCGTAGATGTCTTCAAACAATTTGTGCAGTTGATAAAAATCAGGGCCTTCTACATTCCAGTGAAAGTTCTGTGCCTTGATAGCAAAGGCATACTGACTGGCAAAGGCCACTTTTAACTGATTTATAAACTTATCCATTATTTCTTTTTACTCTTTTTAACTGTACCGCTACGACTCATAAACACGCTTTTACCAAAGCCGGCACCACCGCCCATAGAAGTTGCTACAGCACCTGCACCTGTAGCACCTGCTGATGCTGTTTCGTTTACCGCATCTACTTTAGGATCAATGCCTGTAGACTTTTGACTAGCAACATAGTCTTTAACAGCAACTAACATGCTCTTAACCACTGCTAGTTTTTCCTGAGCCCATTCAGCCATGTTGTCATCTTGACCTAATAGGTCGTCTAGTTCTTCAGCCGCACGTTTGATGGTTTCAAGATTGTTGTCAACCATACCGGCTTCGTCATTATATTCTTGGTGATCGTAATTTTCTTTTAAAAATTCATTTGATTTCATAGCAGTTCCTTATACTGTATTTATACCAGCATAAAGGATAAGTTATCTCTGTGACCATCGCTAGTGTCGTTGCGTACACCATTTACATTGAGATTTCTTAGTGCTAATTGTGTTAAGTATGTGGGGTTAGATTTAACTACTTCAACACGTACAGTGTGCATCAATCCTTTAGGTACTTCTACTATCATGTTCTCATGAATGAATGTTTCTTGACTCCATATCCAATCACGTTCAGTTAGTAGTTCATCATTGAGGTATAGTCTATATTTGCTACCTTCGTCTGCTACCCATCGTGGTTGTAGGCAATGTACTTCTACATCTAGATAGGTTACATTATCGTTCATGCTAGTTTAAATGCTTTGAGATTCTTTTGAGGAGTAGACGGTTTGACATCTACTGTCATTGAAGTAGAATAGCGAGGGTCACGTGCCATTTTTTTGTTTGTAGCAACTACACCTACACCTGCTGCTTCTTCAGTTAAATTCATACCCTTGCGAACAGCATCATATAACTGTTTAGTTAGTTTGCCTGCACCAGTTGCTTGGGCAAATGCTTCATAGTTGCTCGCGCTTGCAGCAGCACGTGCAGCACTGGCACTAACACCTGTTACTCCCTCAGCGTCGGGATCACGATCGCCACTGCTAGCAAAATTAATAGAATCAAACTGGTAGTATCCATTGGTTGTTTCTACTCCGTTGTATTTTTCTAACAGTTCTTTGAAGTCAGCCAGACGATCGCTACCTGCAACAAACGTGACTTTACGGTAGCCTTTGGCATATAACCAATGTGCTACCTGCATGATAGTTTTTAAACTTGGGTCTTGTACAATATGACCTGCATGATCTGGGAACAATGCTTTTAAGAATTTAATTTTAGTAGCGTAATCTAAGGGATTCTTTTTAGGGTCTTGACTTTGACTAGTAAAGATAAAATAATCTCCGCCTGCGGCCGAATCAGCCACAGTGTTGATTAATTGCCCATGGCCTATGGTAGGAGGATTCATACGACCAAAACAAAATGCCGCATGTCTTTTGTCTGTTGCTTCAAATAATTCAGTTAAAAACATAGTAGTCCCTTAGGGTATACTATATTTATCTTAGAGTTTTTCAAGTAGCCAGATGTAAAATGGGCTAGTGAAATTAAGAACATAAGTACCATTCCAACCTAGGTTTACACAATTATCTAGTTTGGTTATAGTCTTACCTTGGTATTCTTGTGGCTGGTCTAGGTGATATTCTGCTGTCCAAAGTAAGTTACCTAGGCTAATATCATCTATGGTAATGTCATCGATATTAAGTAACATATCTTTAACTATTTGACCATTTTCTATCACGGTATCAGTGCGTGCATCTTTATTTTCTAAACGAATTTTCAGTGAATGAGCGCCTTCGTATAGTTCTCTTGTAAATGATACTGTTTGAACTTGGTCTTTAAATTCTGTTTGTTGTATTACCTGTTCGTCTAACCAAATAGAAAACTGGGGCCTTTTGCCCCAGTATGTTCCACTTAGCGTAATATCAAATTTGAGAGTTTCTTTATTCATTACTGAGGTTGACCATCTCGCTCGGCCATTTGTGCAGGTGTAATGTCTGGCATCTTAGGACCTGCTTGACCAGTTAATACACTTAGATCGCCAGCAAACTCATAGTGACCACTATGATTCAACAATACTTTAGCATGAGCGTAAATCTCACCTCCTAGTTTTGCCCACCGACGACAGAAAGTCCAGTCTTCACTTAGATAGTGACCTTTTTCGTCGATCTCTGTATCGAATATTGAATACATAGTTGGTTCAAATTGTTTGCCTAAACCCACATCATCCACATACTTTGTTTCTGGATGTGCGGCACAAAGTTTTTCATACACATGACGTTTAAACATCATAAAGCCTGTGCCCATTGTGTCAACTTTGAACACATCATTAATAATCTGCGTACCTGGTTGTACGTTAATTACATAACTGATAGGTAAGGCTTTCTTAGGATACAAGCCACCAATAACATCTTTGTCTGCGGCCAGCATCATAAAGATCGCTTCTGGTTGGAAACGAATGTCTGCATCAATGAACATAAAGTGTGTAGCAGCCTTGTTGGTCATCATCTTAGCCATTAAGTTGTTACGAGCACGTGTTACCAAACTTTCATTAACCATTGTGTCCAATGACCATTGTAAGCCACTACGTGATGCCATTAAGATGAAACGCAAAAAACTTGTAAAACAAGGTTCTGTGATTTGGCCACCATAACAAGGAATACCAAAGTGGATATGCACCTTACTAAAGTCATAAGGTTGACCCTGCGGTTGGCCCTGTGCTGGCATGTTCATAGGCACGCCTGGTGCGGCTTTAATCATGCTGGGTTGATTAGGTTTGATACGCTTTGATTGTTTGCTCATTGAAAATCTCTCTTTTTTGAATAAATTATGCTACTTGAATTTCAACTAGGGTGTTTGCACCTGCTAGTTCTTGTACTACTGCTTCTAAACTTGCTACAGTTTCAGCAGTTAAGATCTCGGCTTCAACATCGTTGTCGCGGATCATTTTGCTGACTTTGATTACTAAAACTTCTTCTTGTAATTTTGCCATTTCAGGCTCCTAAAATATACTACTATTATTTATCGGAGCCGTTTAAGACTGTAAAAATTTTATACCTGAATAATACCGTTTTCGTCTACAGTTTTGTTTTCTAATAGATCAAGCACAGGGGCCGCTACTGTAAATTTCACTGTGTCAACTGACCAATCTGCTGTGATTACACTACCATCTTCAACATGATCAAATAGAATCTTTTTACTCAACGGTACTTTGATTAGATCATTGATCTTACGTTGCAGTGGACGTGCGCCCATGGCAGGATCAAACCCAACTTCTGCCAAATAATCTACTAGTGCTTCTGTAGCATGTACTTTAATTGACTTTTCAGATAATAGTGAGTTAAGTTCATTTAAGAATTTAACAACAATTTTCTTCATTGAAATTGTATCAAGTTTGTTAAACTTAACCACAGCATCTAAACGATTGCGGAATTCTGGTTTAAAGAAACGTTTAGCCGCTGCATCGTCAGTGCCTGTTTTAGCCTGATCACGACCAAAGCCAATAGCATTTTTCTCTGCATCTGCCGCACCCAAGTTACTAGTTAAGATAAGGATACAGTGACGTGCATCTGCTTTCTTACCATTTGAACCTGTAATAGTTCCTTCGTCCATGACCTGTAACAATAAGTTACTAATGTCTGGGTGTGCTTTTTCAATTTCATCTAGTAAGATAATAGCATGAGGATTACGTTCAATTTCACTGATTAGTAAGCCGCCGCCCAAGTTACCATCTTCGTAACCCACATAGCCTGGAGGAGCACCAATAAGTTTAGCCATTGAGTGTTTCTCCTGATATTCACTCATGTCAAAACGTACAAGTTTCATACTCAATGCTTCACTTAGAAGTTTACACAATTCAGTTTTACCTGTGCCAGTTGGCCCTAAGAACAAGAAGTTACCCACAGGTTTGTTCAGTGCTTTCATGCCCGCTTTGGCTACATAGATTTTTTCTAGTACTTGATCAACAGCCGTATCCTGCCCGTATAGTCGATCTTTAATTGTAGATTCTAGTGTAATTAAACTATTTGTGGCTTTTTCTGCAAGTAAATTCTCACGTGGAATTTTAGTTGCTTTACTAATAGTATCTACAATTTCTTCTTTGCCGATGATAAAATCTGCGTTTTTAATCTTAGCCTTGGCACAACTCATGTCAATTAAGTCAATGGCTTTATCTGGCAAGCGTTTGTCTGTTTGATAACGTACACTTAGATCAACTGCGGCTTCAACTGCTTCATCTGCAATAGCACCACCGTGGAATTTTTCAAAGTGATTACGCAGTCCATACAAGATATCTTTGGCTATTTGTGGAGTAGGTTCATCTACATTTAGTTTGTAGAAACGACGCATTAGAGCACGATCTTTTTCAAACGACTGTGTATATTCTTCGTAGGTAGTTGAAGCAATAACCTTAATACCACCTTTAGCCAATGCTGGTTTAAGCATGTTAGCAAAGTCTACATTACTTGATCCGCCTGCGCCTGCACCCTGCATCTGATGTGCTTCATCAATAAACAAGATTGTATTGCCCTTTTGATTTAGTGCGGCTAGGACATCTTTGAGTTTTTCTTCAAACTCGCCACGGTACTTACTACCTGCTAGTAAGTTACCAATCTCAAGATTATAAACAGTGTAGGGTTTTAGGTATTCTGGCACATCTGCATTAACAATTTTATATGCAAGACCTTCTGCAATAGCAGTCTTACCTACACCAGGGTCACCAATCATTAGTACGTTTGACTTGTGTCGACGTGCTAGAACTTGTGTAATTTCTTCAACTTCACTATGGCGACCAATTAGTGGATCAATCTTACCTTCTGCAACCTGTTTATTTAGGTTAGTACAGAATTCATCAAGGATCTTTTCAGCATAGTCTTTTTTGTTAGTTTCGCGTTTGGCATTTTTACCTAGTTTGTCTGCATTACGCTCTGAGAAGAACTCTACCAGTTGCTTACGTGCTACACCCCATTTGAGCAAGAAGTATGCCGCATGGCTTTGTGGTTCTTGACTGATACTTAGGAATAGGTCAACGGGCAACATTTCTTCACGGGCACTGAATAATACCTGTGTAAATGCACGATTGAATACACGCTCTAGAGCATGTGTACGTTGTGGTGTAACTTCACCATCTTCTAATGTAACCAGACTATCTTGTTGTCCTACATAGTCATATAAATCTCTTAATAGACTTTCAATATCAATACCAAAATCTATGAGTAAATTTTTAAAACTATCAAATTCAATCAATGCGATTAACAAGTGTTCTAATGTTACGTACTGATGTCTGTATTCTTTAGCCAACAAACAAGCAGTGTTAATAATTTTTTCAATCTCAGGATTTGATCGCATTTTATCTGACAAATTACACCTCTATATAAAATATTTAGTTAGTGGATTTAATGGTTCTAAGTATGTTTAATTGTTCTTCGTTTAGTGTAGGTGTTACTACATTGATAACAATAATAACATCACCACGAACATT
>JACCDG011625546.1_pt1 | contig 17665 bp, 16 predicted proteins | sample 7442471 | NCBI WGS metagenome assembly JACCDG01 (sample SAMN15323444, study PRJNA562643) | freshwater metagenome | isolation source: river surface water | place: USA:Blue River Watershed | collected 2017-08-17 | reverse complement strand
GCTCTTACGGTATGTGAGAGAGAAACCCTTTTAATAGGAGAACCTGTGTTGTCAATCTCCCATTCGCCTCGTATTTCTGTTTCTTTTTCGAGCAGTGCGACCATATTGTGTACGTCGCTTGTTGCCGGTATAACTCTGTGGACAGAGAGATTGAGTAATTGATGTGCCTTTTTTATTCCTTCTGCCATGCCATATTCTTGTACGAGTCCCAAGAGCCAGATATTCCCAGTTGGATGACTATCAAGAAAGCCTCCAATAAATCTATGTTCGAGCCAATTTGTATCGTCTGTCAGAGATGATAGATTTTTCCGTATATCGCCGAGTGCGGGTACGTTATATGCTTGTCGGATTATTCCAGTACTTTTACCATTGTCAGAGGTGGATATAATAGCGGTAATTTTTAGATTTGGCGATGTTTTTAGAGAGCAAATCAAGTGAGATATGCCAGATCATCATCAGATGAGTACTATATTTTTCATTTTGATAATATGCGCAGTATAATACGTCATTGTAAATTGCAACGCATTTCCTTTTCTCTCTAAAAAAATATACTTTTCTTATGCAACGATTTATACTCATCCTTTCCAACGTCCTCATGCTGGGTGTTGTCGGTGTTTTGTTTTTTTATCTCGGGAGTGGAACATCAACAAGAGATGATGTCCTGAATATCCAATGACAAATTCGCAATGCTGTTGATACTGTGGTTCCTGCTATCGTCACTGTGACAGCCACTCCTGAGACAGGGGAACCTGTTCTGGGAACTGGTGTTATTGTCAAGGCAGATGGTGGAGTCCTCACTAGCCGACATATATTGATAGATTCTCCAAAAGTTTCCTATACTATCAAAACGCAAGAGGGTAAAATATATCCTATGGATCTCATCAATCGTGATACTGTGAGAGATCTCGCTTATTTCCATGTTCGTATGGATGCAAGTGTACCTCCTTTTGTCCCTGCAAAAATAGTTCTCTCTCAGGCTCTTGTTAAAAGAGGGGATATGATTCTCGCTTTTGGCGATCCTGTTCCAGACAAACCTGTTATTATTACTCAAGGCCTTATTTCTTCTCTTGATCAGAGCATAGTGGGGACTACACCGGGCTCATCTCTCTCTGGCCTGTTAGAAATCACTACCCAACTGCAAAATGGATATAGTGGTGGGCCAATTGTGAACCTCTCTGGAGAAATTATTGCTATTACAACAGCTCTGACTGGCAATAATGCCGGCATTGGTTGGGCAACGCCTATTGACCGAAAAATACTCGATAATGAATTCGAGTACTAGTTTTTCGTAAAACTTTGCTCGAGGACGACTTTTTTATCGTCGCTCGTTCCCCAACTCACTGAAACAGTTGCCGTAATACAGACTTTGGGACCTGTTCCACAGGATTTGAAAGTGATAAAACGTTCGTATTTTGTCCTACAGCTGATATCGTTTGATCACTTGCAGGTCGGTAATGTCGTGTTGGTACAGGTTGATGCTGGATTACTCGGATCAATCAGCGATTGTGAATACCAACCATTTTTGTCGATACAAACACTAAAATCCGCTGCTGTCGGGAGTTTGAGCGTGTAGCCTCCAGAGTATTCTGAATTTCCACTATCGTTGTACTGTAGTACATATTTGGAATCGGGGAGCGTGCTCGGACACGATCCATAATTGAGGCCATTGGTTGTAAAAAAACAACTGTTCAAATCAGAAAGACCTGTCGGTGGGGAATATGAGCGAAGCGTGAATGTATCACGGAGATTGCCTATGCCTTCTAGTCCTTCTCGTGCGAGATTCAGAGCCAGACGCCGCTCATCCGTAATAGTTGCGAGTTTTTGACCGCTCCCCACCATGCTGTATATACCTACGATTGATACACTCAAAATCAACATCATAATCATGACTTCTACGAGAGATGAACCGTGTAGTTTTTTTGAGAAGAGTCTACCCATCGGAGAGTGCAGAAGAAGGAATTATTTCCTTTTGTGGTTTTGGTGTGACGGTTGGTGTTGGAGTAGGTGTAGGGGCGACTGTTTTTTGTGTTGTTGCGGGGAGTTTTTTGATAATAAAGAGCTGTTTGTATATCTCAACATCACTCGCATCAAAATAACGAATAGTGTAGGTGTTTATACCTTCTTCCAGGTTTCCAAACTGTTGATTGGCAAAATAATACCATGTTCCACCATTGCTCGTAAATGAATTGAGTTTAAATCCATTGATTGTCACATGGTGAGCAACACCAGGAGTTACTCGTCACTCAATTTTTACCTTTGATTCACGAGTTTCATAAAAATCAGACGAGGGAGCAATAACTCGGAAACGATTATCAATCTTGTAATTGTCTCCAGCTGCGAGCCCAGTGGTGGTTGTTGAGTTGCTGGTAGTTGCTCATGAGCCAGGAGTACTGGTATAGACCGTGATGAGTCATTTTGAGAGGATTTTACCAGCAACGTCATAGGTGCGATAGACGAGATTGTTTTCTTTGGCATTGAGTGGGACATTTGCGAGAGTAAATGTCTGTTTGACTGGGTCAACTGTTGCAGCGGTATTGTTGATAATAACTCGCGAGACTGATGCAGAGAGTATGCGACCAGAAATAGTAATAGTTTTTGTCTCGACGGTTGATTCATCTATAGGTGATTCGAAGAGTATGAGTCCTCCTGCAGCTCCGGCTGTTGTGAGAGAGCTATCTCCAGTGAGAGGATTGGTCGTACTTGTATTGCTATTCATATAGGCACTTGCTCCATTGAGTGACATCCATTCTGATGTGAGAGTTTCAGGATTGATTGGTGCTATACGGCTCTTGACGTCTTCTGCCGTGAGTGTTCTGAGCGTCGAATAATTGAGCTGTTTGCCTGCTGTTATTTCTTGTGATTCACTTCCGAGCATGATATTCGCACTTCCTTGGAGCACTGTTATAGTTGTGAAGAGGTCATTTTTGGAGACATTCATCACTGTCGTCGATGTTGGCGAGAGAGTCACTCCAATAAGATCAATAGTCATATCACCGGTATCAGCTTGGATCCAGAGGTCTTTATTTTCGAGACGGAGTTGTGTCTTGCCATCTGTTCCTTGACCGAGGTATCGTATTTTGGTACCAGTATTGAGATTGAGACTATTTTTTGCATTACTGAGAAAAAGTATCTGAGCTGTCCCATTTTTGATTTCTATTTGATCGAGAGCGACTAGAGGCGTATTGGCATTGACGTCTTTTTGACTGTTGTCTGTATCGATAATTTGTGCACTACTATTGGTGTCTGTGAGTTTGAGGCTCACAGCAGCAGTATCCAGAGAAGCATCGCTTCCTCCACTGATAAATCTCACCAAGAGGATAAGCATAATCAGTCCTATAGCCCAGACAAATATCTTTGCCCAAGGGTTTTGCCCTGATTGTTCGAATCTATCACCGCGCATAAAACATTTTTAAAAAGTAACACAAAATACGTCAAACGTATTTCAACACTTTGATAATAATAAACACGATGGAATCGACAAGCATTTTGTCTCTTTCTGAAAGACAAAACCTCTTTTTTATCTTTACATTTTTCCGAGAATCTTTCTCGTAATATTTTCTCTGTCTTGCCAGTTATTACTGATTTTTACATGGAGTTCGAGGTAGACTTTTTTTTCGAATAAATCCTGCAACTCGATTCTGGCTGCTGATCCGAGTTCTTTGATTTTGTCACCGTGATTTCCAACTAAGATTTTTTTCTGTGATTCAGTTGAACAATAGATATAGGCGAGTACTCGAACGAGCTTTCACTTGTCTTCAAGCTGCTCTACTTCGACATAGGTATGGTGAGGGACCTCTTCGTAGGTTGTTTGAAATATTTTTTCACGAATTATCTCACTCACTCGAGTGTACACGTCTTGGTCTGTGACATCTGTATCGGGATAGAGTAGCGGTCATTCGGGGAGTAACTTTCAGAGTGTTTGAACCAGCTCGTCGATTCATTCTTTGGTAATATTTGAGACGAAGAATGCATCATCGGGAAATCTGACTCGAGCTGATTTTTTGAGCAAGTCTGCTTTGGTAACAATAGTGACGACGGGTTTGTCGGTTTCTGCTACAATTCGATCAATCGCCTCTTCTTCGGGTCATTTGGTTCGTGCGCCGTCTATGACACGCAGTATGATATCTGTATCCATGAGTGCATTTTTGGTCACCCAGTTGATGGATTGGTTCCATTTTTGGCTGCTCCCATGGAGGCCGGGGACGTCCTGGAAAATAATCTGATATTCAGGAGTTGTATGGATACCACGGATGAGTCGTCGTGTTGTTTGTGGAACTGAAGAGACGGCGCTGATTTTGTCATCGATTACTGCATTGACTAGACTGGATTTCCCAGCACTTGGTCGCCCGAGGAGTGTCACGTAGCCGACGTGTCGTTGTTTTGTCATGCTTGTATCATAGAGATTTTTGATAAAAGGCGAGTTTTTTCATTCTCAATACGATTTTTGTTATAAATATCATCTACAGAATGCCAAATAAATTGTATTGCGCTTCCTTTGTTTTTTGTTAGTATGCTTTTGATCGAAATTTCCGAACCTCCGAGATGCTCCTGTTTTTTTTGAGATTGTGTTTGAAGAATTATGTGAGAATTTCCAGCATCTGAATACCTTAGTTATTATTGTTTCCTGCGACATCTCTCGAGAGAGTGAAAAATCATCATTTTAGTTTCTTATTTCCATTTTATGTTTTCGTTTTGAAGCCTTGTTATAGGCTTGCTCATCGGTGTATGAGCATTTTATCTGTATATATCTCTCCAGAAAAAACAGTGAGGTGTTCGGGCTGATGAAATCGTCAATGCTGCTGAAAAGGAGGCCAATGATATCCGTCGTCGTGCTGACCAGGACGGGCAAAAAATCATGGATGATGCCCGTAAGCAGGCTAAAGAAGACAGAGATAGGGCAGCAGAAATAGAAAAAAAAGCTATCGATATCGAGAAGCGTCTCGAACAAAAAGAGACAAAACTCGATCAAAAACTCGATGAGCTCGTCAAAAAAACTGAGGAGCTCAATACTGCTAAGGAAAGCCTTGCTCGGGAAGAAGAACTCCTCGGAAAGAAGAAAGATGAAATTGCCAAGAAACTCGCAGAAATCGCTGGTCTCTCAAAAGAAGAAGCACAGAAAAAATTATTCGCTCAACTCGAAGAGCAATATGAGTGAGATTTTATCAAACATATCGAAAAGAAAAAAACAGAACTTCGTCTCCGAGAAGAAGAAATCTGTCGTGAAATCCTCGTCAACTCTATGCAACAGTATGCTGGCGCGGTGACTGCTGAGACAACACAGACAACTATTGAGCTCGAGAGTGATGATCTCAAAGGTCGCATCATCGGTAAAGAAGGTCGTAATATCACAACATTTGAAAAAGAAACAGGCGTTTCTATCATCATCGATGACACACCAAATACGATTTTTATCTCGAGTTTTGACCTCTTCCGTCGCTATGTCGCAAAGAAGTCTCTCGAAGACCTCCTCTCAGATAAAAGAATCCAACCAGCTCGCATAGAAGAAATCGTTCAAAACAATCAAAAAGATGCTGAAAAACTCCTCCTCAAACTCGGAGAACAAGTCCTCTCAGAAATGGGTATCACTGGTTTCCCAGACGAAGTAGTGAGTCTCATCGGTAAGCTCCGATTCCGTACGAGCTTTGGACAGAACATCCTCAAACACTCACAAGAAGTAGCTTACATCGCTGAATCTATCGCGAAACAGGTGGGAGCAGACTCTGATATCGCTCTCAAAGGAGGTATGCTCCATGATATTGGTAAAGCTCTCGATCATGATATCGAGTGAACTCACCCAGAAATCGGAGGGAAAATCCTCCGCAAATATGGCTTTGATGAAAAACTCATCAATCTGACAGAGGCTCACCATGGTGCCGTACCAGCGACGTGTATCGAGACAGGTATTATCATGATCGCTGATGCTATCAGTGCTGTCCGTCCTGGTGCTCGACGTGCCAATGTCGAAGAATATATCAAACGTATGAAGGATATGGAGACGCTCGTTCTCAGCTTTGCTGGTGTCGAAAAAGCCTATGCTCTCTCAGCTGGTCGAGAAGTCCGTGTCTTCGTCGATGCTCGTAAAACATCAGATATGGAGGCAGAGAAACTGGCACGTGATATCGTCGTCGGCATCCAAGATAATCTCCAGTATCCAGGCGAGGTAAAAGTCATGGTCAGCCGTGAAAATCGCTATATCGAATACGCGAGATAGTTATCTTAAAAAATAATTTGCTTTTAGTAATAATGAGTCCATAATTCATATTATGAACTCAAGTTATGAAGGCGTAATTGGTATTCGTAGTCATGGTGGTGTTCCATTACGAGACAATCCTGACATTACTGGCTCTTTGCATGAGTTGATGTTTTGTGTCCAATGAGGTGTAGAAGAAATTCATCTGAATGATTGTGGCCTGCATCAAGGCAAAGAAAAAAATACAATTCGTGATTTAACTCCACAGGTTCTCAGTGCAAAAACTCTCTGATTGACACATCTCCATGCTGACCACGGGGCTGCTATACCAGATTTTTTTCGTCAGAGAGATGAAGCAAAAATTCATACTCCAATCTCTATTGTTACATCTCCTGACTCACGGAGACTTTATCCGCCTGTTGCATTTCAGGGGGCATTTATTCATGATCAAGAACAGCAATATAAATCTCGGATTATTTCTGAGACCCATCAATCTTTCATAGCTGCTCTGGCACAATGGAGAGAGAGTTTTAGTTGACCTAAGGTTTTTGATAGGCACAAGCGTCATAGAAGCAATCATAAAAAAGCTGATTTTACAAAAAACGAAGCAGTAAGGCATGCTATTCTCCAAGAAAGTAATCGAGAAATGGGGGAGCAATTATTTCTTTCTAGAATCAGTATGGTTTTTGGTAATAAAAAATCTCCTTTTTTCGATGTAGAAATAGTGGGTCTAGTTAGTGCCCTTTTGTCACAATTTGAAGACGAGAATAAACGTACGCGAAATGCTATTTTTACGCTTCTTTCAAAAAAACTTCATGATTATTTTACCACAAAACGGAATGATTTACCCCCGTCTATTTCTGAGTATGTCAAAGCATCACTCGCTCATTTTATTGATGTTCAAAATGGTTCCGATGGAAACGCATACACTCACCGTGTCAATGATGCGCTGTCTATTGATATGTACCCTACAGCCCATGTATTGGGTTCCCAAGCGTTTCTCTATAGAGTAAAACTTGTCTCAGGACGTGTCGTAAAAATACTCATGAGTGGTGATGTGGGGAGGTATGAAAATAACCCTCTCGGTTCTCCTATTTGGCCAAAAGAAGATATCGATATCATGTATATGGAGGGTACGTATGGTACCCAGAATCACCCAGATCGTGTGACAGAGATATCAGCTTTGGTAGATTTTTTAAATGAAAGAATTGCTAAAAAATGAGACATATTGATTCCGGTTTTTCAAATTCAGAAATTGCAAGATGTGTGTCTTTTGTTGTACGGACTTTGGAAGGAAGGACGACTAGACAAGAATGTGAGATTTTTTGTGAGCGGTTCCCTCGTTGATATCTTGAACATAGAATATGCAAAACATCCTGCTTATAGAGAAGCTCTCGAATCTCATCTTTTTACCTCTCTCGATACAAAAACTAGGCAGAATATTATTGCTGGCAAAAAATCGTCTTTTTCGCGTATTAATATAGCGGTTGGTGGTTCCCTTCAGGAACAATCTTCTGCTGGGAAGATGGTTCAATATTATAATGGTCCTGATGATGCTGTGGTTCTGACGGGTTACCAATTTCCTGGCACTATTGGCCATGGTCTTTCTCTTGGTATGGATTCAGGTGTGTCAATGGAAACAGATATTTGTCATGTATTTCAACTCAAATCATTCTCTGGTCATGCCGGTCATGATGATCTTGTGCGCATTGTTGGAGAGGTGGGTGCTAAAAAAGTAGTCCTTGTTCATGGTGAACCCACGAGATTAGACTGATTGCAGAACATTTTATCCCAGAAACATCCAGATAAAAAAATCGTCGTTGCTGAACGTGGTGTAATAGAGACAATAGATTAATTTACTTTGAGTTTACATCTTTTCTGTGTTGCATATACTAGCTCTATATGTACCCAGAACTCTATAATTTCTCCATAGGAGATTCGACTATCCCCATCATGACTTTTGGTGTCTGTTTGACACTCGCATTTGCTCTATTTTACTGGATGCTCTATCGACTTGGTAAGAAATATCAGATTAATACTGCATTTTTTACGGTAAATCTGTTATCATTTTTCCTGGTGACTTTTTTTACAGCAAGACTTCTTCATGTCTTCCTCTACTTAGGTATACCGACCAAGTCGGCTTTTTTAACAGACTATCCGTTTTGGAGTTTTTTACTCACCCCCGATTTTTATTTTAGTTTTGGAGGCGCTCTTGTTGGATTTTTGGCTATGTTTTACTATCGCTTCATGGAACGAGATGTTGCTGACCGTGATGATGCTCTCGATATAACCGTTATTTCTGGTCTATTTGCTTCTATTGTGGGCTATATTGGAGCTTTTTTTGGAGGTCAGACATATGGTATCAAGAGCGAAGGATTGTTTTCAGTGGATTACTATAATAACTTTATATTAGCCGATTTCCCACGTTTCCCTCTGGCGATTTTCTATGCATTTTTTCTCATTTTTATATTCTCTTTTTGTTACATCATAAAAAAACTCCGTCCTGAGCGAGGTCTCGCTGCGGGAGTGGGTGCACTTTTGTTTGGTATTATGTGGTTTATCGGTGAATGGTGGAATGATGCTTCAGCTGATAATTTTGCTTATTTGTTTGGTCTTTTGACGGATTGGAAGCTCTTTAATTTTAATCAATTGCTCTCTGTCTGCTTTATCTGCTGGGGTTCTTGGAAAGTAGCGACGATTATCCCGAGTCCTATATCAGATTGGATATTATGAGTTGCTGATCGCTTCTTTGATTGGTATGAACCTCTCGAAAAACATGTACAAAAAACTATCAAGAAACTCCGTAAAAAATGGTTTAAATAATTAGAAATCTTTTCTGAAATTTGGCAACTAGTTTCAGGATGTTATTTGATCCTCTGTAATTGATTCTCAAAAAATAATCTGATAGAGTGGAGCATATGTCTCCTACTATTACTTCACCTGCGCCAACTCGTTTTTCACCAAAAAAAATTGGACACAGAGATGCACCAAAAAAGCCACAAACGACTCATAACGATAAGCCTTTTTTCTCAAAGGATGTCCGACCCGGTACCCTGATTGTCGTCGAATGACAAGACGGCTCTGGTAAATCAACCCAAGTAAAAATCCTCCAGAAACTCTTGGAATCCAATGGTTTTTTTGTTCATTTCACGGAATGGAACAGTAATCCTAAAGTGAAGCCACTGACTAAAAAACTTAAGACGGCAGATTTATCACTCCCGCCAACTGTCTTTGATATGGTGCATGCCGCTGATCTCATGGAGCGGTATGTGACAGAAATTCAAGGCATGCTCAAGGCTGGTATTATCGTCCTCTGTGATAGATATATCTATACGGCTCTCGCTCGTGGCTATGCTCGAGGTCTAGAAATAGAACATCTCAGACACTTCTACGATCAGTATTTCCCAATTCCAGATATGACATTTTATTTCCGTCTCCCAGTCGAAGCTGGCATGAAGCGTGCAGCTGGTCGCTCGGAACTCAAGCATTATGAAGCTGGTATGGATATGGCATTTTCAGAAAATATTCTCCACAACTTCCATGCTTTTCAGACTCGTGTTGTCGATGCGTATGATAGACTCGCACAGTCAGAAAATATGTATGTCCTCAATGCATTGAAACCAGTCTATGAGACCACTCCAGAGATGCGCTCTCTGGTAAGCGATTATTTCACTCGAAAATATGGTATAGGACTTATATCTGGACTCTAAAACATCTATGAAACCAAATTATTCTCGCATTTCTGATTTCCCTGGTCGTCTCATCATCCTCGAATGATCTGATGGCTCTGGTAAATCAACTCAAGCTAAAAAACTCAAAAAACGTCTCAAAGAAGATGGGAAAATAGCTGTCATTGTTTCATGGAAAGATGCTCCACATTTTCGTGAATACTTCGAACAACATGACACTAAAAAAGCTGGTGAAGCGGCGAGTCCTGAGGCGCATCTCTTTCTCCAAGTAGCTGATTTGCTCTATCAAATTGAGCGCAAAGTCGTCCCAAATCTCCTCAAAGGTCATACTGTTATTATGGATAGAAGTGTGCCAACTATTGTTATCCGTGGTCTCAATCTCGGTCATACTATCGAACAGCTCGAGCGAGGATTACTCTGGTTTACTCACACTATTTATCGTGATCTTTTTGCCAAAGCGACCACTATTTTTCTCTCGGTCAGTGCCAAAAAATCTCTCGAACGCATAACAAAACGTGGTAAAAAAGAGGGCGCTGAAACTGGTGAGGGAACATTGCTCTCACTTCAGATGCTCCAAAATCTCACCTATATGCCTGATGGCGAAAAGCTCACTAAATGAGCAAAACGTCGTCTCGTCGAGAAACTCCAAGAAACATATATCACTTCTTACAAACATTATTTCACTCATCACAAAGCACTCATTATCGATGCGAATCAAAATAAAAAAGATGTCTCCAATGATATTTTTCGAGCACTTTTTCATGAAACTGTTCGATTTCCAAAGAATAAAATAGGGAAGTAATTTCTCATTATGGTATTCCAAAAAACTCTCCCAAATTTGGGAGAGTTTTTTGTTACTGAGCTATTGATTCATGCAGTAGTTGGGTTCTTAATATACCTTGCAGACAGCTATCTGCTAGGTTATTCATTTTCCTGATGAAGCTTCAGTCAGGATCAAGCTGATGTATGAGATTTCTAAATCTATCGGCTTCTTTAATAATCCTAGACTTGTCCCATCAGAGAGAATTTCCGATGATTTTGGCTGAAAGCTCTGGGTTGCCACTCCAAACTCTCGATAATCCTGCTATCATAATCTTTTCACTGATAGGAAATGGAAATTGATGAATAGAGAGTCATAATTTTTTTGTTTCCATTGCAATATTTTCGAGCCATTCCCATGCAGCTATATGTCGTTTTACTTGCGATGTCTCCATTATTGTATCATGCTGACTGAAAGCAATATTCTCATTTGGTTTCATGGCCAATGATTGAGTTAATATCCGAGCAAAATTATGTCATCGGGATTCTCTTTCCCACGGCATAACCAGCATCTCAGAGACGGCTCGTGCTGTTTTTTCGGGTTTGCAGAGGGGATGGAGACTGCATATATCTACTCATCAGATATGCAAGAGGGTGAGTATTTTTTCTACACTTTTTTTGGTTGAGCATATCTCGAGCAATACTTTTCCCGGGAAAACCATTTCTGCAAATCCAGGTTGACTGTGTATCCTTCACATCTCTTCCATTGCTTCTTCACCAGCTGCATGAATTATGATTTCTGATGTTGCTAAGGCCGCGTTTTTACGGCCAGGAAAATCATCTTTCTCTACTATTTGTATATTTTGGAATGGAGGGCTTCCTTCCTTGAGTGATTGTACAATTGTCTTGCCCCACTGTCCATTTCCTCCTATAACGACTATCGGTGTCTTATTGTTTTCTTTTTTCATACTAAAATTAAATTAAAATAAATAAAAACCTCTCGACCTGCCTGCCGGTAGGCGGGAAGACTCGAGAGGTTTGGTTGTGTCCGACTGACCTATGTTATGGACAATACGAAACATCCTTTCTCCCGAGGAAAAAGTAGTAATAGTAGCGAGCTATGTGTAGTGTTGTTAGCATAATTCTTCTTTTTGAGGTATTTTTTCGGTGCGTATTTTTGCCAAAAGTTCTCGAGACTTTTCATCTCTCGGTAACCGTGAAGTTATCAGCAAGAGCGAATAGAGAGGACTCACTCCCGGGATAGTTTTTGCTTTGTCCCATTCATGAATATTGACTCCTAAATTTCCGAGGAGAGTTGTCGCTTCTCATAGTTGTCCGGGTTGATCTGACAAAATCACGCTGAGTATTTCGATATCGCTCGGAGGTAAATGGATAACGTCTGAAACGCTTTCTTTTGTAGCAATGACCACAAATTTTGTTGCGTTATCGGCAGGACTAATGTTTTCTTGTACTACTTCATATTGCTCTCTCAGGAGAGGATTTCATCTGATAGCTCCTGCAGAGCAAATCGCGGCATCGTCGCCAGACTCTATCATTTCCAGAGCCCCTATTGTGCTCTTGCTTTCATTGAACTCATGACCAGGATGAGTTGTATCGAGGATGATTCTGCTCTGATTATATGCTTGAGAATGAGAAAATATTCTGCGTATCTTATTTCATACATGTTCTTTTTTTTGGACGATTGCACATGGTCGAGCGGAAGGATGTGTGAACCCGCGATGACGAGTTTTTCTCTGTATTGTTCGAGAGCCCCCCAGGACTCATTCACCGAACCTCAGTAAGGATTTGAGACGGGGACGATTCCTACACCATTATGCTGAATAACGGATGTTACAATTTGTGAATTTGAGGGTATGAATATCGGTGTAGAGTTGGGAAGTATCTGGCGGCGAGTTTGATCTCCGTAGCTGCCGGGAGATCAGAGAGTAAAAATTGATAACTGCATAAAAATTATAATAAAAATATTGGACGACTTCTGGAGTAACCATATATGCCATAAACATATAGAGCGTGTTATACCAACCCCTGAGAGAGGCATAGATATACGTCGCACCTCGGCAAATAGATGCCGCGATGTAACCACAGATGTGACAATATTTTTTATTCATAATTTTTTATGGTGTTCCGATTATTTCTTGTTGTATTCTGACCGAGATATCGTGAATGAGATTATAGAGTTTTCGGACTTCTTCACGGGCATATTCTGGTGCATGAGATTGTGCTCTTGCTATCACTACTTCGTATCTTTCTTTGTCTACCACTACATCTAGTTTTGTTGCTTTTTTGTTTTCTCAGACTTCTCGTGAGAGAGCCATTCGCTGATTTAATAGTGCCCATGTTTTAGCTGAAAAATGAAGTTGCAAGGTACAAATTTGTGCTATTTCATCTTTTGTAATATCAGCTGATTCGGGATTTTCCTCATTGATTCCTTCATCAAAAAGAGAGGCTACAATTTGTTGATCGAGAGCATCAATATCTTTGCGGATGTCAGAGAGTTCTCGAGGCATAGTATTAGATTTTATCAGCGAGTTCCATCACAAATGCGCGCGTATTTTCTTTTCCAATACAAGGATCTGTGAGAGATTTTCCATGAATAATTGTTCACTTTCCGTCTTGTCTTCAGTCATGGAGATAACTCTCTACCATAAACCCTTTCATGATGAGTCTCATCTCAGGAAAATCCCGTAACATTTGCATGACTTCTCTCATGATTTCTATTTGTTTTTCTGGTTTTTTACCAGAGTTATCGTGATTTGTATCGACGAGTAATTTTGGATTGAGGAGTTTTACTTTTTCTGCGAATCTTAAAACCTTTTTCACGCTTTCAATATTATAATTTGATTGTACGTCTCACTCAAAATTACTTCCGCGCAGTATTGCATGGGCATATGGATTTCCATTACCGTGATAGGTCCTTCCGTTGGCTAAAGTATAGTCGCTTGGACCCTGTGCAGCCATAATAGAATTTACCATGAGAAGTAAATCGCCACTTTCAGGATTTTTGAACCCTACTGGCATAGGAGCTCATGAAGCCACTTCTCGGTGATATTGGTTGGTAGTACTTCTCGCGCCTACTGCTATATAGCTGAGTAAATCTTCCATGTGTCCCATCATCTGAGGATGAAGCATTTCGTCTGCTAAAGGAATGCCTAGATCTAATAATTCTACTGCGATTTTTCTTGCCTCGCGGAGTCATTTATCAATATCTACTGGTTCCCCTGGTGCGCCTTGTTGTAATCCTTTCCAACCACCAATAGTACGAGGCTTACCAGTGTAAAATCTCATCACGAGTAATATTTTCTCTCTTACTTCTTCTTGGAGTTTAGCCAAGAATTCTCCATATTCTTTAAGAGAATCTTGAAAATCTGCAGAACATGGACCGATAATAAGCATTTGTCGGTCTTCACCATCAAGTATATTTTGTATAGCTTCTGCCCCTTCTTTCTGAGCTGTAATTCATCTCGGAGTTACAGGTATATCGCTTTTGACTTCATCTGGTGTTGAGAGAAATCATGTCTTTAAATGTGAACTCATAAAATAAAAATAAAAAAATAAAAACCCTTCGCGGTGCGAAGGGTTGAAAAGTGTAGTTGATACGACAAATTAGCCTTCGCAGTTCGAAAGTGTAAAGAAGTAGAAGAAATAATTTGTACGTGTCATAAGATGGTATTATGGGTATTTTTTTCAAAAGGCAAATTTTTCCTATTCACTCTGAGACTTTCTCTCTATAATCACGACATATGTCTGCACTTCTCATCATCATCTGACTCGTTCTCTTCGAAGTCGTTAGTTCTATCGATAACGCTGTTATCAATGCTCAAGTTCTGGGCACTGTCTCTGCTCGTGCGAGACGATGGTTCCTCCTCTGGGGTATGGTATTTGCTGTCTTTATGGTTCGTGGTTTGTTGCCTTGGGTCATCATCTGGGCGACGAATCCAACGCTTGGTCCATGGGAAGCATTTATGGCTTCTTTTAGTGGCGATCCTCATGTAGTCGAATCAATCGAAAAATCTGCTCCTATACTGCTCATGGGCGGTTGAGTATTTCTCGTATTTCTCTTTTTTCATTGGTTGTTTATGGAAGAGAAATCCTATTCATTTTGATTTGAAAAATGGTTTCACAAACATGACATCTGGTTTTTTGCGGTTGTATCTATTCTTCTCTCCGTGATTGTATGGGAAGCGAATATGCTGAATCCAATGATAGCATTTTCTGCGGTTGTTGGATCATCAGCATTTTTTATCGCTCATGGCTTCAAAGAAAATGCAGAAAAAAAAGAGAAAGAACTGACGTCAGGAGGGAAGATGACCGACATCAGCAAAATCATGTATCTCGAGGTCATTGATATGACATTTTCGATTGATGGAGTTCTCGGAGCTTTTGCTTTTACGCTCTCTGTGCCACTCATCCTCCTCGGTAATGGTATTGGCGCTTTCGTTGTCCGAGAGCTCACACTTCATAATATCGAACGTGTCAAAAAATATATCTACCTCAAAAACGGTGCGATGTACTCTATAGGCATCCTCGGAACAGTTATGGTGCTCCATAGTTTCTGAGCACATATTCCAGAATGGTTTAGCCCTGTTTCGACTATGATTATTGTTGGATACTTTTTTTGGATTTCTGTGAGAGCCGCACAGAAAAAGAGTTAGAGCATATCTTTGTACTCTCTTGTCAAGATTTTTCTCGTCATTTTGCTTTTAAAATAGGGGTTAAATGGTTATATTGGACGGGATTAAAATTTCTCCTATGAACAAAGGTTCTTTTTTGGCTCTTCGTCTCGCGAGTTGTGCTGTTATTTTGTGCACATCTTTTTTGTATACTTTTTCTTTTGCACAAAGTACCTCCGAATGGCAGGATGTAGACATAAACAATAATGCTCCGTTTGATGCTACTTGTGAGTATCGTTTTAAAATCAACACGACTGTTAATGCTGGCGGCCCTCCGGGAGAGTATTGGCTCTATGCTAACTCTGTTCATCCTCAAAATATCGTTTATATCTCACACATGGGTGAGATTTCTCATGTTAATGCAGACTCGAAAACAATTTATCGCGTGAATGGCACACCTATTACCTACATCACTATACAATCCTTTCAAAAGCGCTGTGATACTTCGTGGACTACAATTGATTTAGCGAGTACAGGCACATTTGATCCTAATTCAGAATATCGATTTAGAACAAATGCTGCTTCTGTATGACTCGGGATATCAGATTGAGATTATTGGTCTTACTCAAATGCTGTTGAACCAAATAGTATCGTTTATGTACCCCATAATAGTCAAACATCTCACATCAATGCAGATTCAAAAAATACATATCGTGTAAATGGCGCTCCGCTCGTCACTGTTTTACAGATACAAAAACGTATTACCACAAGTCCATGGAATGATATACCGCTTGATTCTTCTGTGCCATTTAACTTACAGTGTGAGTACCGTTTCGTGGCTGGTAATTATACACATATGATCAATAGTGTTGGGGCTCAGAGTATCATATATGTTTCCCATAATCAGACATCTCACATCAATGCAGATTCAAAAAATACATATCGTGTCGATGGATCGGCACTCTTTGGCGTTACAAAAATTCAGGAGCGATGCCAAGCAGTTACCACGGTGTCTACTTGTTCGAGTGGTCAATATTTCTGTCTTTCAGAAAATACATGTAAACCGGCAGGACAGGCATGCTCGGTTACAACATGTAATAATAATACGTGTGAAATAGGAGAATCATGTAACTGCGGTGATTGTACCAATGGTGGAGCTGATGATCAGGATAGATGTGGAGGTGGTACCTCTGGTAAATTAGTTTGTACACGTGATCGTGATAACTCGACTACTCCATGAGTTTTTGACTCTGTTACGGCACAAGAAAATTTTAACACGGTCAATAATAAGCTCGCGACGTATCTCGCACAACCAGGTAATCTCAATATCGCTGCTGGTGAGTTTGGCCCTGTTTGAGCGGAACTCCAAATCACGCAAGATACACGTCTCGATTTCGCAGCTTCATTTACGCGAGAAGAAGCATGGACACGACTAAAAGAACTCATCTCACTCCCATCATCGGCCCAAGTCCTCTGGTTCAATTCTTCTATAAAATACGAAAATGATGCAAGCGGTGATAATGAACGATATCTCTATTCGTATGTTATCAAGCAGACATCAGGCGTTCAAAAACAAATCATTTTTGCTACAGAATATCTCCCTGCTTACGGCTGGAGAAAAGTATATCTCATAGGCAAAGATTTCCCACTCAGCACCGTGACTTCTGGAGCTGAAGTGTGTCAGAATTTCACCAACCCTGTTCTTTTTTGAAATCCTCTTGCTCTTGGTAGCCCTTCTGTTGGCTCTGCTGGAGCGACTCCATTTTGTCTCGCACAGGGTTTCAGAGGTACGGCGACTGTGGTATCTACGAGTTTTTTGAATGGATGGCTCACGCTCTGGAAAGCAGATAATACTGGCTGGATTCCGAATCAAAATGGTGATAAAATCACTGAAATTCGATGTTGTGGTATACCGAGTAATACCTCTTCGACACCGGTCCAAGTAGGTGCCTGTTGTCCATCTGGTTCTCAGTGGGATTCGAGTGAAGGAAAATGTATGAGTGCTTGTGAACCTACCATGACACTCAAGACAGGATCACAACTGACGACTGTCAAAAATCCACAAGGTGAAGCTTTCTCTACAAATGCTACGTGTGCAAGTAAAAATATCTCACTCTCACCATGTCATCTCACTATGGGGGTAGTCGCGGATGGTACATCTCCGAGTGGCAATAAACTCTACAGGTGGCCCAAAACTGCTTCATGACTCAGCAAAGACTACAATCTCGTGGAGATCAATGGTCAGTGTTGGTTTGCGGATAATCTCGAAGAAAAACCATCAAATGTTCCTAGTTCAGGGGGTAATGATAATTTTTCTCCACATGATTTTTATGGTTTTTATGATTATACAATTCCAGGAGGCACACCCCTGAATCGACCAGAAGGATACCTCTATC
>JACCDG011651759.1_pt1 | contig 17668 bp, 25 predicted proteins | sample 7442471 | NCBI WGS metagenome assembly JACCDG01 (sample SAMN15323444, study PRJNA562643) | freshwater metagenome | isolation source: river surface water | place: USA:Blue River Watershed | collected 2017-08-17 | reverse complement strand
TGAGACAATAAGATTCTTGCTGAACTTGGCCGTTTTTGAAATACCGAACAATAGCCGGCCCATCAGTTCGGTGGAGTTTGTCGTTGAGATGATAAGATTCCCGCTGAACTTGGCCGTTTTCATAATAACAAACAACAGCCGGCCCATCAGTTCGGTGAAGTTGGTCGTTGAGACAATAAGATTCCCGCTCAACTTGGCCGTTTTCATAATACCAAACATCAGCCGGCCCATCAGTTCGGTGGAGTTTGTCGTTGAGATAATAAGATTCGCGCTCAACTTGGCCGTTTTCATAATACAAAACAATAGCCGGCCCATCAGTTCGGTGAAGTTTGTCGTTGAGATAATAATATTCCCGCTCAACTTGGCCGTTTTCATAATACCAAACATCAGCCGGCCCATCAGTTCGGTGGAGTTGGTTGTTTTCGTTTCGATATTCGACCTTTTCGATGGTCTCGTTGGGCCAATAGAAAATCTTTGGAGTGCTCATTTTGTTTTTCCTTTTAAGATTTGATTTGAAACTCTTTCAGAGAGTCAGTTATTCTTGATTTTCTTTAACCTGTCGGGCTTTATAAATTCGCTTAAAATCTTTCAAATTTCCCTTCTCGTCAAAAATCAAACGAACGCGACCAAGCTTCAATTGCTCAATCATGCTTTTGATTGCATTCATTTCTTTAACACTACGAGCCTGGGAAAACATATCTTCAAGATATCGAAGTTCTCGGTATAATTTCAAGTCAACAACATCTTTGTTGGCTTCTTTGGTCGATTCAAGAACTTCAGTCTTCATTTTCAAAAATCTTTGCAAGTGTCATTTCCCTTCTAATGTCGGGCCTATTGGCTAGGCTAGCGGCTACATTAGCAGGCAAGAGTGAGAGTGTCAAGCGAGAAAGAGCACGGCCAGGGCGCGGAAGGTAAAAGACGTGTTTTGGAATAGAAACAAGAAAAACGAAATCAGACCCCAGATTCGAAAAAATACCTTCTGTATAATAGTCGTACAAAGAGCAATTTGTCAAAGGATCTGGATCGTCTATAACAAAAACATATTTGTCGGACTCCTTCGAAGATAAGGTTTGGACAAAATTATACTCAAAACATAACGAGGAGAGTGTTTTTGCGTTCAGGTGAATTATTTTATATTTGTTTTTCCAACATTGAGCAGCAATATTTTGTATTAAAGTAGTCTTTCCTGTTCCCTGTTCACCATAAATACAAATCAAATTCTTCCCGATTTTTTTCTCACTAATTTTACTTACAACGAACTTTAGTGGATCGTCAATTTTATTTTGACGATCTGGAACGGCATAAAACATATCTTTATTATATTTGTTAGTAAACTTAAAAGAAATTTTTCTAGTGCTTATTACATCCTCTTTAGATAACGACCAAAATTCAGCTTCATAATCAGGTTGTTTTTGTGTCAATTTTCAACTCCTTCTCTTCTCTTCTGAGAATTATTCTTTTTTCAATATAGTTGTTGTTTTTTTTGTGATAAATGAAAATGCCGCCAAGAGAGTGTAAGCGGTTGTAATTTTTTTCTCTGATAAAGAGAGGACCCATCATATATTCGTGCGTTCGATATTCTTTCCCGGAAACATTTCTAATTCTCAAAATATCTACAGCAGACAACAACATTGGCAATTTTACTTTCTCATCCGTCATTGTTGTTTTGTCGTTTTCAACAAAAAAAATAGAACGAAACGGACTTGACAGTCTTAATACTTTTAAATATTTCTCAATCTCACTTGAATGGCCGCTGAATCGATAAAAAAATTTCAAAGGAAGAATTGGGCCGATACTCAAAAACTCTTCTGCGACATATAAAAAACTAAACCAAATGAACTTTCTTAAGTTTGTTGGAACGTGCGAGCTTGATATATACGAAATAGGAACTCGGATAACTTTAGATTTATTTTTCCAAATACGTTTAACATAGATTTCTCTTCCGTGTATTCTCTCAGCTTCTTTCAAGAGTACATTCGGACCAAATACATAAATAAAATCTGAAACAAGAGCTGTCTCGATTAAATCATTATGAAAAACAGTTTTTTTGGTTGTGACATTTTCAAAAGAAGGATGTTTCCAACCAAAACTTGTTTTTTTGAACTGCCTTGGCTCTACATTTAGTATTCCAACAATTTTTTGATGAAAAGGCTTCTTAGCATATAAAAATCGCCAATATGTTTGCAATATCGATCTTTCAACCGAAAGCAAATACCGTACCGCTACAGGTCTGCTTTTATATCTTGTTGCCTTGGCCAGCCTTCGAAGTATTGTTCTTTTAGTGCGGATTGTTTTTTTTGGTTGGCGGCTTCGATATTTTGTCGAAGTTGGCTTTCTCAAGAATTTAACCCTTTAGAAGTTTTTTAGAACGAGGAGTCTTAAAGTCCAAAATATCTACTTCTTCGTTATTTGTCATTGTAACTCTTGCGATCTCAACAACACCTTCGCTGGTTAGTCCGAGACTTAAAATTTCTTCCAGAGTCAATTCTCGTCTAAGAACTTTTTTCAACATAAAATTCTCAGACAATTCAATATGTCTTACTGATAAAGGGTGTTCAGAGCACACTTCTAGAAATTTTTTCATTTTTCCTCTTTTTTATTGTATAAATTTTAATATGAAACTAACAAGAGTTCCGGCGCCGACGCCGGCACCAACAACCCAATATTTGAAATTGTTTAATGTTTCGTACTTGGAACGCAAATCTTGCATTTCCGCATCATGTTTATGTTGTAATTCTCTTATCTTTTGCTCAGTTCTGATATTCTGTTCAGATTGTTTTTCTAGAGATTGAAGTCTTTCTTCAACTTTTGTGAATTTATCACTTAATTTATCAAAAAGTGCGTTGTTCGCTTCATTGACTACTAGTTTCAACTCGGCTCTCAATGCACGGACGTCTGCATTTTCATCCATTTATTGGAACCTCCGGGCAACAATAAATAGAGTCACATCTATCGTTCGTTGATGATTGCTGCTTCAGAATAAAACAAAAGTTCGGCCACGGTAAGAGAGTTCAAAAGCACATAAAGCACCAATTTTGTTGGTTCTATAACGTTATTTTCCAAAAGATTTTGAAATTTATTTTGTCTAAAATTAAATCCAAAATTTTTCTTTATATTCATTTTTTGTCTTACTAAATCAAAAGCAACACCAGAATTTGTGCATAATTTCTTCAAAAGAGAATCTACACTGTTTTGCAAAATTTTAGATGTATACTCTTTCACAAATTTTTCTTTTGCCAAGCAATTCAGAATTTTATAGTATGTCAATGTGCCGCCAACAACATAGCCAGAATCGAGACAAGAACGGACGGCGCCAATTGCATCTTCCACTCTGTGTTTTTTCTCAATTATTTCACCAAAAGTCAAACCACCAACAAAAATCTCGACAACACCAGAGGAAAGCCTGGAGATGCGTTCTGAGAACTTGTTTTGTTCACCAATGAGATCTGTTTCGGCCATTTGACAACGAATTCCTTCGATTCGTTCTGCAATTTTTTCGGCTGACCCGTTAGAGCCAGCCAAAATAGTAGTAAATCTTGAACAAGTAAACTTTTGACATAATCCAAAATGTTCTGGCTTGATCTTGTCAAAGTCTGTTACTGTTTGTGAAGTGTTTGAAACGAGCGTGGCCCCCGTTGCAACGCACAAATCTTCAAGAATTTGCTTTTTTTCTTCTCCAAAGCGCGGCGCCCGAACAAGACAAACTTTGACTTTTCCTTGAAGGAAGTTATGAAGCGCTGCTCCAAATCCCGGTCCATCCGTATCGAAATCATCAGCTACAACGATAATTGGCCTATTTTCTTTTGCCGCCCATTCCAAACAACGAATATCTAAAGGATTTGACCCAAATCTCTTATCAGTAACAAGAACCCAAGACGCTTCGTTATATTCGGCCAACATTTTGTCTTTGTTGTTTACAAATTTTTCTGTCAAATAACCAGAATCAAACCTGAACCCTTCTTTGAATTCAACATAGGTTGACGAGTTTTTTGAAGTTCCAACAATAATAGAACCAAACGCGCCAGCCCTATCAATTGACTCGGAAACAATCTTGGCGATTTCTTCATCCCCATTTGCTGATATTTTTGCAATATTGAAAATTTCTTCTTCAGATTTGACTTCAATAGAAAGTTGCGACAAGATTTCTTCAATTTTATTTTTGCAAAAAGAAAGCTGTTCTTTAAGGTCTAATCTAGAATAACCTAACGAACAAAATTTATTTAATTCTTCTAGCAAAGCAACCGCCAAAACAGTTGTTGATGTTGTTCCATCGCCAACCAAATCATTTGTTTGTTGGCTGCCTTGTTTAATAAGTTTTACAGCAACGTTGGAGATTAGATCATCTGAAAAGAAACTTTTTGCAACAGTGTTTCCATCTTTTGTTGCAATTGTTCCTTGAACATCCTCAAGTAAAACAGTTCTTCCGTGCGGACCCAAAGTTGTTCCAACATATTCGGAAATTTGTTTTGCTCCATCTAGTATTTTACGTTGAAATTCTTCTTTGTTTGAAATCATTCATCTTCTCTTAATTGGTGTTTCGGTTTACAGAATAAAATCAGCAATTCCGCACGAAATTGCTTCTTCCGCATCCATATAGTGGTCGCTTTTCTTATCTAAAATTTTAGTAATCTCTTTTTGGTTCATTTTGGACTGTTTTTGTAGATTCGAAACATAAATTTTATTCATTCCCACCATTTGTTTATAGTCAGCTTCAATTTGATGAGTTTGTCCATAAGTCGAAGCACCTTTCATTGCATGCATCATGACTTGTGTTGAACTACCAATTTTTCTATGTCCCGGGGAACCGCTGGCTAACAAAAGAACGCCAGCAGACATTACCTGTCCTAATCCTTTCGTCTGGATTGTTAGACCCTTTTCTCGGACTGCAATCATTAAGTCGTGAATAGCAAACATTCCAAAGGCGTCGCCGCCAGGGGTGCAAATATTAAAAATTACTTCAGTTTCAGGTTTGCCAACAGCCAAAAGCACCGAAAAAGCATGAATAATTTCAGATTGTGACTCTTCTGTCAAAGGCCCGTTCAAAGAAATGATAACAGGGCCGCTATTTTCATCGATGCCAGAAACAGTTGTTTTTGATTTTTCTTCACATTCGTCACATCCAGGACATTCTTCTTCGGTCATTTTGCTTTTGTTTTTATTGCTTAATTTGCACAAGTTTGTCACCATATTCATCCTCTTTGATACAGAAAATTTTTCCAGGGAAGTCCTTAATCCAGCCATTCATAAATTGTTTGGTTGCATTATCTTTCTTCATTAAGAGAGTGTATTTCTCGCCTTTCTTAATCGAGAACCCATCCCCAAAGACATCCCAATCTTTTTCATAAAGTTTTTTGATTTGATTAAAGTTTCTTATTCCAACAACGTTGATTTGACAAGTAATACTCTCATCTTCCTTCCAGAAGTATGATTCCATCTTAACCTCCAAGTTGTGCGCTGATTTCTCTAACAGTATCTCTCACATCGGACGAGTTGTCAAGCGTAATTTTATTTGACAGTTTGTTGTTTTTAAAAACAAATACCGAAAATTCATTCAATCTGTGTTCATAATAAACTCGGATTGTGAATTTACTTCTTCCTTTTTTGAAGCTTTTTTCAAACTTCAAAACTCCCGCCATAAAGGCGGGGTCATTTTTGAGATCTTTCTTGATTTGTTTTTGAAAATTGGTTGAAACAGTTGGTGGTTTATCTTTTTCCGCCTGTTGTTTCAAATATTTTTTTGTGTGACGACCAGGAGTATACTTCTTATCGTCTGATTCAGGAAGGCTTATTTTTTTTTAGGAGTTGGAACGGTTTTTCCAGACGGTTTGAGCAAACCTTCTTTTCGAAGCTGTCTCTTTACGGATTCAAAGATTTTTTCTTCGAGAGACTGATACTTTTCTTTCATTCCAACCGGCGAAGGAAGCGGGACTGCCTCTCTCAAAGGATCATCATCTCCCGGCATACCATCTGGGCCGGGCGGAACTTCATCGGAAAGGCCACCGCCACCCAAATCATCTTCAACGCCCATATCGACAGGCGGAACTTCATCAGAACCACCTACATCATCATCAGAAATAGAAAGTTGTCCACCCGCAACCGCTTGTTCAAGTGCTGGACGGAGAAGATCCAATAATTTTTGAACCATTGGATTTGATTCGCCACCCATTCCAAGATCGGGCGAAGGCGCAGGAGCAGAATCCAACCCCATTCCATCATCCATAGGAGACCCAGGATCAACATCGGGTGAATCCAAATCGGAACCAACGTCTGGCGCCATTTCGTCGCCATCTGGTTCTTCGTCGTCTGCTTCTTTTAAATTTCCATAGAGATTTTCATTAAGCGGGATAAGCCCAGCCATTCTGCGGAGACGATCTTTCTGTGATTTTTCAAGAAGCATCGTCGGTTTATTTTTGTTATTCTTCATTTTTTTTCCTCTTTCGAAAGATATTGTTATAGGCTTCATTCGGCCGAATTCCTATAACTTCTTGCTTTTTATAAATAGTTGTCTTTTTTTCTATAAATTCTAGTTTTTACACCTATAGTTTTCTTAAACCTTCCAAAAAACTCAGAAAGTTCACTGTCGGACCAAGTAAAATTTGGTTCCTCTGGAGTCTCCCGAATTTGCTCCTCCAGTTTTTTATTAATTTTGACATTTTTCTTATTAAAATGATAAATCTTAGATCTTTTACGAGCCAAGGCTTTTGAAAATCCTTTCTTGGCATTTTTATAAACTTTAAGATCTTCTTTCACGCTAAGATATTCCAACATTATTTTGAAAACCAAAGAACGTATTTTCGTTTTTTTAACAACATCCTTATTTGTTTGCGACAAAGAGCGACAAATAAACAAAACAAATTCATCAAACGAACTGTGATGCTTTTTTAAGAACCGGCAAAATTCTAAATACAAATCTTTATTGGCCAAATAAACTGTTTTCCGCCATTCATCAGCAAAACCATCTAAAACAAGAGTTTTTGTGAAAGGATACTCTTTTATCTTTTTTCTGAAGTTTTTAACAGAAGTTTTGTTAAAAGACTTGTTTTTCTTCTTATATTTTGATTGATTCTTTATAAAGCGCATATAAACAACTGTCTATTTTCAATTTTTTTCCAAGAGGCTTGGCAAAAAACTCAATATAAGAACTAAATTCATATTTGAGATCCGGCTTGTGCGAAAATGCAAACTTGCTTGTGTCAATGACATGACCCATGATAAAACAAAACATTTTATTTTTTGTCCGCATGCAACAGTAAATGCTGTTGACTTGCCGGCGTTAATTGCACCAAGATAGCATCTTGCTGAAATTCTTTAAGATTTTTTGAACCACAATAAGAAATTCCAGAGCGAACTCCATTGTCAAGTTCTTTAATTGTATTCTCTAGTTTTCCTTTGATTGGAAACCAAAATTCTTCTCCCTCGTTTGAGGAATAAAAACCTCGCCAATCCACCTGGGCACTTGGTGATGACATTCCACGATAGCACTTCAAGTTCGGACCAAACCAACGTTTTTTAACTGGTCCTGGGCTTTCTTCGTGGCAAGAAAATAAAGAACCAACCATTACTATATCAGCACCACAAGCAAGGGCAAGAACAATATGGCCGGAATTTTTAATTCCGCCATCCGCAATCATTTTTGCCTTTCTTTCTTTCCCTGTCCATTGATAATATTGTGTAATTTCAAGCAATGTTGCTGCTGTTGGAATTCCGGCTGATGTTCGTTTTTTTGTTGCGCACGCCGAGCCACCTGAAATGTTGACCCTGATCAAATCAACACCAAGATTTTCAAGAAACATAAAACCCTCAAGTGTAGCAACGTTTCCAGCCATAATCAAAGTTTCCGGCCTCAAAACTCTTTTCAGTTCTTGAATACACTCTTTCATCATTATATGGTGCCCATGCGCAACGTCAACGCAAATGCAATTTGCTCCAGCTTGTTCTAATTTTTTGGCCTCTAAAACAAAGTCTCCGGTGATACCAATGGCAGCACAAACAAGATACGTATGTTTATCCCAAGGCAAACTATTTAAAATTTTTCTTACTTCACTGACTCTAAAATCTATATGATTGTATCGATGAATAATCCCAGAACAACCATTCTTTAACATTTCTAAAACCGACTTTGAATCAGAAACAGTATCCATAGGCGATCCGATGATCGGAAGCATTAGTGACGCGCCATTTCTGAAGCTTTGAAATAAATCAATTTCTTTTCTAGAACGAATTTCTGAATATTGTGGTTTAAGTGCCAAATCCTCAAACGACACAAGAGGGGGACCTTGAACTAAATGCATTTTATTTTCTTTTCTCCGTATCTTTTTCGATTAAATGAACCGAAACAAATCGCTGTCTTCAACAACTTGTGTTATAACAACGACATCACATTCAACTTGATATACTTTTTTTATTTTTTGAAACAAATCAGATGTTTTTGTTATTTTTTGACCAATTTGTTTTTCAATAATATCGATTAAACCACTATTTTTTGTTTCAAATTGAACTTCCCAAAATGGATTTTCAATAATAACATCGCGAGACATCAAAAGTCTTTCCTTGTAGAAGCTAATTTTATACTTTCTCATCTGGAAATTTCTCCCTAAACTCTTCCATTTCTTTGTCTATTTGTTTTATGTAATCTAATTGATCTAACATCTCTTGGATCGACTCTTTTCTTTTTTCCAGATAATCTCGAACAAATTTTTCTTGCGCAGCTTGAATTGCTTCCTCTTTTGTTGAAAAATACACTCCATAATATCCCGGATAAACACCTAGATCAGTTTGAACACAAAAATCAGCATTGCGAAGAACATTTAAATTTGAATAAAGTTCTTTCAAATTTTCATACTCTTTTTCTCTCAAAAATTCTTCAACTTTATCGAAATCTATAACTCTAGTTTCATGTATGTTTATTTCTCCAGTTTTAGCGTTATAATTGGCAAAATAAACAAGCTGTTCGTTTTCGAAGTTCACTTCAAAATCCCGTTGAACCAAAGCCGCCAGAACCACGTTTTGTTTGCTGATTCAAAATAACACTTTCGTCAACTTCCTCAATTTCACATTCTGGAACTGGCACAAGAATGAATTGAGCGATTTTCATTCCTGGTTCAATAATTTCTGGGGTTAGTTTTGGATTATGCAAGTTTACGATAATTTCGCCATCATACAAATAATCACACAACTCGGCGCCGCGCAAAAGCCCCTTTTTTGTTGCAACTCCAGAACGGTTTTTGATCAAAAGGCACCAACCTTCTGGGATCTCCATCCGCCAACCAGTTCCCAATTTAACATTTCCAAAAGGCGGAATTGTCACAACTTCAGTTCCAGCGTAAAACAAATCAAATCCGGCGTCTGTGCTATGTGCTTTTTGCGGAAGAATAGCGGTCTCTGACAATTTCTGACATTTGATTTTCAATTTCTCTTGCATGTTCTTTGTCCTTTAATTTTGTTGGTTCTATCTTGTTAGCTTTTAGTGATATTTTCAAAAACTGAGAAAAATCAAAACAAGCTCTAAAATTTGATATATTTTCGTTTTCTTTTTCAGAAAAAGTAAAAAATTTTTCCCAAAACAATCTAACAATAGATTTTAATTCGCCTTCATCGTTGATGACTGTTATATAATCCGTATCAGAATATTTTGACATTATATTATCTGTTATTTTGTTGTAAAGCACTGGTGTGCTTCCTGTCTCGGCAAAATACTCCATGAAATCTTCAAAAAAAAATTTCAAAGAGCGTTCTGAACACTCAAAGCTTTCTATTTCGTCCTTCGTCAAAAAGCTAACAGCGGCACAAACAGCATATGGCGGATTTCTATATATTGCCCTTGTTTCTTCGGTTGAAATATATAAAACTTTTGGAAACTTCCGTCCAGTGACAATTTTCAGAGGTTCTTTTAGATTCTTTAAATATTTGTTTTCCCACGGAAAATTGATTCGGTAAATTCTTTCTCGCGAAAGAAGAGCATTCGGAATGTCTAATACATTTTCATCGTCAAAAATATAAATGTGACTAAATTTGAAACTAAATTGTTGTCTAGTTTTTGACAACGTAACTTTTATCCCGCTTTGGTCTTCAACAAAAATATTCTCAATATTTTCCGAAAGAACAACTTTATTGTTTGCAACCCAAAACATAAAAAGCGATTGATACATTTTATTTAGATCATATGATAAACTGATCGAATCAAACCAAAAATAATATCGATTCTTGTTCTCGATGAAATGATAGTTGTTCATAATTGCAAACATCAAGCTTTCAACAGTATTTCCTATAACTAATTTCAACTCATTAGTCTCCACTTGGAAAGTCCACCGTTCGTTGAGAATCCCCAAGTTTCATCATAGCTAGGCTTCACAACGTAGATTCTATCAGTGTATATCAAGTCTTTTGTCGTGTCAACCCCCCAGACTTTTACTTCCTGAAAAGTTGAGTTTATATCAGTGCATTTTACAATGTAGTAATCTTTGCCTTTTCCAGTTTTCTTGTGAATTATTTCTCTGGGGATCAGCCACATTGCCTGCAAATCAGGATCATATTCTGAAATCGGCGGAACTGCTTTGTTTTCGAGCATCCTTAAAAGATTTTTTGTCGCAACCAATTCAACCGGATAAACACCAGTCAATTCAACTGTGTTGTTGATAATTTCAAATTTGCTGAAATTCCCAGAAAATTCAACTGAAGCTTCGTCAATAAAATCTTTAAAAGACTTTGGAGCTTTTTTCTTTTCAGTTGCTTTTCTGTCAAACATTTGCAAGGATGCCCAAAAATGTTTAGTTCCGGAAAATCTAGAATCAATCATGAAATTCAAGGCGCCAGAACGAGCAAGTGCGTCAAAACCTTTCTTGTTGAACTTTCTATATTCTATATAAGGATGTTGAATAAGATCGTCAATTGTTTTGAAACTTCTCCAGCGAATCAATTCTGAAATTGCCGATTCTCCAAGCCCTTTGATTGAAGCCAGAGGCGGGATCAATTTCCCATCAACAGCCGTCCAATTATATCCATCTGATTTGTTTAAATCCAAATCACCAATATCAAAGTTGTTTGATTTGACTGTTGCAATTGCCGCTTCTTTTCTGTCAATTGGTTCTTTATCAAGAAATGCACAACACCATTCAAGAGGAAAATAGGTCAAAAGCCAAGCGCATTGATATGAAACAATAGAATATGATACAGAGTGAGACTTGTTGAACAAGTATTGAGAACTTCTTTCGATGTCATGCCACAAGCTTTCAAGAATCCTTTTAGGAACACCTTTCTCTTGACCTTTCGTTAAAATCTTGTCTTTATATTTTTGAAGTTTTTCTTCTGTGTCGCCAATTCCTTTTTTGGTTAAAAGTTTCCTAAGCTTGTTCCCATCTCCAAGAGAATAATCCCCAAGAACGCTCGCAAATTTCGCGATTGTTTCTTGATAAATCAAGTGTCCTTTGGAAGCTCCGAAAATTTCTTGCATTACTTTGAATTTCATATGCTCGAAATCATCTTTTTCAAGATATTTCTTATCAACGCCGGCTGCCAAAGGCCCGGGTCGATAAATCGCCGTCACGTCTGATAACTCAGAAATGGATTTTGGCTTAACTCTTTTACAGAATTGCTGTACGGGCCTTTGGGCAAATTGAAATATCCCAATCCATTTGCCATCATGGTAAACACTCTCGTATACTTTTTGATCATTCAAATTAAGCACGTCAGGATGCAATTTTGTCTCATAGAATTCTTTAACTTCAGCAAAGTTTGGCTTTCTGCCGGTCTGATTTTCTAAAATCAACTCAATTGCTCTGTGTATCATCCTTAAAGTTGAAAGACCAAGAAAGTCGAATTTTAAGAAACCCATTGGTTCCAATTCGCGTACTCTCTGACCTTCCGTGAATGGAGTTTGATATGTTCCTTTAGCTGCAACAAGAGGAAGTTTTTCTGATAAATCCTCTATGATAAGATGGCCAGATGCGTGAGCGGCCAAATTTCTTCTTTCCCCACTAAGCGTTCCGAGATATTCTTTTACAGCAGGGTATTTTCTGAGAAACTGATTGAAACTTGGAGAAAATTCTAGAGCATCTTCATAGGTTGGCTCGTACATTCCACTTTCAACATCATGTTTGATTTTTGCAGGTTTCGTTGCTTCGGCGAATACTTTATTTGTAACATCGTTGACTTCTTGAAACGGAACATCGAGAAGCTTAGCAATATCTTTTAAAAGGTTTCTTAATTTCAACGTATTATAATTGGAAATTTGAATTACGTCCAGATTGTATTTTTCTTTCCAATCGTGAGCAAGTTGTTCTCTGAGTTGAGATGGCTCCTCGAAATCTGTATCAATATCCGGATTTGCTTCCGGGTCATCAACAGTAATAAATCTTTCAAATTGAAGATCGAACTTAATTGGATCAACTTGTGTAATTTTGGTAAGATACGAAATCAAACAACCTGAACTTGAACCTCTCGCCGGCCCCACAAGTCCACTTTCTTTGGCTTTTTCGACAACTTTCTCCATTGTCAAAAAGTATTCACTTCTTCCTCTTTGCTCAATGACATCTAATTCATAATCAAGTCGATTTTTGTATTCTTGTTTAGAATCAAGATTTTTTTCTTTAAGAGTTTTTTCACACAAATCCCTCAAATGTTGACTTGCTGTTTTTCCTTTTGGAACAAAACAGGTTGGAAGTTGAACTTTTGTATTAATTTTAAAATTTTCAATCGAATCAGCGATCTCGCCAGTTCTGAAAATTGAATCATGGATCAACTTGTCGTCATAATAAAAACCACACTGTTTCGAATAGCGTTCATAAGCCTCAATCATTTGTTCCGCATTTTTTGGAAACAATTCATAAGGCATTTTATCAAGAGTCGCCGGCAAATCATCCAAGGTCAACTCTTTGGTTTTGCCTAGCTGAGCTAGTTTTTTGTAGACTTCTCTTTGCTTCCAAAGTTTCGGATCTGGATAGTGGCAATCCGCCGTGGAAATCAACGGAATGCCCAAATTCTTGCTTATATCAATGAGATTTTTGTTGAGTAAATGCTGTTCCGGTACAGCGTTCCATTGAAGTTCAAGGAAGAAATTTTCTTTGAATATTTCATGAAAATTTCGGCAAAGTTCTGTCTGTTTTTTGAGAACATCGGCTTCAAGACTTGAATCTCCACGAACCCAATCCCAAAAACCAGTGAATGATTGAAGTGCAGAACCAAGGCACGCCGATCCTACAATCAATCCTTCTGAATGTTTTTTGAGAAGATCAAAATCAATTCGCGGATAATAATAAAAATTATCTTTTGAAAAGCTCTTGGAAGTTAAAGAGTAGAGATTCTTGAGTCCTGTTTGATTCTTTGCTAAAAGAACCAAATGTCCTCTTTTTCTCAATTCTCTTTGATTTTGATTTTTGACTTTTGAAACACCTTTTTTGGTTTCATCTTCGTTTTCGACAATTGTTCCAACATCATCGTCGTCAACCTGTTCTTCTTGTTCTTGAAACTTGTTTTTCATCTCACGCCAATCTCTCAAAGATGGCACAAAATAAGCTTCAATGCCGCGAATGACTTTGAAATCAGGATTCTGCTCATGGATTTTCTTCATGTGAAGTTCCGCGTTGGCCATTCCAGACATAACTCCATGATCTGTAAAAGCATGAGCTTTCAAACCATTCTTAATGGCAAAATCAATATGTTTCGACGGATCTCCAAGACCGTCTCCGATAGAAAAACCGGAATGTGCGTGAAGGTTTACATAATGCTTATTTTTATTGTTGTTGTTCATTGTTTCTAAAATTTTTCCATTCCTGTTGTGTTTGATTGAAAAAGTCATTCATCATTTCAATTCCGGCTTTGTAGACATCCTCTAGTTCTCGACCGGCTCTAAAGTCAAAAGACTTACTGCCATTCCAAGACATACAGGTTATCCACTTTTCATCTTCCTTGACATAAGAAGCAGAATTGTGAATAAACATTAACACAAATTCGCCAAATTGATAATGAATACGACAACGATCGATGTAAGAGGCTTTTGGAAAGCCAAACTTAGTCTCCAATTGCCCAGAAAGTTCAATCATTTTTTCTTTTTTGATTTTAGTTTCTTCTGCATATTTTTTTAAATTTTCTCGGCGACGTTGAATAAGTTCTTCTTGTTCTTTTGTTCTCATACTTTAAATCCAAGCGTGTTTTAGACGTTGTTGAAGACAATAAAATTCGTTTACACCATCAATATCGGCCCAAAGTTGTCGTTTATTATAACCAAATGTTATATTTTTCATGTCAAAAGCCATATTCATAAAACGGGTCGGTTCAGAACAAGACTCAGGAAAATAATAATCAAAAAAGAACATTTTTTAAATCCAAAATTTGGAAGCGTTTATGTCAGCTTCGGTTCCGTTATCGAGAAGAACATAGCGATCATAAATTTTAAATATTTTTGCAAAAACTGCAAGTTCAAAAGATTTTGTGTTGAAAGTGATTTGGCTTCCAAAATCTAAAGGGCCAATGAAAAAATAGAACATCAAACGACCTCGTAACTGCAACAAACCGAGTTGTTTGTTTTCATTAGTTCTAAACGTTTGTTTTCTGAGAAAAAAACACTAAATACTGATATTTCAAACAATATTTCGGGATAAAAATTATTAGTTAGCCAGAACATCAATTCCCCCAATGTTTTCTCGCCAGAAAACGGTGAAAATTCAAAAAATTTTGAATCAAAGCAGAGTTGACGTAATCAAAAGTTGTGTTCAATTTGGCAAATAAATAAAATAAAACATTTTCAAATCCATTGATGTTTAAGTCTTTTGTCTTGAGAATATAGATAGAGTTTTATTTAGATTTTGCGAAAATCCCAAATCCCTGTTCACCATTGAGAAACGAAAACCATCGATAGAAAACCAAAAACTTTGAATCGAATCGAAGATTTGTTACTGAATTTAGTTCGCTAAGTTGATCTAGAAAAAACATTAGTTGACCAAATGCTTTCTGTCTTTTGTGGCAACATCTGGTCTATTCATAAAATGATCAATTCCTACAGAAATATCCTTTCTTATCCCTGGAACTTTCGCTGAATCTTGGGCGACTTCCGAAATAGAATCGATTCCAAAAAAATTAATCTTGAAGCTATTGTTTAAACTCTTTTCAAAATCAATCTGAACAGCATAAGGTGTCGAATTCAAAGTGCAGACAATCACATCGCGTTTTTCATCAAGCCAGAGCAACGGAAATACTAATTTGTTTGTCATTTTTTTGAAAAGAACAACAACCTCAGAGCAATTCTTGATGATATTAACTTCTTGTTCTTCGCTAAGACTAAATTTCTTTACATTTTCAGCCAAACTTAGTGCGAAGTTTGAAACCAACTCGATTTCGTTATTGTTTTCCATTTGGTCTTCTTTCAGATGTTGAATTTTTTGTAATAAAGCGGCTTGATCAGATCAAAAAATTTAGACAACTCGTCTTCATCATATTTTTCTAAATCTTGGAAATAAAAATCAACTATTTCGTCCGTTCTTTTATCAACTTCTATATAACCAGAGCCAGATATGTTTATTTGCTTGTTTTCTTTTACAAATTTTGAATCTTCTTCTGTATAGAAGATTTTATGTGTTGGATACCATTTTGAATTTTCAAATAACAAAGAAATCTCCATTTTCTCAAATTATATTAAATTTTGCTTTAAGCAGAGTTTTTAAATATTCAGCAAGGTGATTAAAAACATCATCTTCTCTTCGGGGTTGAAAAAGAAGTTTTTCAGAACTACTAAAAAAACAACAATTTGTATTCGAAAAATACAAATTGTGAACTTCTCCGTCAAATGAAAACATTTTCAAATTCTCCTAAATAAGTTTTACTAGGCCAACCGTGTTCTTCCAATGTATTTCTTTTTTGATAAAACAAAGATTCCCCGCATCCCATAAAATAAAATTTTGCAGCCGAGAAAGTGAATAAAGTGGAAAATGAAATAAACATAATTTACCTCAAATATTCATTTTGTCTTCAGAAATATTTTTCCAAATGGAAAATCTTTTCTCAAAGAGGAACTCGTTGAAAAAACCAAAATAGTATTTTTTATCTGAAAAAAATATGCGAATGTATTTAATTCTAAACACAGCTAGCCTCTAGTTTATTTTCATATTTGACAATTTGTATTTTCAAGAACAAAAGCCCATCCAGACCCGGTGTCTTCTCTTCGTGAAAAAAGAAATTTAGAATTTCTGTGAAACATTGCAAAATGAATAGACGAGAAAAATAAGATATTATCTTTCAGGAAAAGCATATCAGAGCGTTATAAACAAAAAAAACTTTAGATTTTTGAAAACTCCGGAACATATTCAAACAAGCCATCTCCGGTATCAACTTTTTTGAAATCATCAAAAATATACGGATAATCACGAATCATGATTTCCGCAATCTCGCCAAAAACCAATCTCAATTCTTCTTCGGCGTGTCTTGAAGTCCTCATTTCGATAATGTGTCGAAGCGCCCGAAGATTTGCCGTAAAAACAATTCCTGTCGCCAAGCCTTCCGGGGCAACTCTTCGAAATGCTGAAGTTAGTTTCTTCTTAACATCAAACTTTGCCATTTTTTCAATTCCAAACAACTCTGACAAATCTTTTTGAGCTTTTTCACAAGCCTCAACTGTTTTATCAAAAATTGAATGTGCTTTTTCCTCAAGTTCCGAACCAAATTCAGAAAAGATTTGAGGAATCCAAATTTCAATGTCGTTCAAGCGTACGTAACGAAGCGATTCTTGCGAATATGCAGTTCCGGCTTTGTGTCGAACAAGCTCGTGAGTCAAAATTCTCGAAACACCTTCTAAAGCAAACGTGACAGAAACGTGTTCATCAATTGAACCATGGCGAGCGTTCATTGTATTTCTGTGATATTCCGCTGATTCTTTGCGAATTTTTGAAACATTCGGATTCAAACCTGGCTTGAAGGATTTATAACAACGGCGTCCGGCCAATTCAATTAGCTTTTCACCATCTGTCCCTGAAACATGGTCCAAACACTCTTCACCACCCAAATACGAAAGCCAATCTTTGATATTTTCATTGACCAGTTTTGTTTCAGCAATTTTCCAAACTTTTGGTGTCACTTTCTTCATAAACCTCTTTTATGAGCGTTAAAGCCCATTTTTATAATATGTTTAGATTTTTCTTCAGCAATTTGCTCAACTTTTTGAGTATAAAAATCTGTTTTTAATTGAATTTTTTGTTTTGTCGCTTTTAATATATCTTTTTGTTTTATTGTATCATCAGCAACCTTGTTAAAATCTTGTCGAATTTTTCGAATTGCAATTTTAAATTCTTCAGAAAATTTTTCAATTTTTTTCAGAATTTCATCTCTTGCTTCGTTCGTCAAAACTGGGGCGGTGAATTTAGTAAAATCATTTTCTGATGAAGTTTGTTCTACTTGTTTTACTAAATTTTTATTCCATTGTATTATTTCAATTCCAACAAGTTTTTTTCTAAAACTTTCTACACAATCACTCATTTTTTCATCATAATTTAAATTCATTTTCTCAAATTCATATTTTCTCCATTTTTTCGTTCCTCATCTCTCGTCAACGCCAAAAGAGAATAGCCGTTGATGTCTTTCCACGGCGACTCTCCAAATGCGTCTTTCTTGGTAGCAATCCTGAAGAGCTTATCAAGGACGCGCACAATTGTCAAGGCGTCGTCCATTTGTTCTGGAGGTATTCCGC
>JACCDG011364580.1_pt1 | contig 17673 bp, 19 predicted proteins | sample 7442471 | NCBI WGS metagenome assembly JACCDG01 (sample SAMN15323444, study PRJNA562643) | freshwater metagenome | isolation source: river surface water | place: USA:Blue River Watershed | collected 2017-08-17 | reverse complement strand
TTGATGGATTTCTATCGCAAGATGCGTCCGACGGAACCTGCAACTGTTGAAGTGGCAGAAACATTATTTTTCCGTTTATTCTTTGATCCAAAACGTTATGACTTATCCAAAGTCGGCCGTCACATTGTTAACCGCAAATTAAGTTTAGACGTTCCCATGGACAATCGCGTCCTCGACGTTGAAACTGTCGTTGCTGTTATCCGTTACTTAGTTACCTTGCGTGAAGGTACCGGAGAATGTGATGATATTGACCATTTGGGTAACAGACGTATTAAGTCCGTCGGTGAATTGGTTCAAAACCAAGTGCGTGCCGGTTTAGCACGTCTTGAACGTTCCATCAAAGAGCGTTTAGTCGTCATGAGTTCTTTCGAGAATTTAACTGTGCATCATTTGATCAATTCCCGTTTATTCTCCAATCAAATTCAAGATTTCTTTGCACGTAGCCAACTGTCCCAATTTATGGATCAAGTTAATCCTTTATCGGAAATGACCCATAAACGCCGTATGTCAGCGCTTGGACCAGGTGGTTTATCTCGTGAACGCGCTGGTTTCGAAGTCCGTGACGTTCACCCAACCCACTATGGCCGTGTCTGTCCGATTGAAACACCTGAAGGTGCGAACATCGGTTTGATCGCGTCGTTGACAACATGTGCACGTGTGAATGAACTTGGCTTTATTGAAACACCTTACCGTCGTGTGGTTGAAGGTAAAGTGGCGCGTAAATATGAATATTTGACGGCAGATGTCGATCAAAATAAATATATCGCTCCAGCAAATACACCGATGGATAAGGATTCGACGTTTACAGATAGTTTAGTCACTTGCCGTTACAAGAGTGATTTCCCAAGAATTAAACCTGCCAAAATTGAATACATGGACGTGTCACCAAAACAATTAGTATCGGTGGCGGCGGCCTTGATTCCATTCTTGGAACACGATGATGCGAATCGTGCGCTCATGGGTTCTAACATGCAACGTCAAGCTGTTCCACTCATGATCCCAGAAATGCCTTTTGTTGGGACGGGGATGGAAGAAAAAGTTGCCCGTGATTCAGGGGTTGTTGTTATTTCTAAAGATGCTGGAACTGTTACTAAAGTTGATGGTCGTGAAATCACCATCGGCAAGGCAGTTTATCCATTAAAGAATTTCCAACGTTCCAATGCCAACACCTGTATTCAACAAAAGCCAATTGTAAAATTAGGCGATAAAGTTGAAGCCGGTCAAATCATTGCCGACGGTATCGGGACACAACATGGTCGTTTGGCCTTAGGCCGTAACGTCGTTGTTGCGTTCATGCCATGGCGTGGGTATAACTTCGAAGATGCTATTCTCATCAATGAGCGTATCGTCCGTGAAGATGTCTTTACCTCAATTCACGTCGAGCGTTTCGAATGTGAATGCCGTGAAACTCGTTTAGGGAATGAAGAAATCACCCGTGATATTCCTAACGTTGGTGAGGAAGCGTTAAAAGATTTAACCGAAGAAGGGATTGTCCGTATCGGTGCTGAAGTCAAGGCTGGGGACATCTTAGTCGGTAAAGTCACTCCAAAGAGTGAAAAAGAATTATCTCCAGAAGAACGTTTATTAAGAGCGATCTTTGGTGAAAAAGCAGCCGATGTGCGTGATACATCCTTGACATTATCCCCAGGTATCGAAGGGGTAGTTGTCTCCGTCGAGGTATTTGCCCGTAATGAACGTGGCCGCAAATCCAAGCAAGATAAATCAAAAGAAAATCAAGCGATCAATAAAATCAAAGAATACTATGCTCAAGAAATTGAGATTATTTCCAAAGAAAAAGATGTCAAGATGTCAAAGATCTTAGGCATTGATCCAAAGCGTGTTGCTAAATTGGCACTCGAGGATTTGGAAGAAGATTCAGAAGCCCGTGATTTAATGAAGTTTTACACGGACAAAATCGCTGAATTGCAAGACGAAGAAGCACGTGAAGAAGACCGTGTCCGTCGTGGTGATGAATTACCCGCCGGTGTTTTAAAACGCGTTGTCGTTCATGTGGCCACAAAACGTAAATTGCAAGTCGGGGATAAGATGGCTGGACGTCACGGGAATAAAGGTATTGTGTCCCGTATCTTACCTGAAGAAGATATGCCTTTCATGGAAGATGGACGTTCTGTCGACGTGGTTTTAAATCCGCTCGGCGTACCTAGCCGTATGAACGTTGGTCAGTTGTTGGAAACCCATTTAGGATGGGCTGCCAAAGCATTAGGCTTCCATGCTGAAACACCGGTTTTCAATGGTGCTACCGAAGAAGAAATTCGCCAGTTATTAATCGAAGCTGGTTTTTCCGACGATGGTAAGACAGTTGTCTTAGATGGTCACACTGGTTTACCATTTGAGCAACGCGTTACAGTCGGTTATATTTACATGTTGAAATTAAATCACTTGGTTGATGAGAAGATTCACGCACGTTCCATTGGACCGTATTCATTGGTTACCCAGCAGCCATTAGGTGGTAAGGCTCACTTCGGGGGTCAGCGTTTCGGGGAAATGGAAGTTTGGGCCTTGGAAGCATATGGTGCGGCATTTACGTTACAGGAAATGTTGACGGTTAAGTCCGACGACGTTACTGGCCGTAGCCGTATTTACGAGGCTATTGTGAAGGGTGAACAGGCAGCAGCTCCTGGTACACCAGAATCGTTTAATGTTCTTGTCAAAGAATTGCAAGGTCTTTGCTTAGACATTCGCTTAGTTAAAGCGCAAGGCGAAGAATCTCAACCTAACGATAAGGAAGAAGCCCAATAATGAGCAAACTCGATCTCACCAAACAGGATCATGTTACAATTCGTATTGCATCACCAGAGACAATTATGTCTTGGTCTAACGGAGCGGTTAAGAAAGCGGAGACGCTTAATTACCGTACGTTGAAACCCGAGAAAGATGGTCTTTTCTGCGAAAAGATCTTCGGACCTATTCGTGACTGGGAATGTAATTGCGGTAAATATAAAGGAATCAAATTTAAGGGTATCACTTGCGACCGTTGCGGTGTTTTAGTAACACGCTCATCTGTCCGCCGTGAACGCATGGGCCATATCGAATTAGCATGCCCTGTAACCCACATTTGGTTCTACAAAACAGTCCCATCTCGCTTAGCCGCGTTAATGCAAGTGAGCTTGCGTGACTTAGAAAAATTGATCTATTACGAAGAATATATCGTCATCGATCCTGGTACGACAACACTTAAGAAGAAGCAATTCTTATCTGAAGACGAATACCAAGATGCCTTAGTTCAATTTGGTGGTGGGTTCAAAGCCAAAATTGGTGCTGAAGCTGTTCGTGATGTATTAAAAGAATTAAACATCAATGAATTGTGCAAGAAATTGCGCAAGGATTTAGCTGATGCTAATCCGACGGGAACGAATTTCAAGAAATTCGCCAAGACATTAAAGACTGTTGAAGATTTCAAAAACTCTGAAAATAATCCAGAGTGGATGATCCTCAATGTTTTGCCTGTTATTCCTCCGGATTTACGTCCTTTAGTTCCGCTCGAAGGTGGTCGTTTTGCGACATCTGATTTAAACGATTTGTACCGTCGTGTTATTAACCGTAACAATCGTTTAAAGAAATTGATTGATTTAAACGCCCCCGAAATTATCGTGCGTAATGAAAAACGCATGCTTCAAGAAGCTGTCGATGCCTTATTAGACAATGGCCGTCATGGTCGTCCCGTTTTAGGCAGTGGTAATCGTCCCTTGAAGTCCTTATCTGACATGTTAAAGGGTAAGCAAGGTCGCTTCCGTATGAACTTGTTAGGTAAGCGTGTTGATTATTCTGGCCGTTCTGTTATCGTCGTCGGTCCTGAATTAAAATTACATCAATGCGGTTTACCAAAGAAAATGGCGCTCGAATTATTCGAACCGTTCATTATCCGTAAATTGCGTGAAAAAGGTTTTGTTCAAACGATCAAGGGTGCAAAACGCATGGTCGAACGTGCGAAGATTGAAGTCTGGGATATCTTAGACGAAGTCATCCAAGATCACCCTGTTATGTTAAACCGTGCGCCAACACTTCACCGTTTGTCGATCCAAGCATTCCAACCGGTGTTGATTGAAGGTAAGGCTATTAAATTGCATCCACTCGTTTGTACAGCGTTCAACGCTGACTTCGACGGGGATCAAATGGCTGTGCACGTTCCATTGTCTGTTGAATCCCAAATTGAATGCCGTTTGCAATTATTATCGGTGAACAATTTATTCTCACCTGCTGACGGTCGTCCAATTGTTTCTCCGACGCAAGATATTGTTCTTGGTTTATATTATTTGACCAAGGAATTAACGGGCGGCAAAGGGGAAGGGCATTTATTCAGCAATGAGCAAGAAGTCAAAGTTGCTTATGAAGATGGGTATGTGGATTTACATGCCCGTATCAAATTGCGTTTAAGCACACCTGTCTGGGGGCAAGAAACATCTTCTTTAGTTATTCATCCAGAAGTGAAGGATAAGAGCAAAAAAGAAGAAGAAATTAAGCCTACCTCGACGAAGATCATTGAAACAACCACAGGCCGCGTTATTTTTAATGAAGTGTTGCCTAAAGGTTATGGTTTCGTGAATGAACTCTTAGATAAAAAACGTATTGGTGCTGTTATCGCGGATTGTTACAAGCGATTCGGTCATCACATGACGATTACCATTTTGGATTTGGTCAAAGACTTAGGTTTCAAGAGCGCGACATCAGCGGGTATTTCTATTGCCATGTCTGATTTAACTGTTCCTGAAGATAAGGCAAAGACCATTACGAATGCGAAAGCTGAAGTAAGTAAAATCGATGATCAATACCGCAAAGGGGTCATTACTGGCCGCGAGCGTTATAACAAGGTCATTGACGTGTGGACCCACACGACCGAACAAATTTCCGACATGGTGTTTAAGAAAATGGATCCATTTAATCCAGTGTATATCATGGCTGACTCAGGTGCTCGGGGTTCTAAACTCCAGATCCGTCAGTTATCTGGTATGCGTGGACTTATGGCCAAGCCATCCGGTGAAATTATTGAAAACCCCATCACGGCGTCTTTCCGTGAAGGTTTAACTGTGTTGGAATACTTCATTTCAACTCACGGTGCCCGTAAAGGGTTGGCTGATACGGCCTTGAAAACCGCTGATGCCGGTTACTTAACACGTCGTTTAGTTGACGTTGCTCAAGAAGTTGTCGTTACCGAAGTTGATTGCGGGACTGTGAATGGTATTACAGTTGCAGCGATCACCGAAGGTGATGAATTAGTTGTCTCGTTAAAGGAACGTATTGTTGGACGCGTTGCTTTGGATAATATCGTCGACATCGTCACTGACCACGCCGTGGTTGGTGCAGGTGAAGAAATCAATGAAGAAAAAGCTGATTTAATTGAACAGCTTGGTATTGAAAAAGTCCGTATCCGTTCCGTCTTAACCTGCGAAAGCGACCAAGGTATTTGTATCAAATGCTATGGCCGTAATTTAGGTAATCATCGCATGGTTGAAATCGGTGAAGCGGTAGGGATTATTGCTGCCCAAAGTATTGGGGAGCCTGGTACACAGTTAACCATGCGTACCTTCCACATCGGGGGTACTGCATCTCGTACCATCGAACAATCCTTTATCAAGGTTAAGCAAGATGGTATTGTGAAGTATCATCAATTACGTGCTGTACAACGCGGCAATGAATTCGTCGTCTTGAATCGTAATGGTGAAATTTCCATTAACAATGAATATGGCCGTGAATTTGAACGCCATTTATTACCTCAAGGTGCTGCCCTTAGCTTTGCTGATGGCCAAACAATCACCAAGGGGACAATCGTCGCGACATGGGATCCTTATACAATCCCGATTATCACCGAAGCCAAGGGTCGTGTGTCCTTCGAAGATTTAATTGAAGGTTCAACATTCCAGCGTGAAGAAAATCCTGTCACAGGGGTTGTCGAGCGTGTCGTCGTCGAGCATAAACAAGAATTCCATCCACAAATCATCATCAATGATGAAAAGGGTGGGGTTGTCGGTATCTACTCCATTCCAACTGGAGCTCACATTCTCGTCAATGATAAAGACAATGTTGGAGCAGGGGAATTGATTGCGAAGATTCCACGCGGTGCAAGTAAAACACGCGACATCACAGGTGGTTTGCCACGCGTCGCTGAATTATTTGAAGCCCGTCGTCCTAAAGATCCAGCTGTTATTTCTGACATCGATGGTGTTGTTGAATTCGGTGAAGATAAAAAAGGTTTACGTACCATCGTTGTTAAATCAGCGACGGGTATGGCTAAAGAATATGTCATTCCTCATGGGAAGCATCCAAACGTGTACAAGGGTGACATGGTCTTTGCTGGTCAACAATTAACGGATGGCCCTGTTGTTCCTCACGATATTTTACGCGTATCAGGAGACAAGGCGCTTCAAGAATACTTACTCAATGAAGTTCAAGAAGTTTACCGTTTGCAAGGTGTACGCATTAACGATAAGCACATTGAAATTATCATTGCGCAAATGTTACGTAAAGTACGCATCGATGATTCTGGCGATACGAACTTTTTAGTAGGTGATCAAGTTGATCGCCAAGACTTCAAAAAGTCAAATGAAGCAGTATTAAAGAAAAAAGGTAAACCAGCGCAAGCGACACCTATGTTATTGGGTATCACAAAGGTCTCTTTGTCGACGGAAAGTTTTATTTCCGCCGCGAGCTTCCAAGAAACAACAAGAGTCTTGACAGAAGCAGCCGCCTCTGGTAAAGTAGACTCTTTACGCGGTTTAAAAGAAAACGTCATCGTCGGTCATTTAATTCCGGCGGGGACAGGTATTAACCATTATTCAGATGTAGAGTTTATAAAATATGCCAACGATATCACAGCTAATCCGGCACCGCAGGTCGCTGAAAGCTAAACGTAGTAAATCTCCCGCGTTGACAAGTTGTCCTCAACGTCGTGGTGTTTGTTTACAAGTTAAAACAATGACACCCAAGAAGCCAAACTCGGCATTGCGTAAAATCGCACGTGTCCGTATGACAAATAAGTTTGAAGTCACGTCATACATTCCGGGTGAAGGACATAATTTGCAAGAACACTCTATCGTCCTTGTACGTGGAGGCCGGGTTAAGGATTTACCTGGTGTTCGTTATCACATTGTCCGTGGTACCTTGGATACAGCAGGTGTCGCTAATAGAAATAAATCTCGTTCCAAGTATGGGACTAAAAAAGCTAAAGCAAAAGGTAAGTAATTAGATGAGACGTCGTCGTGCAGAAAAAAGAAAAGTAGTTGGTGACCCTAAATTCAATAGCGATTTGGTAACACGCTTTATCAGTATTTTAATTGTTTCTGGAAAGAAGACAATTGCTGAATCCGTGATGTACCGTGCGCTTGATATTTTGAAAGAAAAGACTCAAGAAGAAACAGCTGTCAAGGCTTTAGTTAAAGCCATGGACAATGCTCGTCCTCGCCTCGAGTGCAAAGCTCGTCGTGTTGGTGGGGCAACGTACCAAGTCCCAACTGATGTAACCCCTGCCCGTGGTGTTTCTTTAGCCATGCGTTGGATCCGTGATTTTGCCCGTACCAAAAAGGGTAAACCCATGGAATTAAAATTAGCTGAAGAGCTAATTGCTGCCTACAAAAGTGAAGGTCCCGCCATTAAGAAGCGTGATGAAACCCATAAAATGGCCGAAGCTAACCGTGCTTTCAGTCATCTACGCTGGTAAGAAACGGAAATATTACAATGGCCGCCAACACTATTCCACTCAACAAATTTAGAAATTTCGGTATCATTGCTCACATTGATGCGGGTAAAACCACGACAACTGAGCGTATTTTATACTATACAGGTACTATCCATAAAATGGGTAATATCGACGATGGTAACACTACCATGGATCACATGGAACAAGAGCAAGAGCGTGGTATCACGATTACCGCTGCTGCAACAACCTGCTTTTGGAGAGATCATCGTTTAAATATTATTGATACTCCTGGTCACGTCGATTTTACCATTGAAGTCGAGCGTTCTTTAAAGGTTCTCGACGGTTGTGTTATCGTTTTATGTGCGTGTTCTGGTGTTCAACCACAAACCGAAACCGTTTATCGCCAAGCGGATAAATACAATGTTCCCCGTATTGCCTATATCAATAAGATCGACCGTTTAGGTGGAGATTTTGATCGTGTCGTCGGTGAAATGCGCGATCGCTTTGGTGCGAATGCGGCTCCTATCGAATTTCCTGATGGTGCTGAAGATAAATTCAAAGGCATTATCGATATTATTAATCACCAATACATCCAGTACAAAGATCAAGATGGGATGGAGTTTGAGCGTTTGCCTTTACCTGAAGAATTTAAAGAGCGCGCCTTACAATATCGTCATGAATTGATTGAACGTATTGCCGAAGTTGATGATGAAATGATGGAGATGTTCTTAAATGGTAAAGAACCTACCACAGAACAAATTTGCAAAGCTATTCGTCGTACAGTTATTGCGTGTAAATTGGTTCCGGTCCTTGTTGGTACATCATTAAGAAATCGTGGCGTCCAAATGGTTCTCGACGCTATTGTCGATTATTTGCCTTCTCCATTAGATATTCCTCCTGTGAAGGGTTCTAATCCTGATAATAAAGAAGAGATTATTACACGTAAGCCTGATGAAAATGAATCTCCAGTTGGATTGGTTTTCAAAATTGCATCAGATCCTTATGTTGGAAAAATATTTTTCACACGTGTTTATGCCGGTAAGTTTGTCCAAGGGCAACAATATTTAAATTCATCCAATGGTAAAAAAGAAAAGATCGCCAAGATCGTCTTGATGCATGCCAATAAACAAGAAATTATCAGCAGTGCATCTGCGGGTGAATTAGTAGCCTTAGTCGGTTTAAAAGAATCTAAATCAGGCGATACATTATGTGCTGAAGATAAGCCAATGGTCTTAGAAGGCTTGAAACCACCGGAAGCTGTTATTTCCTTGGCAATTGAACCAAAGACTAAAGCTGACCAAGATAAGATGGGGATGGTCTTGCGTAAGTTCTTAGATGAAGATCCATCATTACGCGTTAACTATGATAGCGAAACATCTCAAACCATTATTTCGGGGATGGGTGAATTGCATTTGGAAATTATTGTTGATCGCATGAAACGCGAAAATAATCTGGATTGTAATGTTGGTCGCCCTGAAGTTGCTTATAAAGAAGCGATTACAAAGAAGGTTACTAACATTGTTGGAAAATATGTTCAACAGTCTGGTGGTCGCGGTAAATATGGTCACGTTGTCATTGATGTTGAACCCGGTGAACCTGGTACTGGTTTTGTCTTCGTCGACAAAATTAAGGGCGGAGCGATTCCACGCGAATTTATCAAGCCAGCAAAAGAAGGTATTGAAATTGGCGCACAAAATGGTATACTAGCGGGCTATCCGGTTACGGACTTTTTAGTTACATTAATTGATGGTTCTTACCATGATGTTGATTCGGATGAAATGTCATTCAAATTAGCAGGTAAGCAAGCAATCAAAGAAGCATTTCGTAAAGCAGAGACTGTGTTTCAAGAACCTATCATGAAGTTAGAAATTACAGTCCCTGAAGATTTTTGGGGAAATGTCATCGGTGATTTGATGACACGTCGTGCTCAGATTAAGGAAACAGGTAACCGTGGGAAGTTAAAGACCGCGATCGCTAACGTTCCTTTATCAGAGATGTTCAACTACGCGAATGCACTGCGGTCCTTGACCCAAGGGCGAGCATCATTCAGCATGGAACCGTCGTATTACGCGCAGGTTCCTAACAATATCGGCGACAAGATTATTGGCGCTCGTCAGGAATACGTTGCAAAAGTTAGCTAGTGGTAAGTGCTTAGACCATTAGTACAACCATAGTATAAAACGAATATAAAACTTATAAACATACCCTGTAACACCAAACGGAGGAATCGTTATGGCAAAAGAAAAATTTGAACGTAAAAAGCCGCATTTAAACATCGGTACTATTGGTCACGTCGATCATGGTAAAACAACATTGTCTGCTGCGATTGCGACTGTTTTGTCCAAGAAGGGTTTGGCTCAAGAACGTGCATATGACAGTATCGATAATGCTCCAGAAGAAAAAGAGCGCGGTGTTACAATCAACATTTCTCACATTGAGTATGAAACAGAAAACCGTCATTATGCTCACATTGATTGCCCTGGTCACGCGGATTATATCAAGAACATGATTACTGGTGCTGCTCAAATGGATGGTGCTATCCTTGTCGTATCTGCGACTGATGGTCCAATGCCACAAACACGTGAGCACATTTTGTTAGCTCGTCAAGTTAACGTTCCTCGTATCGTTGTTTTCATGAACAAATGCGATCAAGTTGCTGACAAAGAATTATTAGACTTAGTCGAACTTGAAGTCCGTGATTTGTTAAGCAAATATAAGTTTGATGGTGATAATACACCAATCATCCGTGGTTCTGCTCTTGAAGCGTTGAATAACCCAACCGACTTCGAAGGTAAAGCTAAACCGATCTTAGATTTAATGAAGGCTGTTGACGAATATGTTCAAACACCAACACGTGAATTAGATAAACCATTCATCATGGCTGTTGAAGATGTATTCTCTATCTCAGGTCGTGGTACCGTTGCAACTGGCCGTATCGAACGTGGTCGTGTCAAGGTTGGCGAAGAAGTTGCGTTAATCGGTTTACGTCCAGAAGTAAAGAACATCGTTATTACTGGTGTTGAAATGTTCCGTAAGGAATTGGATGAAGGACAAGCTGGTGAAAACGTTGGTTTATTAATCCGTGGTATCGTTAAAGAAGATATTGAACGCGGGATGGTTATGGCCGCTAAAGGTTCTATCACCCCACATACAAAGTTCAAGGCTTCTGTGTATATTTTAAGTAAAGAAGAAGGTGGACGTCATACCCCATTCTTCAAGGGTTATAGACCACAATTCTATTTCCGTACAACAGACGTTACAGGTACTGCAGAATTACCTGATGGTATTGAAATGTGTATGCCTGGTGATAACGTTACATTAACCATTGAGTTAATTGCACCAGTTGCTATCGATAAAGAATTACGTTTTGCTATCCGCGAAGGTGGTCGTACCGTCGGAGCAGGCGTTGTAACAGAAGTGATTAAGTAAACAAGTTAACGCAAGATAAAATTAGGACAGTTGATGCAAAAAATACGAATTAAATTGAAAGCGTTTGATCATCGGTTGATCGACCAAAGTGCTCAAGAAATTGTTGATACCGCGATTCGTACAGGTGCACAAATTGTAGGGCCTGTTCCGTTACCAACACGCAAGGAATTGTACACTGTGTTGCGTTCACCGGTTATCGATAAAAAATCTAGAGAGCAATTTCAATTAGCAACGCATAAGCGTCTAATTGACCTTGTCAATCCAACATCAAAGACAGTAGAAGCCTTACGTAAGTTAAATCTTCCGGCTGGTGTCGATGTCGAGATCAAGCAGTAATTGAGGTGATAGAATGATTCGTGGTATTATGGGAAAAAAAGTGGGTATGACCCAAATCTTCGATGGTGAAGGGAATTTAATTCCAGTCACAGTCGTCGAAGCTGGTCCTTGTACTGTCTTAGGCTTGAAAGATAATCCAACTAAGGTTACGCTTGGTTATCTTCCAGTCAAAGAAACACGTTTGCAAAAACCTGTCTTAGGGTTCTTTAAGAAAGCCGGTGTCACGCCTTTGAAATTCGTGCGTGAATTTAAATCGACTGATAATAAAGAATTAAAAGTCGGCCAAGAATTTAAGGCAGATTTCTTTAAAGCGGGTGATTTCGTCGACGTAACTGGTACATCTATCGGTAAAGGTTTTCAAGGTGGGATGGTCCGTTGGAATTGGGGCGGTGGTCCAGCAGCTCACGGTTCGATGCATCACCGTCGTGTTGGTTCTATCGGTTCAAGTTCTGACCCCTCACGTGTTTATAAAGGCCAACACATGCCAGGTCACATGGGTATGGATACAGTCACTGTATCAAACTTGCGTGTCATGCGTGTTGATGCCGATTCAAATTTAATTCTTGTTAAGGGCGCAGTTCCAGGCCATAAGAACGGTCTTGTTTTGATTAATAAAGCCAAGAAAAAAGCATGGCGTTCACTTGAAGACAAGAGAGAAAATATTGTCGTCAAGCGTAACCCAATGAAACAATCTAAAGCAGCTGCGAAAAAGTAAAGTTTAAGGATAAGTCTATGCCAGAATTAAATGTTATCGATATTAAAGGCAAAAAAGCATCAACGATTGAATTGCCTAAAGAAAAATTTGGTGTTCATGTTCATGACGCTGTCATTCATCAAGCTGTGGTCATGTACAATGCCAATAACCGTCAAGGAACTGTAGCGACAAAAGATCGTTCACAAATTTCCGGTGGTGGTAAAAAGCCATGGGCCCAAAAAGGTACAGGTCGTGCACGTGCTGGTTCAACACGTTCTCCTTTATTCAAAAAAGGGGGGATGTCATTTGGTCCTAAGCCACGTGATTTCGGTTTTGAAGTTCCTAAAAAGGTCAGAATTGCCGCATTGCGTGAATCATTAAATGCGAAATTTATCGGTAATGAATTATTCTGCGTCGATACATTTGACATTGCTTCTGGTAAGACTAAAGATTTCGCCAAAGCATTAGAAGGGTTGAAATTACAAGGACGTATTTTAGTCGTTTTAGATACAGCCTCTGATAAAACACTCTTGGCCGGCCGTAATTTGCCTCGCGTGACATTAGTTCGTGCGCTTGATGTGAATGCGTCAAATATAATGAAAAACAAAAACGTGCTCGTCACAAAGAGTGCGATGGAAGCGCTCTTAAAGCGTATTCAATAAGGATAAGTTGTCATGATTACTTCATACGATGTCATTAAAAATTTAGTACGCACTGAAAAAGGTTCTTCATTAGAATCACAACGCAAATATTTATTCCGCGTTGCTGATGATGCAACCAAAGTAGATATCAAACGTGCGGTCAGTGAAATTTATAAAGTTAAAGTTGCCACTGTTAACACTTCCGCTGTCTTAGGGAAATTAAAACGTGTTCGTTTTAAGACCGGTTATACTGCGAGCTGGAAAAAAGCAGTGGTCACCCTTAAAGTGGGTGAGAAAATCGAGGTTGTCTAATGGGTATCCGTCGTTTTAAACCAATAACAAATGGTCTTCGCCATGCGGCTTTACCTGATTTCGCTGAAATCACTAAAGGTAAACCAGAAAAAAATTTATTAGTTCCTATCAAGGGTACTGGTGGTCGTAATAATAAAGGCCGCATTACCTCACGTCACCGTGGGACAGGTCATAAACGCATGTACCGTTTAATTGATTTTAAACGTAATCGCATTGATGATACAGCTCAAGTTTTAGCGATTGAATATGATCCAAACCGCACCGCACGCATTGCCTTGATTGAATACGCTAGCGATAAAACAAAAGCGTATATTTTAGCCCCTCTCGATTTAAAAGTCGGAGATTCCGTCGTAAGCACCAATACTGCTGATGTTGATATTACTCCTGGTAATTGTTTACCCTTAAAGAAAATCCCGCTTGGTACAGGCGTCCACAATATTGAATTAAAACCAGGTATGGGTGGTATTTTAGCCCGTGGTGCTGGAACAACAGCCCAATTAATCGCACGCGAAGGTTTATATGCTCATGTGCGTTTACCTTCCTCAGAAGTTCGTAAAATTTCCGTTGATTGCCGTGCAACTATCGGTCAATTAAGCAATGTTGAAAATGAAACAGTTTCTATCGGTAAAGCCGGACGTAGCCGTTGGTTAGGTCGTCGTCCACAATCACGTGGTGTGGTTATGAATCCAGTCGACCATCCACACGGTGGTGGTGAAGGTAAAGCTCCTCAAGGTAATCCTCATCCAGTTACACCATGGGGTAAACCAACCAAAGGCTTTAAAACACGTACCAAACAAAAGTACTCGAATCAATTTATTGTCAGAAGAAGGACAAAGTAATCTATGCCTCGTTCCGTTAAAAAAGGTGCTTACGTTGAACCATCATTGCAACGTCGTTTTGAAAAAGCGGCTTCTGTCGCCCAGCGTCAACCAATTAAGACATGGTCTCGTCGCTCAACAATTACCCCAGAATTTGTCGGGTATACATTTGCCGTGCACGATGGCCGTAAACATATGCCTGTTTTCATTACAGAAAACATGGTCGGTTTAAAATTAGGTGATTTTGTTCCAACACGTACATTTAAACAACATGGTGGCGTGAAGTCTAAGAAAGCCACTGCGAAAAAGTAATTCATCATCGTGATGAATTGCCCGAAGAGAAATCTCTTAGGGAAATTAAAAGGTAAGTTTGAGGTAGTTATGATATCTAAAGCACATGCAAAATATTTACGCGTCTCTTCTCAAAAAATGCGTTTGGTCATCGACGCCATTCGTGGCAAAGATGTATTAACAAGCCAAGCTCTTTTAGCGCAAATTGAAAAAGGCACAACACCTGTGATCAAGAAAGTTCTTGATTCTGCAGTTGCCAATGCCAAACAAAAAGGTCTTACTGAAGAACAATTATTTGTCTCACGCGTTACAGCGAATCATGGTGGCGCTTGGAAACGTTTTCGTGCAGGTTCATTTGGACGCGCGATGCCTATATTAAAACGCACAACGCATTTAACCGTTGAATTAGATTTAATCACCAAATAAGGGGGAGTAAGTGGGTCAAAAAGTTCATCCATTAGCCTTACGTATCGGATATACCAAAAATTGGCGCAGCCAATGGTTTGCAGAACGCAAGGATTTTTCTCAAAATATCCAACAAGATTACAAAATTCGTAAATATATCCGCACCAAATTTGAACAAGCGGCTATTTCAACAATTGTAATCGAACGTTTGGCTGAACAAATTAAAGTCCGTATCCATACAGCTCGTCCTGGTGTGATCATTGGTCGTCGTGGTGCTGATATTGATAAATTACGTGCCGAATTAAAAGATATTACCAATAAAGATATTGATAAAATTATCATCGATATTCAAGAAATCAAGAATCCTAATGCTGATGCTCAATTAGTGGCTCAAGGTATTGCATTCCAATTAATCAAACGCGTTGCGTTCCGTCGTGCAATGAAAAGAGCAATTGAACAATCAATGATGGCTGGTGTTAAAGGTATTAAAGTCCGTTGTGCTGGTCGTTTAGGTGGCGCTGAAATGGCCCGTTCTGAAAAATACCTCGAAGGTAAAGTGCCTTTGCAAACCTTCCGTGCAGATATTGATTATGGTTTTGCTGAAGCGTTAACGACCTATGGTTTATTAGGTATTAAAGTTTGGATTTATAAAGGTGATGTTATTAAAGATATCGAAGAGATTGAAGCTGCTGCGTCAGCCGCAACTCAACAACCTGTGGTTGAAACAGAAAAATCTGCTTAAAGAAGCAAATTTAAGTTTAGGAGAATTGTCGTATGTTGTTAATGCCAAAACGTGTTAAGTATCGCAAGAGCCAAAAGGGTAAAACCCGTGGTATTGCAACGGTTGGAAATAAATTACTCTACGGTGAATACGGATTAAAAGCATTGGATAATGGTTTTTTACCAGCCAAGCAATTAGAAGCATCCCGTGTTGTGGTTGCCCGTAAATTACGTGGTTCTGGTCGTCTATGGATCAATGCGTTCCCACATAAATCCATTACATCAAAGCCAGCGGAAACTCGTATGGGTAAAGGTAAGGGTGATTTGTCTCATTGGGTCGCTGTTGTCCGTCGAGGAAAAATCATTGTCGAAATCGGTGGTATCCCTGAAGATTTTGCTAAACAAGTCTTGCGTTTAGTGGCATTTAAGTTATCCTTAAGGACCAAATTTGTGATCCGTGAAGGCGCTCATTAATCAACTAAAGGTTTATTATTATGAAGATCAAAGACATTAAAAATTTATCAGAAGAAGATTTGGTTTCTAAAGAAAAAGAAATCAAAAAAGAGTTATACGCGTTAAATAATCAACGCCAATTAGGTGGTCGTGCTGAAAAGCCGGCAGAATTTAAGAAAATGCGCCGTACCATCGCACGTATTCAAACGTTGTTAAATGAGAGAAAGTCAAATGGAAAAAAGAGTTAATAGACGCCGTTTAGTAACGGCCACCGTTGTCAGTGATAAAATGGACAAGACCCGTGTCGTGCAAGTCGTGCGTGTGTCTAAGCATCCTAAATATTTAAAACCTATGCGTTCCGTCATTAAATTTAAAGCTCATGATGAAAACAACACAACTAAAACAGGTGATGTTGTTCAGATCATGGAAACACGTCCAATATCCAAAGATAAACGTTGGGTCATTCGTGAAGTGGTTGGGGCTAAAGCCTAAGCTAAAGATAGATTCATTAAGGGAGTAAAGCTATGATCCAATTAAAAACAATTTTAGATGTTGCTGACAATACAGGTGCCCGTAAGGCATCCGTCATTGGCGTGTTAAAAGCCAAAGGTAAAATGTGGGCACAAATTGGCGATATCGTTCGTGTCAATATTAAAGAATCATCACCAGAAGCTGCTGTTAAAAAAGGTACATTGGCTAAAGGTATTATTGTCCGTACAAAAAAAGCAATTCGTCGTCCAGATGGCACATGTATTCGTTTTGATACAAACGCCATTGTTATTATAGATGATGCGGGTAATCCAAAAGGTACACGTGTGTTTGGACCTGTAGCCCGTGAATTACGTAATATGGAATATATGAAGATTATTTCCTTAGCTCCAGAGGTGGTCTAATGTTAAGAATTCGTCGTGATGATAATGTCATTGTAATGGCTGGAAAAGATAAGGGTAAGACCGGTAAAGTTGTCCGTGTGTACCCAAAGAAAAATACAGCTATTGTTGAAAAAGTGAATGTCGTTAAGAAGTCTGTGAAGAAAAGCGATATTTATCCTCAAGGTGGTTATATCGAAATTGAAAAACCGATAGCCATGGCGAGTTTGATGGTCGCAGATAAAAAAGAAAATAAACCAACACGATTCCAAACAAAAGTTTTGAAAGACGGTTCCAAGGTCCGCGTGGCCAAGAAATCTGGCGAAACGATATAAAGGTTGATTATGATTCCTCGATTATTAGAAAAATACAGAACAGAAGTTGTTAATGAAATGAAAACCAAGTTTGACATTAAAAATCGCATGGCTGTGCCACGTATTGAAAAGATTGTCATCAATATGGGTGTCGGCGAAGCGATGAGTGATGTCAAAATCTTAGAACGCGCTGCAGAGCAATTATCTTGGATTACTGGTCAAAAACCAACCATCCGTCGTTCAAAGATTGCGATTTCAAATTTCAAATTACGTGAAAATCAACCAGTTGGTTGCAAGGTCACATTACGCAGCCACCGCATGTATGAATTCTTAGATAGATTAGTGAACGTTACATTGCCTCGTATTCGTGATTTTAACGGTGTTTCACGTAAGTCATTTGATAAAGCAGGTAACTATTCATTAGGTATTCAAGATCAAGGTATTTTCCCTGAAGTAGATGCTTCTGCCCGTGATCACCGTATTCAAGGGATGGATATCACATTCGTCATCAAGAATGGTGATAAAGAAAAGAATTTAGAAATGTTACGGTTATTCGGTATGCCGTTTACAAAATTAAGTAATCAGCAGTAAAAGATAAAATCAGGAGTTATTAAAAGTTTATGGCTAAGAAATCGTTGGTTAATAAGTCTTTAGAAGCGCCAAAATTCAGTGTCCGTCAACATAATCGTTGCAGCTTATGTGGACGTTCCAGAGGATATATGCGTCGTTTTGGTATATGC
>JACCDG010365776.1_pt1 | contig 17677 bp, 12 predicted proteins | sample 7442471 | NCBI WGS metagenome assembly JACCDG01 (sample SAMN15323444, study PRJNA562643) | freshwater metagenome | isolation source: river surface water | place: USA:Blue River Watershed | collected 2017-08-17 | reverse complement strand
TTGTGTGCAAGCATGGGGTTGCCGGTAATATCACCAATCGCATAAATGCTATCGTCATTGGTTTTTAATTGGCCATTCACTTTAATAAAACCACGGTCAGTTAATTGCACCTTGGTATTTTCCAAGCCTAAGTTTTCAGTATTGGGTTTACGGCCAATTGAGACTAAGATCTTATCAAACTCTTCGCTAAACTTTTTGCCTTCGCTATCTTCAAAATCAACTTTTACGCCATTGGCTGTTTCAGTGACGCCTAAGACTTTTGTCGAGATCATTAACTTTGCAAACTTCGCTTCAATACGTTTAATTAAGACATTCGCTAAATCACGGTCAGCACCCGTTAATAATTGGGGCATCATTTCAACGACGGTAATTTTTGAACCTAAGGCATTATAAACCGTGCCTAATTCCAATCCAATATAACCACCACCGACGACTAATAACTTCGCAGGAATGCTTTCTAAATTTAAAGCAGCCGTTGAATCCATGATCTTAGGAGATTTAGGAAATGTTGGGATGACAGTTGGACGAGAACCAGTTGCTAAAATCGCTTTATCAAACTTAACATCTTCGCTGGTGCCATCTTCTTTGGCAACACGCACGGTATTGGAATTAACAAATGTCGCTGTTCCTTGAATTGCATTGATCTTGCGTTGTTTACGCAATTGACCAGTTCCATTGGTTAAACGCTCAACGACGCTATTTTTCCACGCACGTAAACGGTCCACATCAATGGTTGGCTTTGCATAAGTAATACCGATATGCGCTGCTTCTTCGGATTCCGCTAAAACACGCGCGGCATGCAATAACGCTTTGGAAGGAATACACCCACGGTATAAGCACACACCACCCGGATTTTTTTCACGATCAATTAAAGTGACATTCATACCTAAATCAGCAGCCAAGAAAGCCGCAGCATAACCACCAGGACCTGCACCAATAACGACGAGATTAATAGCTTGAGACATATAAATCCTTATTTATTTAATTCAGCTGGTTTTTCAATTAATCCAATGACCCAACGGATGAATCGTGCGCCATCTGCTCCATCAATGACACGGTGATCATAGGATAAGGAGAGAGGAAGCATGAGTCGTGGGACAAATTGACCATCAATATAAATAGGTTCCATGGCGCCACGTGATACACCAAGTATCGCGACTTCCGGTGTATTCACAATGGGTGTAAAGAATGTGCCGCCAATACCACCTAAATTGGATAAGGTGAAGCAGCCACCTTGCATTTCATCTAAGGTTGTTTTGCGATCACGCGCACGTTGAGCAATAGCAACTAACGCATCATTGATTTCCATGATGGACATCGCATCAACGTTCTTTAACACCGGAACAATAAGACCGCGTTCGGTATCAACAGCAACACCGATATTCACATAGTCTTTATAAACAATTTCATTCTTGCTCATATCAACACTGGTGTTAAATTGAGGAAATTGTTTTAACGCTAAGGCCAAAGCCTTAATGATAAAAGGAGTTACAGAGATTTTTTTCTCAGGTGTCGAGATAGCTTTGCGTAATTTCTCAACTTCGGTCACATCCGCTTTATCAAATTGGGTGACATGAGGAATAGAATTCCACGCATACGATAAATGTTCCGCGGTTTTCTTACGGACATTATTCATCGGTTCACGTTTAGTTTGACCCCATTTGCTAAAATCAGGCAAAGGTTGTTGAACAGGTGCAGCAGCACCACCTTGAGGACGTGACGTATTTAACGCTTTAGCAAATTTTTTGACATCTTCAATTGAAATACGTCCACCACGACCAGAACCAGGAACTTGCGCAATATCAATGCCGATTTCACGCGCGAATAAACGCACAGAGGGGGCAGCAGGAACATTGGTACGTACAGGTAAAGGTTCAGATGAATTAACGACAGGTGTGGTAGTGGTTGTTGGTGCAGCTACAGGTTGTTTGGCTGGTGTTGATGCAGGAGAGGCTGGGGCAGCGGATGCGCTTGCAACCGCCACAGCGCCTGCCTGTACCTTAAATACAGGGGCACCTACTTCAACAACAGAACCTGCTTTAATTAAAACTTCTTTAATCGTAATGTCATTTGGTGAAGGAACTTCTAAAACAGCTTTATCTGTTTCAATTTCTAAAATCCCTTGGCCCTTTTTAACAACATCGCCGGCTTTAACTAAAATTTTTGTGACCGTCCCTTTAAGAATATTTTCACCGAGTGCTGGCAACTTGAAATCAACAATCGCGCCGCTTGTTGCTACAGGAGCGGCTGCAGGTGCCGGAGTTGATGCCGCCGCAGCGGGTGCAGGTTTATTCTCAGCAACAGGAGTTTTAGGTGCGCTGGCAGCAGGAGCAGCGTCGGAGCCAGCTAATTTCAAAATTAATTGATTGGGTGTAACAACATCACCGGATTTAATTAAGATTTCGCTAACAACACCAGCCGTAGAAGAAGGAACTTCCATGACTGCTTTATCGGTTTCAAGCTCGACGATATTTTGATCTTTTTTGATGGTATCGCCAACTTTGACAAGCAATTTCGTGACAGTTCCTTGGGCAATATTATCCCCTAAGAACGGTAATTTGATATCCATACAACAACGTCCTTCCCGCAATTACGAAATCATCGGATTTAATTTTTTAGGATTAATGTTCAATTCTTTCTGAGCTTTTGCTAACACATCAGCGGAGATTTTTTTATTTTCACATAAGCTGACTAATGTCGCCCATGCAATATGTTTAGCATCCACTTCAAAGAAGTCACGTAAGGCTTCACGGCTTTCTGAACGGCCAAACCCGTCGGTACCTAAGACAGTATAATGACCTGGCACCCATTGACGGATAGAATCACCTAAGACTTTCATATAATCAGATGCGGAAATAAACACGCCAGTTTCTTTCTGTAAGATTTCTGTTACATAAGGAACTTTGGTTTGATTACCGTTTAATAAATTCTCACGTTCCACATGCAAGGCTTGACGACGCAATTCATTGTAAGAAGTCACTGACCAAACATCGGCGCTGACATTAAATTTTTCTTCCAATATTTTTTGAGCTTCAAGGACTTGATTCATGATCGCCCCAGAACCAAATAAATGCGCTTTTAATTCAGATTGTTTCGCTGATTTACTAAAGCGATACATTCCTTTTAAAACGCCTTCTTTAACACCTTCAGGCATTACAGGCATTGGATAATTTTCATTACCAACGCTTAAGTAATAGAAGATGCTTTCTTGTTTTTCATACATGCGGTAAATACCATCACGGATGATCAAGGCAATTTCAAAAGCAAATGCTGGATCATAAGAGACTAAATTAGGCACAGTTGAAGTCAATAAATGCGTATGACCATCTTGATGCTGCAACCCTTCGCCATTTAATGTGGTACGGCCAGATGTAGCACCGACGAGGAAACCTTTACAACGCAAATCACCCGCAGCCCATACCAAATCCCCAACACGTTGAGGTCCAAACATGGAGTAATAGGTATAGAAGGGGATGGTGTTGATATTATGTGTGGCATACGCTGTCCCAGCCGCGATAAACGAAGACGTAGAACCAGCTTCATTGATACCTTCTTCTAAAATCTGACCATCTTTGGCTTCTTTGTAATACATCAAGCTGTCAGAATCGACAGGTTCATAGAGTTGACCAACGTGAGAATAAATACCGATTTGGCGGAATAAACCTTCCATCCCAAACGTACGTGCTTCATCAGGAATGATGGGCACAATTAATTTACCCACACCTTCATCACGTAATAACTTAGTCAAGATACGCACATAGGCCATGGTGGTTGAGACCGCACGGCTTTCTGTTCCCTTATAAAACTCTTCGAATAATTCTTCGGTAGGAGTTTTAAGTGGAGTAGTATTGGTGCGACGCACGGGTAATGATCCACCTAATTCACGACGACGATCACGTAAATATTTCATTTCCGGTGAATCTTCAGCCGGTTTATAAAATGGCATCTTTGAAATATCCGTATCAGAAATTGGTATATTAAAACGGGTGCGGAACTCTTTGAGTTCTTGCTCGTTTAATTTCTTTTGCTGGTGAGAAATATTCTTTCCTTCACCGCTTTCACCTAAACCATATCCTTTAATGGTATGTGCCAGAACGACAGTTGGAGCACCTTTATAATCCATGGCCGCTTTATAACCTGCATACACTTTTTCAGGATCATGACCACCACGATTTAATTTGCGGATTTGCTCATCCGATAAATGGGCAACCATTTCTAATAAACGTGGATCAGTACCAAAGAATTTCTCACGGATATACGCACCCGAAGACACAGAATACTTTTGGAATTCACCATCAACCACTTCACCCATACGGCGGGCGAGTAAGCCTTCGGTATCATTGGCGAGTAAATCATCCCATTCGCTGGCCCATACAACTTTGACCACATTCCAACCAGCACCACGGAATAAGGCTTCTAATTCTTGGATGATTTTGCCATTACCACGCACTGGACCATCCAAACGTTGGAGGTTACAGTTAATGACGAACACTAAATTATCTAATTTTTCACGGGAGGCCATGGTCAATGCACCTAAAGATTCAGGTTCATCGCATTCGCCATCACCCATGTAAACCCATACTTTATAATCGTCTTTAGCTTTAAGCCCGCGATCTTCTAAATAACGGTTAAAACGGGCTTGGTAAATCCCCATAATTGGCGCCAAACCCATTGAAACTGTAGGGAATTGCCAAAATGAAGGCATAAGCCAAGGGTGAGGATAAGAAGATAAGCCACCAGTTGGGGCTAATTCACGGCGAAAGTTGGTTAAGTGCTGTTCATTCAAACGGCCTTCCACGAAAGCACGGGAATAGATCCCAGGGGAGGCATGGCCTTGGAAATAGACCATATCGCCACTTTCTGTTTCAGAGCCGGCACGGAAGAAGTGGTTGAAACCAACCTCATAAAGGGTAGCAGATGAGGCAAAAGTGGAGATGTGCCCACCTATCCCATCAGCGTTCTTGTTTGCCCGGACCACCATGGCCATAGCGTTCCAGCGAATAATGGATTTAATACGGCGTTCCATTTCACGGTTTCCAGGAAACGCTGGCTGTTTGTCTTTAGAAATTGTATTGATATAGGGTGTATGATAGGTAAAAGGGAGAGTAACACCGGATTCTTGGGCCCGGATTTGCAGTTGCTGCAACAGATATTGGACTTTTTCAGGAGTTCCGCTGGATAAGACATAATCCAAGGAGGCCAACCACTCCTTTAATTCAATTTCATCAATCACATGCTTCTTTACGCCACTGTCATCATTCATAAGAACTCCTGAGTTATGTATTACAAATTGTCATCCCCGAATGCTTTTGTCGGGGATCCAGACTCTAGATTTATTTTAAAATATAAGAATTATGGTGCCCGAGGAGAGATTTGAACTCTCAAGGTTTTCACCATACGCTTCTGAGACGTACGCGTATACCAATTCCGCCACCCGGGCGTTTAAAGATCAAAGGAGTATATCGAGAAAGCGTAAATATGTCAACCAGATTGGTAATACATCTATATATAGTCTATACTTATGCCATGTTTTCATTTTGCCGTAAATCCATTATCCTCAGCTTAATTCTATGTTTAGGTCTGTCAAATTTAAGCATGCCAACCCTTGGCCATGCCCAAGCCTTGCCTTTACCTGCACCTGGTCAAAAAGTCTCTTTAAGCCCTGTGTTTAATCCACCAGTGCTAAAAGGCATCAAAGTTTTTGCCGATAAACCTTTCAAATTCGACTTCATTTTAGCCCAAGGTGACGATATGTCATCCCCGAATGCTTTTGGCCCTCATGCCGGGCACTCACAGTTGTTTGTCGGGGATCCACAACAAGAACAACAAAAATCTGAAGCTAATAAACTCATCAAATATTTCCTAGCCGCCTTAACCACCCCAGAGGGCGACCTTTGGGTCAATTTATCGCCCTATGAGAAAAACCGTATTATCCCAACCGAATTCGGCCAAACCGCCATGGGCCGCGACCTACTCGCCCAAGACTATATCTTAAAACAAATCACCGCCAGCTTAATGGACCCGGATAGCGACATCGGTAGAAAATTTTGGGACAAAATATACAAAGAATCCGCCAAACGTTTTGGCACGACTAATGTTCCTGTGAATACATTTAATAAAGTTTGGATCGTACCAAACAAAGCTGAAGTGTATGAAGGACCAACTACAAATGGCCAAGCAACAGCCTATGTGACCCAAGCAACATTAAAGGTCATGCTAGAAGAAGATTACTTAGCAAGTGAGAAAAATAAAGCAATGTCAACGGGTCCTGTCCCTGCGGCACCCTACAAATCCTCGGAGCTTGGAAAACTCGCTCCTGCGGTTTATAGGGCACCCGCCTCCGGGCCACCCGTTCCCGTCTCTCATAAAATTGATAGTGAATTTTCTAAGACTATTATTCGTGAAATAATCATCCCCGAATTGACTAAAGAAATAAATGAAGGAAAAAACTTCGCTCAATTAAGGCAAGTCTATCATTCTTTAATTCTCGCTACATGGTACAAAAAGAAAATCAAAGACAGTATTATTACGAAACAGTTTGTTGATCACAAAAAAGTCAACAGTCTGTCATCCCCGAATGCTTTAGTCGGGGATCCAGAATTTATTTATCGCCAATATCTCCAAGCCTTCAAGAAAGGCACCATCAACTTAATCAAAGAAGAATTCGATCCAATCACTGGCCAAGTAATTCCCAAAAAATATTTCGCAGGGGGTGCAGTCTTAGACACTGATTTGGCTATCACCTCCCAGCAACCCCAGGAATTTGTAAAGGCTAATGTCATTCATACAGATTTTGTGATGAATGCATCAGAATCTGTGGGGTATAAGACAGTGGATATGGCGATGAGTGTTGATCAAAGAATTGTCCGAATGAATCAATATATGCTAAGAGGAGAATCTTTACGGGCTGAAGAGATTTTCAGAAGCCTTATGGTAAGAAGAGATTCTCGTGTCGAGGAATTAGCGAGATTTTATTTAACAAGACCATCTATACTGGGTACATTTAATCTGAATAATCTTTTTATTCAATATCTAGGACAATTTAGTTCATCGGAGAATATTGCCGTGGTGGCTAAAAGATTGTCAGCAACTAGTGCTACGGTGATTGAAGGGGTGGTTGATGCATTATTACAAATGCATACGCAAGAATCAGTCCAAGCTATAGTCAAATATATACGTGCGTATACCGCTGAAGAGAATCAGATGGAGGTTATTAATTATCTGATTAAGAAATATCAAATAATGAATGGTTACTTATTGCCCGTATATTACGCAGGTTTATTTAGTGATAATCGTTTTATTAGAAGAAAAGTAGCTGAATTCTTAGGTGAATTTAATCTCAGAGAAGTTCGTCAGCAGCTTGTCAGGGCTGTTAAAGATGATGATGGCGAAGTTGTTCGACATGCGCTTGAGTCATTGGGTAAGACTGGAAATTTAGAAACGGTAGCTCAGTTAAATGAAATATTGTCTACTGAACCTAAAGGAGCAGGTGTAGCCATTTTTGATGATCATAGCACAACGGTTTATTACCGACGAATTGTTAATATAGTGAGTTTTAGTGGAGGGAACTTTACTTTTCGTCAAACGCGTACAGGAGATACTTATTTTAGGGATCGTATCAGAGAGTGTATTGATAAAATTGAAGAACGGATGCATTCTCAACGTATACGGTATGAAGCACGCGTTAGAAATAAAACTAAATCACAAGAGCAGCTTAAAGAATTCTTACAGTGGTTAAAAGATGTAGGTTTAGATAAAGATATTGTGGTTATAGGTGGAGGAGTTAGAGATATTTTAACAGGAAAAGAAATTTCGGATATTGATATCTCAGTAGCGATACCTTTGAGTGATCGGCAGCGACTAAGAATGGCGGATACATTGTCCCAAGCAGATGAAAAATCGTGGAAGCATTCCATGAGGGTTCTTCGAAAATTAGCAAATGAGTTAAGAGTTCCTGTCCAAAACTTCCTTCCCCCTTTAAGTAAAAGGAAAGTGTTTTTTAAGGGAGTTGAGGTTCAGTATGCAGGTCCTATTCGTTTAACAAATAAAAATACAGGCGAATATGTGTACTTAAAACGTGTCTTAGTTGATCGAAATTCTAGGAATATATTATCGTCCAGTGCAGGGGCATCCCTATTACAAATGGGCGTGGATGCAAATGGCAATTTATATGGGCATGCGGATGCTATAGAAGATTTTGATGCGGGCGATGTGAGAATTATTGGCAATTCAAAGAATTTTACAATTGGAGATGTGTTAAGGGTATTACGGATTAAGCATGAACTAGGATTAGTTCTGAATGACGAAGATGAGCGCCTTATGAAAGAAACAATAGCTGCGTATCAACAAGGCCAGAAAGTAAAACCACAAAGGGCTGTTTTAAAAATTATGACGGGACAAGTAGATAAATTATTAAAGAAATCAAAGAATCGTCGTAAGGCTATTAAAGAATTAAAAGAGATGGGTATTTATTCATTGCTACAAAAATGGGGAGTAGTCGATTCAGCTATGAGTTCAAGAGGTCTTACATTTACATTAGTGAGTTTAATGACATTTGGTCCTTTCGTACGCCCTCAACATGTCGCGCGTGCTGCTGTTAATAATCCCCTCAGTCAAATTGAACAGGGTTTTAAAATTGACATCGATCAAATGGTCAATGAATGGTTAGAGAAAAATCCTACCATGGAGGTTGATAAGAAAGACAATATGCTTGCTGATTTGAAAGATTTATTCGGTGAAGAAAATCTACGCACAACAAACAGAGATGATTTGGAGAAAGTATTTCTAGCTTATCAAATGAATTATCGATCTGTATTTGTAGGATTGGTCAGAAAATTAACGGATTTATTAGGATATAGTTTTAAGAAGTTTTATTTACAGCATCCCTATGTACTGAATCCAAAAGTATTAAGAGGTGAATATGGATTGAAATCTGTCACTATAATACCCGATGATATCAACGACCTGATCAAATTAAAAGAAGAACATCCGTATCTATTTAATATTGATATAGCTGGTAATAGACAAGGCTTGCACCGTGATAAAATACGTGCGTATCTTGCTGGTTTGCCTGATTTAAGCGAACGATTGAGAGATAGAAAATTTGGAGACAGTTGGGCTAACGAAGATAAAATTCTGCGTAATTATTTTATTGCTGCGTCGGCACTTATAGCTTCAAGCGGTGTAGTGGATGAGGCGCTATATGAATCGATGTTGATACACAGCTTATTGTATGCCACCATCGGGCCTGGCCCTAATGCCAATGGGTTTTATGTTGGACTTAACCTTATCCAAGAAAGAGACAAAGTTGATTTGATTAGCACAATACTGCACGAGTTAGGGCATTTTGTGTATGTTAATGGAAAATTAATGGACCCTAATATGGGGATCATGTTTTCATTTTTTGATGAACAGAGAAAAGCGTCTGCTGAATTATATGCAGATTTGTTTGCGATTCGTATGTTACGTCTTTTGAGTCAAGCAGATGGTTTTATGGGTGGTGGAGATAACCCTGCCGATGATTATTTTGCTTCCTTGCCAGAATATCAAAATCAAATAATTTTCGCTGAGGGGCATTATCTGGCGCGCCAGCAACAAAAAATGATTGAACATGCATTTCAAATGGTTTTTCAAGAACGATTGCAATGGGACTACTACACGAAGGCTGCTGAAGCATTGCGCGAGATCGAAGCTAATAATCCAACGCTTCCTTTTAATGAACGTGTGCAAATGTTGATAAGAATATATTTAAAACTAATTGGCCGTAAAACGCTATCCGATGAGTTTGTTCAAATACACCCACGTTCTAATAGATTTTCTTTGTATTTTTATGATGACTTGGTTAAGGCCTTGCACCAAGCCCAACAACAGATTACACGTGATCCTGCGATGATTAATTGGGATGAGCCAATTAAAAGAATGTTAAGGAAAGGATATAAATTCTTAAAACAAAAAGTAAAGAACAATGCGTTTATGTATCGGGGGATTCAGTCAGGAGTTATCGAAGGGTTGATTAATGGGGAATTTGATTTTCAAAGCAGCTCAACACCATCTACAGAAAAGGACGCTTCGGAAAAAACACTAGGAGTTTATTATTTTTCTCATTCGATAGGTGAAACGATCATCTTTCATACAATGACTGCAGAAAATATTAGTAATTCAGGTGCGTTAGTTTTAAAGAAAGGTCTTTTTAATAATCTTATTAATAAGGGACAAGCAGCGATTCATGTTAATAGAGATGGTTTATATAGATTTCCCATGATGACACGTAAGCCCAGATTAGACGATATTGCTTATATTATTGTTCCCCCTCAGTTAAAAGAATATTTGGATCGAGTTAAAGCAAAACCAACACATGAATTAATAGGTAAAGAAGTAAAACTGCAAGCCGCTTTACTAGCACCAAGTGTACCTGAAATTATAGGTTTACCTCAAGATATGACCGGTTCTGATATGCAAAAATATTTGAAAGCAAAAAGTGGAATTGATTTTGATGACAATGATTCTGTTCCATCACATGTTTTTCCTACTCAAATAGGAATAGGGGACAGCACCCTATTATCTCAAGCCCCTGGTGGTATCGACTTAAATCCTATTGATCAACAATTGAAAACCTCTGGTCAAAGTTCATTTAGTTTTGAAGACCAAGCCATGAGTCACATACAAATTAATTCTCTGACACCCGTCATTACCAGCATCGAACCCCTCAAGAATCTGCAGGAATTTCTTTTGCATTGAACTTTCCTTCATGACATTATAGTGACCTTATGCTCGACATTTCCTTTCAAACAGCAGTGCAGGCGGTGCTTCAGATTTTTTTAATGGGGGCAATTGGTTTTGTTTTGGTTCGGCGTGGTGTTGTTGCTGAATCAGGCTTAAAGCTTTTGTCATTTTTAAGCATTAATATCTGTTTCCCGCTTTTTATCTTTAACCAAATCCTTCATAACTTTAACCCCAGCGAACAAAAGACCTGGTGGACATTTCCTTTAATTAATATTGGGTTGGGATTATTTGGTTTAGGTTTAGCGGGAATCATATCAAGTCTTATTAAAACAAAGAATCGTCGTCAATGGATGGCGGCCAGTGGATTTCATAATGCGGGGTATATACCGCTTTTATTAGCGACGACATTGCCGTTAGGTGATTTAACACCCATTGTTTATGCCAGTGTGATTTTATCGATTGTTGGTTTTGATTTATGTTTATGGTCATTGGGTGTTTGGTTAATTACGCGTCAGCGAGGGGGAATTACGATTAAGAATTTTCTTAATCCACCACTCATTGCCATGTTTGCAGCATTTGCTTTAGTATTAGTTGGGGGGAAGAATATTGTTCCGTCGATTATGATTCAGCCAATGAAAATTATGGGTGATAGTGCATTGGCATTGGCCATGCTGACGATTGGTGGAAATTTAGGCTTAACACGATTTAGTCGAGCGGGAATAGGGGAAATATTAGGGGCTGTATCATTGAAAGTATTGGTCATGCCCGTATGCGGGCTAGTCTTTTTGTCTCTTATTCAAGCGCCACCAATTTTCGCTTTCGTTTTTATGATTCAGTCCTGTATGCCAACATCCATTACCTTGTCCGTTATTGCCAGATACAATAATAGCGACGGGCAGGATTTTATTAATCAAACGATTTTTTATTCCCACGTCATCAGCATCATCACCATACCGCTATTTTTAGGGTTATATGGTATGCTTATTGTGAAGTAAAGGGCAGTATCAATTTTAATTAAAGGGTATATATGGGCTCACCCCCACTCGCAACAAATAAAAAAGCGTATCACAATTACCACCTGCTCGATAAATGGGAATGCGGTATTGAACTCATTGGGCCGGAGGTAAAGTCTTTGCGTGCAGGTGGTGCGTCATTTTCCGATAGCTATGCTCGTCTCGATAAAGGGCAAATTATGTTATACAGTTTCCATATCACACCGTATATGGAAGCATCCTATAATAATTTAGAAGCCACAAGACCACGTCGATTATTACTTAACAAAAAAGAAATCGAGCGTATCAGTGGCCGTTTAGCTAGCAGTGCATTGACTTTAGTTCCTACCAAGATTTACTTCAACAAACGCGGCTTCGCCAAAGTCGAATTAGCCTTAGCTCAAGGCAAGAATCTCTACGACAAACGCGACGACATCAAAAAACGCGACGCCAAACGCGAGATGGACCGCGGCATTAAAAAAACCAGATAAATCGTCGTAAAAGTGCTATAATTAGATTACGTCATTTCCGTACAAGCGGAAATCGACAATGTTCTTTGCTATATGGGGGGTGATCTGGTCTCGACTTGTGTTGTTCGGATTTAGGTCGCGTGCCGAGGAAGCTTGGTTGGCCTCGTAAATAATCCAAGTAAAAACTAAACGCAAAACCAGTAATGGTCAGCGACGCTTTTGCAGCTTTTAACAAAGCACCAGCCCCTATGGGCGGGTCTGCTTTGATGTTCGCGAAGCGTTAAGCCTTAGTTACACGCTAACTAAGCCCGTTTGCTTATAACGCCTGCTAATAGGATAAACGGACGACAGCAGGCTTCGCTCTTGCGACTGTCTTCGACGCAAGGGTAACATTTTAGAGGGCTAGCTTCATATTAACCTTGTTGGCTAGGGTAAGTGAAGCGAAACTCAAATAAACCAACTACGCATGTAGACGCTTAAGTTTTGAAACTCAAGGACCCGGGTTCGATCCCCGGCACCTCCACTTTTCGCCTGAATGGCGAAAAGTGCCCGCCGTAGCTCCGAATGAGCGAAGGAGGGCAACCCAAATACATCTACACAACCCTACAGCAAATCTCCAGAAAAATATGTAAGGCAATAAAATGTTTTACGTTTACTATCTACGCTCAGTCGAGTATCCCGAAGAATCATACATAGGTTTTACAACAGATATATCAAAACGTTTAGACTATCATAATGATGGTCGTGTACCTCATACCTCTCAATACAAACCTTGGAATCTACTAACCTATTTCGCTTTTCAAGATAAGCAAAAAGCTATAGAATTTGAGCGTTACCTTAAATCTGGCTCCGGCAGAGCTTTTGCAAAGAAACATTTCAAAAAGGAGTAAACATTTAATGTGTTCACAGTTTTTCAAAAAGATTACGTGTTTATTCTTCATATGTTCTATTTTAGGGTGCAGCACGTCGGCATCTTTACGGCATTCAACTTATTTCTCCCAAGACTTTATTGGGAAGAAGATGCTCACAAAAGAAGTGACTCTCTGTCAAACAAGGCCGGGGTATACCGATGATTTTTACAAGAAAATATTTCCTCGTCAGGATGTCTACTTTATGGATCAATTGCCTGGCACTAGTGGATGTCTGGATAGTCCCGTTACAATATCAAGTACATCAGAGTTAGAAATTAAAGATATTGTGCATGTAGGTAAGTTTGAAGGTGGTGTTACATATGCTGTTGGATTTATCTTTCATCCAATTCAAAACCGGCAGGTCCCATTCTATATTTTACTTTCTAGCCCTGGCTACTCAGGTTTATGCAATAATCCTAATGCGCCGTTTAGTCTAACAGCGACGAGTTGTAAAAAGTATTTCGATCATTTGAATTTTCCTTGGCAGTAACGGCTTAGCACCCACATAGTATCCGTCGAGCATGGTAAAGTTGGAAAATTGTAAAGGAATTAAGAATGTTAAAAAGAAAAATATGTGCCGTATTATTTAGTCTTATTGTTCCTGGTTCAGGGCATATTCATTTAGGATTATTTAAACGTGGATTCTTATTGTTTAGTATTTCATTATTTTGGCGTCTATTTGTGGCTTTTTATCTTAGTAATTCCACCACCAGAGCGTTGCCTGATTATATATCAATTTTTGAACTTATATTTTGTTTATATATAGCGTTTGATGCATATAAGCACGCCAATAAAGACTTCGAGCAAAAGAAATCCATTACGGGAAATGCTTTCTTAATGAGTGTTTTTATTTGTGGTTTCTTACTAGTGACTATTGGTTTAGCACTTTTAATAAGAACATATTTTATTCAACCTTTTAGAATTCCGGCAGCGTCAATGAGTCCGACTATCTTAGTTGACGACCGTGTATTAGTAAATAAGATGGCATATAAGAATTCAGCTCCTCAGCGAGGGGATGTCATTGCATTTATATTCCCTATGGATAGGACAAAGACTTTCCTTAAACGCGTCATCGGTTTACCCGGAGAATCCATTGAAATTAAAGATGGTAAGATTTATATCAATGGGAAAGAAATTACAGATGGTCGGATAAAAGACATTTATTATTACAATCGCGGTGATTATGGCATGGAAGGACAGATAATTGAAATTCCTGAGGGAAAATATTTTGTAATGGGGGATAATAGTTCAGCAAGTCATGATAGTCGATATTGGGGATTATTGTCTCGCAATGATATTAAAGGTAAAGCATACAAGATCTTCAATCCGGTCAATCGTTCTGGACCCATTGAATAAGTATAATTATTTATTATGGTCACTTCAACGGAGGTGCGTATGGATATAATCATCACAATACTCATTATCGCCATGTTAGCCTTATGTTGCGGTTTTATGGGCGCATGGACGGGAGCAGGGGGTTCTAAACTGTGGCGACGTTTTGGAATTCCTTTTCTGTATACACTCGCAGCATTTTTAAGTATTGCGAATTGGTGGGTGCTCACGATTTTGTTAATGTTTGGTGTTTTATCTTTAGGCTATGGAATACCAACTCCACCCTCGGATAATGGATCCCCCTTAGGTCGTTTTTGGTATGACCTAGTTCACGGCGATGAAAAATTGGCCACAGCCTTGACGCGCACGACATTGGGTATTCTCATGCTCATCACATTATTATCGGTGCCTATCCTCACATCAGCCTGGGGAATATTTAGTATTTTTGTAGGGGTATTTATCTTTAACCAAATTTTATGGACAACCCTTCTCACCGGTCTTGGCATGTTCTCTTTTATGGGGAAATCATTAAATGTCGAGGAGTTTTGTTTGTATACAACCGATGCCATTTTAGTTTTAACGATGATCCATTTGGCGTAGTATTCAAGAAGAGCAGGCTATTAAATTTTGATGAATCAACAAAATTCCCTTCTCAAAAAACCATCTTCATGCTAGTATTTTAAGCAGTAATCGTAAGTCTTAACCCGTTTTAAGGAGGACATTGTGATGAAAAAATTGATTCTTATTGCATTATTTGTTGCAGGCATGAGCAGCGCTGCGTTCGCGCGTGATGTGCAAGAAGGAAAGTGGGCGTTGAGCGTGCAGAGTGCGGCAGTGATGCCACGCGATGATGATAATGATGACACCATTTATTATGGTGGTCGTCTGACCTATGATATTACCCCTAATGTGGCTGTGGGTGTTGAATCAGGTTGGATGAATTTTGAACAAGAAGCCGATGGGATCGATTTCGGTGATCAACGCGGTATTCCATTACTCGCGGATATCGTTCTTAAATTACCCATTGAGGCAACGGATAATAAACTTGTTCCCTATGTGCTAGGTGGTGTTGGGGTCGTATTCTGGGATTATCAAGAAAGTTCAATCTTAAAAGACAATGGATTTTCTGTAGATAGCGATACGGCTTTTGCGGCACGCATTGGTGGCGGGGTGGAATATTATGTCAGTAATAATGTGGCACTCTTTTTGGAAGGGTCCTATTTATTCTCAACCTATGATGCAAAAGTTAGATATGGCAGTAGTTCAGCTGCTAACATTGAAGTAGATAGTGATGCTTTCTTTGCTGGTGGTGGGGTTAAGGTCGGATTCTAATTTCATCTGTAGTTAAACTATCACCGCAGGTCATTGATGTTAATGACCTGCGGTTTTTTTATTTAGAAATAATCACAATTGAAATAGCACAACCCCCTTGATGGTATTAGAATTAAATTAAGATAGTCCAGTGCAGGTCTACTCTTAACACCTCAACGATGGAGGTCCTAACTATGTCACACGTCCATGATATTCTTAAAGGCAAAGGTAATGTTATTTGGTCAGTGAATCCTCATGATACGGTCAATGATACATTGAAGTTTATGGCTGAGAAAAATATTGGGGCAGTGTTAGTGATGGAGCATGGGAAGATTGCAGGGATTTTTTCAGAACGGGATTTTGCACGACATGCCATTAAATGCAGTGGCAATCCAGGTCTTGTTCCTGTCAAAGACATGATGACAACACGCATTCTTTTTGTAAGTCCTGCAGATACGACGGAAGAATGCATTACGCTCATGACCAGTAAACGCATCCGTCATCTTCCTGTGATTGAAAATGATAAGCTCATCGGTCTTATCAGTATTGGTGATGTTGTGCGACGGATCATCGAAGATCAGAAATTCTCGATCATTCAACTTGAACGGTATGTAACCGGCGAAGCCTAAGGATATTAACATGAAAAATATTATTAAAAAGTGTGCCGCCATAGTCGTTGTAATGAGCATGGTAGGATGTACCACCATCAAATCTACCGGCCCTCGTTTAGATCAAGATGTGCTTAATCGCATCGAAGATAATCACACGACAAAAGATACGCTTGTTCAATTATTAGGTCAGCCCGTGGAAATATTGCGTGATGATGATACGGGTGTTGATAAATATATTTACAAAAAAGACACCGTTCAAAATGAAATGCCTCGGTACTGCAGGGTTGGATTCATTTTATTATATGGTCTTTTTATCCCAGCCTGCTATAAAGATTATGTCGTCACCAATACGGATCGTTTAACCGTTTATTTTAATAGCGATGATATTGTAACGAAGCATATCATGGACCATTTAAAAGCATACGGTAATCCTTACCCACCTACACCGTATGTGTACCAACCACCTCATTCAAGCAGCACCTATACGCCGCCACCGATTTATAAACAACGACAAATAGGCTCTTACGGGTCCTATTAGAGTGTTATCCAGCCTTTGATGCGCAACTACGCCCGAGATCCTTTCTTTCAACGCCCGTCGTCTTTATGTGCTATACTTAGAGCCATTTGATTCTTACTCAAGCAGCATCTAATTTAGGGAATAACATGAATAATATCTTTGTGGGAAATTTGTCGTTTCAAGCGACGAAAGAAGACGTCATTAAACTTTTTGCAACATATGGGGATGTGACGGGTGTTGTTATAGTCAAAAAAAAGAACGGAAAATCCATGGGCTATGGTTTTGTGGAAATGCCCAATGATGATGAGAAGAATGCGGCGATTGCTGCACTAGATGCCAAAGACTTTATGGATAGGCCTTTAGCCGTCGCTGTGGTTGTTCCTAATGCCAAAGGCGAGTTAAAGCCTAAAAGAACACGTTTTGAGAAAAAAGAATGGAAGTCAAATCGCGACTCAAAACCGTGGGTCAAAGACCAAGACACCTTTAAAGCCAAGCGCCAGGAAGAGCGTGAATTCAAATCATCGAATTATGGTGATCGAGATAAAAAACCCTACAAGAAATTTGATGGTTTTGCTAAATCCTGGGATAAACCAAATCAAGATAGCCGAGGGTCAAAGCCAGAATTCAAGAGTGAAGGCGGGCTTAAAAAGTCTTGGGCTAAAAGTTCAACAGGCTCAAAGCCACCATTTAAGAAATTTGATGGCGCCCCTAAAACGTGGGGTAAAAAAGATGGGGCCTCAAAAACCCATACACGACCAGGTGAGGTTTTTAAGAAGTTTCACAAAGTTGTGGGTGGTTCTAAGGTATGGCC
>JACCDG010630841.1_pt1 | contig 17682 bp, 24 predicted proteins | sample 7442471 | NCBI WGS metagenome assembly JACCDG01 (sample SAMN15323444, study PRJNA562643) | freshwater metagenome | isolation source: river surface water | place: USA:Blue River Watershed | collected 2017-08-17 | reverse complement strand
GGGCATTATACGAGTCAGTCCTTTCCAGGCACGGTATCAAAGATATTTTTAGTATTAACAATGTCCTTTGTGCCGGGTCCTGATAAGTTCATCTTTGTGTCATGAGTTTCGAACTTAATAACATAGAACGGGTCTGTCGTCGCCTGGTCGGAGGAATAGATAATATGTATTTCTTTTTTCCCGACCGTGCGACGTATGCTGTGCAGGGATGTGTGCCGGTTGTCGCGGCTCCTGCCATGTTGGTGGATGAGGTTCAATATACTTTAGGCTTCGAAAGAAGTACGGCAGTATATGAAGAGGAACTGGTGACAGGTGGCAGAGAAGGTGATTATTGGAAGTATGCAGTCAATTTCTCCGTTCCTCATGATAACCTTGCTACAGCTCAGGTACTCGAAAACAGTAAGAATAAGCGTTGGATGGTTTTATACCAAGATCGTACTGGTGCTTTGAAACTCGTACAGAATGTTCGCGTCGCTGCAAAATTTGGCACCGGGGCCAAACTGGCTGACAAAAACGGCTTTGCATTCACCCTTTCCGGACGTAGCAAAAAGCGGAATCCATTCATCGAAGGATTCGTGCCTGATATCGGTGCTACGATTTCTTATTCCGGAGGATCCTTATTCCTTATTTCACCGGATGGTACCAAATGGGTGCTTTCTATCACTGATTATGGTGCACTTGTCACTACACCTGTTTAAAAATGGCATTACACGTAACAGTATTCGAAGATACAGAGTCTAATATTATTGCGATTGGAGCCGCCTTTAGCGCCATTCCTGGTCAATTCTATTATTCTACGGATACCGGTATTTATTATCATGGCTTACCGGACGGATCTGTATATCCATTAGCAAGCGGGACATTCCCAAATGATAGTGTAGATAATTTCGATGCGTTCACTCCAAGAAATTTCTTATATACTACCTCTTCTGGAATACTCAAAAGCTCACCGCTTTTAAAATTACCGATGACGAGTATCACTGCTGCAGCTTCCCCCACGGCAAATCAAACAATAGTATTTTGTACCAGGTCAGGCAGTGATTACGATATCACATTAGGAATTACATCAGGGTATAAAAACAAGGTTTTTATTTTCAAACGTAAAGATTCTACAGGAGGATCAATATCGCTTGTCCCTGCTGGTGGTGTTTTAATTGATGGCTCAGCCTCCTTGCCATTGGGCAATAAAGATGCTGCCTGGGTTTATTTCGATGGTACTAATTACTGGCGAATTAACCGGTAATTGTGTTTTTTTTGTCCTACCTCACAGATATTATTAATATGAGTTTTGTGTCGTGGAACAAAATAACGACATAAAAACTCCCTTTTCAAACAGGAATATTGACAGCTTCCTGATGGGTTCCGAATTTGAAATTAATTTCGATTGGGGGCTTGCGCAGTTGTCTCAATACACCCACGAATTGGAACTTTTAGAGAGGGGTTGTTCCTTTGCAGATCTCGGTATCGCTGAACGTCGCAAATCTTCTTTGCCTTCTTTGCTTACTCCACATTCCGGCGCTTATATCCTTACTGATAATACTTGGGAATTGTCTGATGTAGAAAAGGTGACACCCGGTTCCATTGCCCACCTGAAACTTTCAGGCGTCATGCGTTCCGATGATGGACTTTCCAGCCGTGGGATCAATAACCTGATGAGGGATATTTCAAAGGCTAATCAGAATCCAAATATCATCGGCATCATCATCGAAGCTAATACCGGTGGTGGAGAATCCCGTTCGGGCGTGATGCTCAATAGTGCCATCGAAGGTTCCGAAAAGCCTGTTGTTGTTTTGGCGCACCTGTTGGCCAGTGCCGGTATAAGAGGCACACTTGCGGCTGATGAAATCATCGCTTCCGGCACTGGTGCTGAATTCGGCAGTATTGGTACGTACATCACCTACAATAAGAACTTCAAAGAATGGTATCTGTCCAACTACGAGGATATATATGCCAAAAAATCAGTGAATAAAAACAAAGAATTCAGGGCCATGCTGAAAGGCGATATCAAGCCTTTGACCGACTCGGTGGATAAGTCCAATGAAATGTTTTTGCAAGAAGTGAAAAAGTATCGGCCTCTCACAGGCGATATTGACTATATCCTTTCAGGGGAGCTTTTCTATGCTAAGGAAGCTAAGAAACTCGGACTGGTGGACTCTATTGGAAACCTTAACTACGCTGCTCAACGGGTTAAAAGCCACGTTGAAATGCGCAAAAATCAATCTCAAAATGGGTAAATTCACCTTAGCGATCTTTGAATGGGTCGCCGCTATGCTGGGTAAAGACCCTGACTCCACGGAGTCGGAACTCCACGCAGCTACCGAAAAGTTCAAAACCCGCGAAGACTTCATCGCGCACCTCCGGGAAGAAGTGAAATCTGAAACAGATGCTTTGATTACCGAAAACACCGCGCTGAAATCCGGCATTGCTGAATTGGAAAAGAACACATCTGCTTTGCAAAAACAGATCGCTGATCTGGAATCGACGATCGCGCAGCGTGATGCACGCATTACAGAACTGGAAGCTATGCCACAGGCTAATCACACCACTGGTGATGAGCAACCTCCTTTGCCTGATCCGGCTTCTGACAAAAACCACTACCTGAATCAGGGAATGAACGCTCGCGTTCAAAGGACCCACGGCGTCAAATTCAATAAAGCATAACTTCATTTTTCTCATCTTTTAAAAAGAAAATACAATGGCTGGTAATTCTCAAAATCTTACAACTGCTGCTGCCTTCCAGGGATATATCCGGGATTATGCTTCTGAGCTTATCTCAAAAGCATTTTTTGGATTCAAAACCGCGATGATCCCAGGGATCAACATACAAGAAGGGATCAAGGGGCAGCGAATCCTCACAGAGGCAGTTGTCGCTGATCTGGCTCGGAAATGGAGCGGCACCTTCGATCCTGTCAGTAATGCAGTGAACTATAAACCGCGCACGCTCTCTGTCGTTGGTGCGAAGGTGGATCTTTCCTTTAATCCACAATCTTACGAGGCCGCATACCTTGGTGCTGTTCGTAAACGCGGACAAAACCCGGGGACTGATATGCCTTTTGAAGGCTTTATCATGGAAAAATTGTTGAAGAAATTGGCACAGGAGATCGAGATCGCCACATGGCGTGCTGCCATCCCTGGTTCCCCAACGGCAACGGATGTTTTGGCATTGTGCTTTGATGGTTTTATGGAACTTGTAAGGGATTTGGTGACAGGCGGTCATGCTGTAGTGGCTGTTTCCGGTGGTGCTTACACCATCAATAATATCATCACCAATCTCGAAGCGATGTTCGATGAACTGTCTCCTGCGCTTCAGGACTCTCCAGTTATCGCTTGTTGCTCTATGGCTAACCTGAAACTGTACAAGCAGGCTTACAGGGAGCATTACGGCAAATACGTGGTATCTGACCCGAATGCTATCAACCGGACAACCCTTGATTTTGGCGATGTGACCCTTGTTGGACTCCCTGGTATCGGTGCCAGTGATCGCATCGTGATGACTCCTGCTGAGAATCTGGTGATCGGTTTCGATGAATTCGACGACACCACGACCTTCAATGTGGAACAGGATAAACGCAATATCGACTTCTGGTTGGACTTCAAGATGGGCACCCAGATCGCGATCACTGACGACGACTTCCTGGTCGTAAACGACCTGGTGTAGTCGTAGTGCCGAATCATTTATTATTCATTTTCAAAAATCCTCAACTGTGGAAGATAAAATCAAAGTATTGGAAGCTCAGGTCGAAGCACTCACAGGAGAAGTCTCCGACACCGCCGCGGCGCTGGAAGCTGCTCAAAAAGAAAATGCCGACCTGAAGGCGAAACTGGAAGCCGCTGCTGATGCAGTTGCTGCCAGTCCATCTGCCATCACTTCCAAGAAGTTCAAATCCGGTGGTAATTCGTATGGTTTCAATGCTGCTGCCTTCCGTATCAACGGCAAGAAAGTAACTGCTGACGAAGCATTGAAAGACCAGAAATTGCTTGACCTCATCGTCAATGACTTTCCGGGACTTGTCAAAAAGGTATAACTGACCCAGGGGTGGGGGAAGGAACGCCTGAACCCGCCCCACTGACTTCTCAAACCCTATTTGTTAAAATATTTCAATCAAGAATAATGAAAGTTTTCCCAATGTTTATGTTCTTTTGCGAATGCACCATGGCCGCAGTCGAGAAATTCTGCGGGGGTGTCAACGCTGCTGGTCTCCAGCGGAGGCTTTACGCCACCTGTGAAGATCAGATCACTACCATAGCCGCGCCGGCTGCGGATACTCACACCGTCGCCACCATCACGATGCGTGCTTCTGCTGTAGGTCCCCCTGCTGTTACTGCCGGTGTCTTTTACGAATGGCACTTCTCTCCGAAGGATCAGGACTATAAGAGCACCAAAAACGAGGACACTGGCGAATGGAATACAGAGGTCAAAATCTTTGTTCCGAAACGTGAAGACGAGAAGTCTTATCTGTTCAATGGCCTGACAGGTGACAATAATATCTTCATCGTGGAAGATAAGAACGCCAAGAAAGTCATCGTCGGTGAATTGAATAATGGTGCGGCAGTGGGCGTGATCGAGCAGACAAATCCGATGAATGGCTATGTCATTTCTATCAAATGGACAAGTTCTCATTCACCATACTTCTACTCAGGCTCTGTAACGACTTAGACTTATGGCTGATAAAAAAGACAACTTATCGCGCGAAGGGCAACCACTGCCGGTGCAAAAGTACCGGTACGTTGGCCCTGAATACCAACTCGGTATCATCGTTGGCTCTGATCGATTCAGGCCAAAGGAGTTCACCGACAAGCAGATCAAAGAACTCGAAGCCACACAACCGGTATTATTCACTGCCTGGTTCGTTGCTAACTGACATTAGTTTTCTCATAGTATATTTGTGAAATGCCCTTCCCTGACACGTGAGGGCATTTTTCCTTTATTATAATCCTAAACTTATTTTTTCGGATGGAACAAAAAGAAATCTTAGAGCGTGCATTTGGTACCTCTCCTGATACTGTGTATGGCATCCTGATCGCTTTCATGGCTTTGGCAATCATCGCTCTTTGGGTGATGATTTGGTTCAAAGATAAAAAGTTCGTAGATTTGACCATACAAACGATCGTAGCCTTGAAAGATGTCAACTCTGTATTGATCTCGATCAAGGAAAGTGGTGTCGTAGAAACTGACAAAATCGAAAATAGCATCAATGAAGCCCGTGAACATATTGTCTTAAAAATCGAACATCTTGAATCTAAAACAAAGGGCAAATGATACAGACTAAAGAACTCAGCCGAGAATTGCAGCAAGAACTTGATACGCTCAAGGGACTTGCAGATAACACTGGAGCTAATCGGGAAGAACCAAAACCGCAAGCACAGAAACCGAACATGCCTCCACGGCAAAATCATCAACAAAATGGTTTGTTTGGAGTCTTACTTTCAATACTGAAATTGTTCGGAATCTTCCTGCATGGCCGGTAAGAATTAGCGTTCATAATTTTTGTTTTTTGGGGTATAATACGCCTGGTAATGACATTGTCTTTGCCCGGCGTTTTTTTTAATGTCCTTTGGAAGCAACTCCGGAGGCTGCAATTTTGCTATTATTTATTCATCCAAAACAAAATAGTACCATGTTCTTGAAAACTATTATCACCGCTGCCTTCGCCCTGATCCAAAAATTCTTGATCGACAAGATCGACTATGAACCGCTCAAGCAGTACTTTCTGAATCAGATCGAGCCGGCCAAAAATGTGGCAGAACTGCTCACTGATAAGAATCCGGACAACAAAGCCCAGCTCGCACAGTTCTGGGAAGAAAACAAAAGCACTTTGGTAGCTGCCAACCTGGATTTTGCCATTATGATCATCGAGGATAAGGTCAAAGATCCATTGCTTCGTGATATCATCGTGTCGCTGCTCCAGTCCATCAAAGCCGAACAGGATAATCCTGCATGATAGAAATCAAAATACATAAGCCACGCCAGGATTTCTTTGCTTTCCCCTGGAGTGTAGAACGGATGATACCGGAAGTCTGGACAGACTTGACTGCAACTGACCGGATCCGGTATCTTCGTTATTTGATCACCCTGGAACGTCCGGAAGCACTCACCAGGATCGCACAGGAGATACTGTCTTTGCCTCCAAGGAGATTCAGGCAGCTACCACCTGAACTATTCGTGCAAGTGGTGGATAAGATCGCCTGGATGACAGCCGAACCAACAACTGAATCTTTATTCTCCAGCTTCGAGTATAAAGGCGTCCGCTACCACCTACCGAAAGCCAAATTCAAAAACGGCACCTGCCTGGAATACCCAATCGCAGACGATTACTATACAGCATTCACCAATGGTGACAATGATGCCCTGCTACTACTCACGGCCACACTTTGCCGTAAGGCCAAAGATAAAGTCAATGACGTGGAGCGCACCGGTGATATCCGTGTGGAAATGCTTTCCCGTAGCGAAGCTGAGGCGAACGCTGTACGCCTGGCAGGATTACCCATCGAGATACAGATCGGTGTGATGCTTTACTTCGGTGGGGTGAAGCAGTATATCTATGACACCTACTCCGGATGGATATTCCAAAAGCCTGATCCGGATGCCGATCCTGCCGAAAGCGAAGGAGATGGAGTTATGTTCGGATGGTGGGGCACCTATATGGATGTCGCAGAATCCGGTATTTTCGGCAATCTGCAGCAGGTTTATCAATCGAATTTTCATACCTTGTTGATGTATCTTACAAAAAAGAAAAAAGAGGCTGACGATGCTGAACGCCGGCAGATTATCGCAAACGCCAGTACACCTGATTAGTTATGAACGGATACTTAGACTATAAGAATTATTTCAAAGACACTCTTGTCCCTGCCATCCCGGAGATCAAAGACTTCGTGATCGGTGGATCGTCGCGAATTCTGAATCGTCAGAATCAGATCATCCAGTACCCTGTACTGTGGCTTGAATTGCCTGACATTGGATGGATCAATGACGGCAACCTGAAACGCCGCTATTCTGGTGCCTTCCTGGTACTAATGTCCGCTCCAAAAGATAACTGGGAAAAGGAAGACAGTGATCTCGATCTGACGCTGCTGATTACCAATAAGATCCTGGCCAAAATGCAGTATGATGCAGCTAATACGAATGAATTCGAATTTGAAATAGAAGGAGCTAACACTTTCCATAAAGGCAACTGGTCAGGTGACAATGACTGGGGCTGGAGAACGGAATTTGACCTGATCGGTGAAGCCTGCGAGTGTGTAAATGGAGATTGTTTTGAATGAGTTGGTTTTTTTCATGACATTTTTAATAGTGAAATGAGTCCCGGGGTGAAAGCTTCGGGACTTTTTTTGATAGAACTTTTCCAAACAACAATATGTTGATTCAGTATGTCAAGACAACTTCCATATTATAGAACAGAAGCGGAACTCTTAGTGCTCCGGGAAATGATGGATGGCGATATTGAGCCTGATAATGATCCTGGTATTGATGTTATTGAAGACTCACAAGAGTATAATGCATTTATGGCAGATATGTGTAGGGCTTCTATGTTAGGAGAACAGGAATGGACTTATGGGAAGGAAGCATTGTTCTATCTTTTTAAATAATAAAAAAAAAATTTCGCTTAACATTGCGTTAAGTAAATTTATCCCTCCTGATCCGTTTGGACAGTAACTGCTATGATATTAAGCAGAAATTTCATAATTTTGCAATAGCGTAGTATTCAAGCATTCTTTTCAACAAATTTAAGGCTGGTTAAAGAACTTTTACTGCTCCTTCAGAAGGAGAGTAAGTCACGTTATTTATTCATTTCAACAACGAATCGGAATGAGATGGGCAAAAGTTCATACAAAATTCAGGAAACCTATAGGATGGTGGTATCACAAGGTTATGTGTGAAATCATGTATAACTTATTTGGTTCCGGAAAAAGATACTACTTCCATCTTAATAAGATGTGCCGGGAGTATCACATAACTTTATACGGGCAGAGATTGCCGTATTAAGGATTAATCATTCACCTTTTTAATACCTATTCAAAATGGATATTACAGATTTCAACACCGCCAAAGCTATCCAGGTACAACTGGATGCTGTCAAGCGGGCTATAGACGACGTACAGGCGATCATAGATGCACCGGAAGCGATGACGATGACCTTTTCAAATACGGTAGGAGCGACCTATACTATCAGCGATGATGCTATGGTGCGCCTGTTAGCTGATCTGGCAATGGCGGAACTTGTAAAGCAACGTGATGACTTGGAAGCGGATTTCACAGCGATATGAAGCTTGTTTTCGGAGTGACTGACGCTGATCAGCGTGGGTCGCTCCGAAAGTTGGGGTTATTTTGATTAAATCACTATTAAAAAATCCATCATGACATTATCTTTTTCAACTCAGCTAAATGGCGAACCAACACATTTTGTAAGTAAGATATGGAGAGGTCTCGAACTAATGCCAAAAGTAACTGGACATCCTGCTGGGTTTACGGAATCTTCCTTTCGATACATTATTCAAGCAACCAATAAAGGATTGTTATTGCCATACCTTTATTTTGATGCTCCTAAAATCCATACCATCAGAGAAGATCCTCACGATCGCTGGGTAGCTGGCAGATCAATTCACTTTGTCGTATTTAATAGAAGTCCAAATCGTTTCCAATTTGCGCCGGTAATTCCGGTAAAAGGGATTCAGAAGATTGAAATCGAATGGTTCAAAAATAAGCCTATTGTGGTTATTGATCGTAACTGTTTTTATAACGAATTCGCAGGCATTGATGAGGGTATGGCGTTATTGGCTCGGAATGATGGCTTTGCAAGTGTCGAGGATTTTTTCAAGTACTTCAATACGAATTATGATGGGAAAATTATTCATTGGACTGATTATCGTTATTTGGGTTAAATTTGTTATTCACTATTAAAATTTTATTTATGGTAATTCGAGAATCATTATCATTTTCTGCTAAATGGAAAACTATTCAAAAAGATGGTCCCCCTAATGGTGGGGTTTACAAAGCGCCATATAAATCTTGTTTAGTTTATTCGTCTCATCCTGATGCGCCACACGCGGGTGTTCAATCTGTCATAAGATGGGATTTTGAGAAAGGGACTTGGTTTTCTTCAGATATCAATAGCAATTGGCTTGTTCAAGAACCATATATCATTACACATTATTGCGATGATATTCCCAATCCATTTTTATTTGACTAAACATTAAACTATTCTATCATGAATGATTTCGTAAGTTTTGAAACAGCTAAATTATTGGCCAATAAGGGATTCCCCCAACCCCCAATACAATTCGGACAGATACTTTATGTATTACCTATAAATCACCCTATTGTTTGTGGAACTGTTTATGATAGCTATTTATCCAAAGCACCTACGGTATTTGCGCCACGTGTAACAGATTTATTAAAAGAATTAGGCCACGATTATTACCTGTCTGCTGAAAATGGACATTTTACTGTGCGCTTGTCTCGCGAAATGGAGATAATCGCAGAAGGTGAAAATATTGCTGAGGAACTTGCAAAATTCTACTTGTCATAAATAGGATCATTTAGACTCCTTTTCGGTCGTTTCTGAATCCGGACATCCTCCAAGATGCCCGGATTTATTTTTATTGTCCTTTTTATCCCATCCATGGCCGCTCATTTTTGCATTATGGCAGATGAAACGGCGGAAATAAGAGCACTCATATCCGAAGAAATGTTCAACTGGGTAGTTGAATTCACACGTCAGCGCAGGGATGCGCTACGTGCTCAAAAGATTCAGGCAAGCGGGGCATTATCTGCTGGTCTTGAGTTCGAGATCAGGGATGACGCTTTGAAGTATGGCATTGAATTGCAGCTTGCTTTTGAAGCGTATGGCCGGTATGTTGACATGAAAAAGATAAAACCCGCTGCCGGTGGCAAAGAATATATCACAGGTATCGAGAACTGGATCAAGAAAAGAGGGTTTGAACAAAAGTTCATCAGTGCCTTCGTTAAAAACCGCAAACTCAAACGCATCCCTGAAACAGCGCTCAATCAAATAGCCTGGGGTATCGTCAAAAAAAGACTCCAGGGTAAATACAGGCGCCGCTCCTGGTACAATAAACCCAAGTCAGCTGCCATCACTGACCTTTACAATACCGTCGCAGCTGCATTGCCACTCACCGTAAGCGAAGGAATCAAAGAATCATTCAAACCATAACGCCATGTCAGTAAGACAAGATAAGGTACAGATATCCATTGCCTTTTTGACTGATGAGTCAAAGCAATATGCCAAACTCATTCAGGAGAACAAGCAGTTCGGATTAGATATTCAGAAAAATATCAAGGCCGGTAAAGACCTTTCTGGCACCGTCAAAGACATCGCCAAGTCCGGTGAAGCCATTGCCAAAATCCCCTTGGACAAAGTAGCTCCTGCACAACTGGTAGAGCGTGCAAGGCAGCTGCAGCAGGTGATGAAACTGATTCCACAATCAGCCCCGGAATACAAACTCCTGGAGACTGAATACGGACGTATCAATAACCAACTCGCAGAAATGCGAAACAGGACAAAAGGAGTCGCCACGGCCATGACGCAAGCGAAGGTGGAGTCTACCGGGTTTGCTGGCAAGTTTGGTGGCGCTCTGAGTGGATTATTCGGAGGGATCATCGGAGGTGGCCTCGTACAAGGGATTGTCGCAGCCACTTCGGCAGTATTCAGATTCGGCAAGGCGGCAGTGCAGACCATTGATGAAGGATTGAAGGCAGAAGCACAACTGCGTGCAGCTTTAAAGAGCACTGGCGAGGTCGCAGGCAAAAGTTTTGATGACCTGATCGAACAGGCCAATGAACTGCAAAAAGTGACGTTGTTCACTGATGAGCAAGTCAATCAAAGCGAAGCCTTACTGCTGACCTTCACGAATATTCGCGGTGAAATATTTGATCGCACACTTCCGGCAGTACTGGATCTCAGTACCGCTTTAAAACAGCACGTTTCAGCTTCCTCCATACAGTTGGGCAAAGCCTTGAATGATCCTATCAAAGGAGTGACCGCATTGCAACGTGTGGGGATCACCTTTTCAGCATCTCAAAAGGAGTTGATCAAATCGTTCGTAGATACCAACCAGGTAGCCAAAGCGCAGGAAGTGATCCTGAAAGAACTGGAGACACAGGTAGGGGGATCAGCCAAAGCAGCAGCCGAGGCGGGTTTAGGTCCGTATCAATTACTCCAAAAGCGACTTGGTGAAGTCCAGGAGACGATCGGCAGATTGATTGAAAAAGGATTGAGGCGATTCCAGCCAGCATTGGAAGGGATAGTGACACTGGTGGAAGGATTCGTGGATAGTATCACGTCAGGAGAAAAGGCCACTGGTCGCTTCGCCGGGATAATTAATTTTATCGTAGGAGTAGTAAAGCTCAACATCAAGCAATATCAAATCATCATTGAAGTACTCCGGACACTTTACGAGTTCGCACTTCAACCGATTGGTAATTTTTTAGTGAATACAATTGCGCCGGCGTTCGTTTCCGTAAGCAATAGAGTCGCACAATTCATTGAAATCGCAAGAGGATTGCCCATAATAGGCACATTTTTCACATTGATATCCACGGGGGTCAAAGTACTGAAAGATGTATTCAATAACGTGCCGGCCACCTTCGCAGGGATCCGGGCAGCGATCAGGCAGGTAGTAGAGAATATAAAGCTGGATCTCGAAGTGATCATCCTGAATGCTAAGATCGCAGCGAAGTCGCTACAGGCAGCACTCAGCTTTGATGCCGACACCAAAGCGAAGCTGAACAAAGAACTGGAAGCACTCCGTAGCCAAAAGACCACCGCTGCCAATTCAGGGAAGGAAGTTGGGGAAGCCTACAGGGATGCCCGGAATCAGGCGATACAGGAAGCGAAAGCCCAATCTGCAAAGGAGGATGCCGAAGAGAAGAAACGCCAGGCTGCTGCCGGCAGTAATCTGGGTGGAGGTGGATCCACCAAAGCCGAGATCGAAAAGCGCAAAAAGGAAGCTGCCAAAGCCCGTCAGGAAGCCTTTGACCTGGCACTGAAAGACACCGAAGCCTTTGCAGCAAAGGAGGAAGTCGTACTTGCTAATCAGCGTGCGAAGAATCTGGTATCTGAGAATGACTATCAGTCTCAATTGCTCCGAATCAAACAAGTCCGCATCGAGGAACAATTGGCTGTTTACAAAAAGTTTGGCGAAGATCAGACCACCGAGGCGATAAAGCTTCAATCTGAACTACTGAAGATCGAACAGGACTTTAAGTCCGGGCAACTTGCGATCGGATTGAGCGCTACCAATATTGATGAAACCGATCAAAAAACATTCCTGGAACGTCAACGACTCGAAGGGATCATAAGTGAGCAGCAATATCAAAAGAGGCTCACCGAAGTGACACTGGAAGCACTTCGCGAACGGCTACAGATATATCAAAATTTTGGACAAGATCAGTCATCCGCGGCTCTGACCGTGCAGAATCAAATACTCAAGTCCGAGATCGAACTTGCAGACCTGATCAAAGAACAGGATGAGAAGAATGCTCAGGCGAAGATTGACAGGGAATTGTCATTTATTGACCAGGAGGCCAGCGCGAAGGAACAGGCGCTATTTGAGAAGTTTCAAAAGGCACTGCTGACTGAGCAGGATTATAACCGCCAGTTGATTCAGGCAAAGATAGCTTCCATCGACGCACAGGTCGCTATTTTGCAAACAGGTGGTGAGAAGGAACTGGAACAGGCAAGAAAACTGAATAATGAAAAGCTGAAGCTCACAAAACAATTATCCGAAGAGGAAATCAAGAATGAGGAGCGCACCCAGGCAATGAAACAAAAGGTTCAATCTGCTGCCTTGGGTGCTTCACAGGAGTTTTTTCAGTTGGGTATTGAACTCCTCTCAAAAGATGAAGCTGCTCGCAAAAAGAATGCAGGTGCCATCAAAGCATTCCAGACTGCCCAGGTTATTATATCAGGTATAGCTGAGGTTCAAAAAATATGGGCAGGAGCTGCTGAACTTGGGCCAATTGCAGGACCTATAATTGGCGGTATCCTGACCGCTGTTGCGGTTGGTAGAAGTATTTTGGCCATTGGTAAAATCAAAAATGCTCAGTTCTCAGGTGGTGGTAGTACTGGCCCAGGTCTTTGGACTGATTCCACAGGACACCGCGTCGCAGGGGTAGTTCACGACAATGAATATGTGATGCCGAAATGGATGGTACAAGATAGCTCCATGAGGCCAATATTAAGCTGGATAGAGAATCGCAGACTTCGTGGATATGCCCAAGGTGGATTCGTTTCCAGTGATACCACTCCGATACCTGGATCTGCCGGTTCAGCCGGCGCTATTCAGCAAAGCAGTGAAGCAAAAATGGATATGCTGATAGCAGCCACAATGATGGTAGCGGAGAAAATTAGCCAGATCCCAACGACTTTAAAGGCGAATGTAGTCTATACCGAGATCGAATCAGCCGGCAGTACATTGGATGATATCCGGCAGCAAGCGGCCATTTAATTTTCAATGTCCTTTTAATTAAAGCCTCACGACTACATTTTTGCATCATGGCGACTATATCAATCCAGCGCGTACTGGCACAAATTAAAGGCGGACACGAAGGTGTTTTTACAATTGCCTTTGTCCGATCATCCGGCAAGTCACAAGGGAGTATCAAAACGGCAAAGGCAATATATGGTGCTCCAAAGCCCAGCGAAGAGCGATCCGGAACACAAAGCACCCCTCGCAAGATGCATCGGCACAAAGAAACCGGCACCTTACCACTTACGGACTACGATACCGGGGAGTATATCACACCGCTGATATCACACATCATTTTATTTAATAACTTCAAAGTATATCACTGATGGCTTTAAGACAAATTTATGTACAAGAGACTGGCGCACTTTTTACGTTCAAATCTGAGTTACCGGAATTTGATCCAGGCGAAGTAAAAAAAGTGACATTGCCAAATGGTGGAGGTCTGAAAGAAATTATGTTTTGGGGTAAGCTCAACACAGAACCACGTCTCAGGGAAACATTGGTCTGCAATAACAATATCATACCTGCTTTGATCGCCAAAAAGCGGGATATTCTCGTTGGAAACGGGATATACGGCTACAAGGAAAGTATTGTGGATGGTAAAAAGGTAATTACCGAAGTGGAAATGCCTACGGATATCAAAGAATTCTTCAAAACTATCGTCATTGAAGATTACCTGATGGAATCCGCAAGTGAACTGATGAAGCATCAGAACCTGATCATCGAATACATCCGCACGAAAGGAGGCCTTATCAGCTCATTCAAGGTGCAGGAATGTAAGTATATGAGAGCCGAAAAGAAAGACCAGAATGGGCGTATTAATAACTGGTATTGGTCAGGACATTGGGGTGTAAAAAAGAAGGACAATACCTTCAAAATAGAAGCAATACCTACTTACAACGGAGACAGGAAACAACCAAAGTTCGTACAAAGATATGGTGACAAGGTGTTCAATGATGGGTACTATTATATCCCTACCTGGTGGGCAGGTCGGGAATGGGTGAACCTGTCCAATCAAATACCAATTTTTCACAATGCCAACCTCAACAATGGATATAATATCCGTTGGCACATCGAAATACCTGACAAATACTTCCTGGACTTCGAGAAATACAATAGCTGCACCACCAATGAAGAGCGGGATAAATGCTTATCAGAAGAGCAAATCGCAGAGCAGAACTTTATTGACACGGTCAATGCCTTTCTTTCAGGTCCTGAAAATGGTGGGCGTGCACTATTTACCAAATATGAACTCAATGTCGCATTGGGGAAAGATTTTCCGGGCATAAAGATCACTGCCTTGGATTACGACATGAAGGATGAAAGCCTTTTGTCATTGTTTGAAAAAAGCAATACGGCAAACATATCAGCGCAAGGAATCCACCCGACGCTGGCCGGTGTCGAGACACAAGGCAAATTATCCTCAGGAACGGAGATCAGGAATGCATTTCTAATGTACCTTATCATCAATACCCCACTGCCGCGCAAAATGATGCTAAAACCATTGGAATTTGTACAAAAAGAGAATGGATGGGATCCTGATATTAAATTCGGATTCAGGGACTTCGAAATGTCAAAATTGTCCGATGAAAAAACCGGGATGACTGACAGAAATACGCCTTCGATATGACCGAAAAAGAATTCGATAACAATTTGAGGTTTTTGGAAATGGCTGAGCCTGATAATGTCCTTTTGCCTACGATCAGGCAAGGATATTCAAAGCTGAACTGCATATTTCTGAAACAATCGATCAAATCAATCCCGGTGGTGCCAATCCCGGAAGCGGCCATGGTCTTTGATCCGGAACAGATTGATATCAGGATCACTCAGCTATTTGGAGAAAGGGCAAAACTCAGCAACCGGTTCCATGAACTGGCCACTGATAAAGCCCGTGCTGAAAACAGTAAGGAGATACAGAATATTCAGCGTCAGATATCCGACCTGATGATACAAAAAGAAAACGGAGCATCTGATGCCAGTGACGGGATTCCGACCGATCCGATTCAGCTGATGAAGTACCTTAATAGCACCCGGGCAAAAATTTCACAAGCAAAAAAGGAGCTGGAACGCTTAGGATCACTCCCTGATGACAATACGGATAGAACTCACATTGTAGTCGTCGAAAAACGGCTACAAAAACTTAATTTGACAAAAGAAGATGTCTTACGCCGTTTACAACAAAAGGAGAGTATTTACTGAAAAAGAATATGCAGCAGCTGATCCGGTAGAGCGTATATACATGCACCTACTCCAACCGGAGGAACTACCTTTGAATAAATATGATGCACAAAGGTTGGATTATCTCAAAACAGCCTTTGCAATAGCTTGCGATGAAGCTTCTGGATTCGAGCGCGTAAGGAAAATGATGGCTGCATCTGGACTCACGGAAAGGAATGCATATCAATATATCTTGGATTCGATTACGCTTTTTGGGGATGTCCTGAAAGTAAATAAGGATCTTGAGAAGGCAGTTATCAGAGAAAGACTTGTCAAGCTGGCGAATTTAGCACATGAAAAAGGAGACTATGAAACTGAGTTGAAATGCTGGACTCAAGTAACTAAGCTTTTCGGATTGGACAAACCGGATCCATCTGATAAGCCAAAAAAGCCGAGAATTGTAGAAGTTGTTTTTACCAATAATCCAAAGGTTTTGAAAATCGAAGCTGAAAATGCAGAATGGTCAGAGGAAGGAGGTTTACTGGAATGACAAGCAATTAGCTTTTTTACAGGCTAAACAACGCTTTCGCACCTTCCTGGCAGGCAGAGCCACCGGGAAAAGTACCGTTATTGCCGGTATCTCTTACCTCCGGATGACAAGTATGCCCCGGGCAAAGTTTTTTCTTTCCAGTACAACTTATTCACAAATATTGACCAAAACATTACCGGCTATCGAATCAAAGTGGCAGGAGATGGGATTGGTAGAGCATGAAGATTATGTGGTGGGCATCTCACCACCAAAGCATTGGGATAGGTGTTATCAGCCACCAAGAAAGTACTCTAATGTCATAAGTTTTGAAAACGGTTATTGTATCGAGATGCTATCCCTCGATCGGCCAGACCTGGCACGCGGGGGTTCTTACCAGGGAGGCGACATAGATGAAGCGGCTTTGGTACAGAAGGACCACTATACAAAGGTACTATTGCCATCAGTAAGGGGGATGCTTCATAAATTTCCCAATACACATTTGTATGGGAATATAAATAAGTACACCTCCATCCCCTGGAAGCCATCAGGGTATTGGATATTGGAAGATGAGGAGAAAGCCGGCGTTATGCCTGATAAGTACTTATTTCTGGAATCCAATGCCTATGACAATATAGATGTCTTAGGTGAGCAGTTTATTAAGGACTTAGAGATGGAGTTGCCCTACCTTGAATTCCAGATCGAGATACTGAACCGCCGCATCAAGATGGCGACTGACGCCTTTTATCATAAGCTCAATACTGAAAAGCATACCTATACAGTACAACATCTATATGGTGAAGGCAGGCGAGGGATTGAGAACAAAGGTACCAATGACAGCAACTACAATGAGAACGAACTGATTGACCTCAGCTTCGACTTCTCCGGATGGTTCAACTGTGCTACCCTATGGCAGGAAAGGCAGATGACTGAGTACTGTATTCAGGAGTTCTATGTCAAACAAGAGGAAGGTAAGGTGAAGGAGTTGGTGGATAAGATATGCAAGCATTATGATAAGCACTTATACAAGCAGGTCAGGCTATGGGGGGAACCAAGGGGCAACGACCGCAATGCTACAGATGCTGAGACTATCTATCAACAGATAGCACGCAGGTTCAAGGACAATGGATGGAATGCTGACATCAAGGCACATGCAGGCAGGACAACCAACCATAAGGAGCGCCACTTCTTTATGAATGATGTACTGGATGAGAGCAACAATACCCTGCCAAAGATCCGACTGAATGAGTTGGGATGTAAGAATGTGATCATTGCAATGCAGGTATGTAACATCGTGAATGACTTCCAGAAGGACAAGACCTCTGAGAAGAAGCGTGACTTCCCACAGGAGCACGCGCCACATTTTACGGATACGGTGGACTACTACATCGAACAGAAGCATCGATGGAGACTGTCAAGCCACGGCAACCGTCGAGCAATGACCGCTCAGGTGAGATGATCACCGCATATAACCTCAAAAAATGGGGTTATTAATTAAGAATTTGCAAATC
>JACCDG011598537.1_pt1 | contig 17686 bp, 20 predicted proteins | sample 7442471 | NCBI WGS metagenome assembly JACCDG01 (sample SAMN15323444, study PRJNA562643) | freshwater metagenome | isolation source: river surface water | place: USA:Blue River Watershed | collected 2017-08-17 | reverse complement strand
GACCACCTGATTATGAGTCCCTACTGGCTATGTTTCTTTTTGTTGCATTTTGTTTCTTTTTATCTCATAATCAGATACATAATACATTATTCTTTTGCATTTAATTTCTTTCCTTTTCCTATTATATCTAAAATTGTTTGACCTATGTTTGACCCAAGTTGTTTATATATTAGTAAGCTGTCAATACGAGTTTTTTTAAGTTATCTAGTCTTGTGGTATTCCCACATAGCTTGTAATGTGGTGTCAAAAGGGCTTAATTCATCAGTGCAAAATCTGTTTTTATACTTTGTTAATAATGGATAAAAAGTTTCTTGAAGTACAATAAATTCTTTGAAATCGCTTAGTTCAATTTTAATTCCTAATTCTTTTGAAACTACTATCTTATCTCCTTCAATCTTTTCATAATGCCATTCAAATTCAAAATGTGAGAAATAAAAACTTTCTGCAAATTCATATACATTTTCATAATCTATTAGCCATTCTATAACTTTCTCCTCTTTTTCTTTATCCAAAAGTAAAAATCTGTTATTAGCTTCAATTATGGCATGTTCCTGTTCTAAAAGTTTAACTAAATCTTTAAGTACTTCAAAAACCCATCTCAACTCAAGCAAACAAGGCTCATTATAAGGCTGTTGCTCTATTGTTTTATGATGTTTTTTGTAGTAAGCTATATATTCTTCTTTTGAAGGAATATAGTTTAAAGAGGGAGTAATTTCATCAAGTATTCTAAGATAAGTATTGGTTATCATAGTTATATCTTTAAATAATAATTGATAGGCTTTCCTGTAATTTCCACTATTTGATATAGTCTTACAAATCCATAAAAGTCTACTTGGTTTCTAACGGTTTTTATTACATCATTTAGCTTAACTCTATCATAGCCATTATCAACCCAGTAGAGATGCAAATCCAATAATGACCTAGTGTAAGGTGATAACTTCATATAGTTGTGTGCTTTAGATTGCTAGATAATCTTCAGAACTTGGGTCGTATGACTCATTAATATAAATTCTATTATTGAGATTGTTTATTTTACTTATGGTTTTCAAATCTGTACACTCTGCAAGTTGTAAAACAGTATCTCCATTTTTTTCAAATATCAACTGAAGATAATTTCTTGTATTATTACCAATCAACTGATAACCACTACATCCTTTATAGCATCTACCACAAAGTCCTAAATTTGATTCCAAGAATGTATCCCCCAATTCTATAAATCTATTTAAGGCTAGTTCAAAATCTTTTATAAACTGGCTTTTTCTATAATCACTATATCCATCGACATAGGTATAAAAATCCTTTAGCTTATCAAGGTCTAACTTGTTTATAGCCTCAACTAAGACTCTTTCAAGTTCATTTGAATCTTCATTGAAGTGAGTTAAGTTCATTTTGATTGGAATATTCATTTTCTTTGGTTGTAATTCAGAAATTTAGATTGTTGGACTGGGAATGATAATTGTACTTCTATATTCTAAAAAATTATCTATTACTATTTTTTCCAAAAATTCCCATGCCAATAAAAACAAAACTAAACCACCACCATAGACTATAAGCTACAGTAGAGTTTGGTGCTTTGCAATATATATCATCAGAAAACCAACCTACAACCCAATGAGGTATAATAAATATACCGTGCCATATACCTGAATACCATGTATAAGTTTTATTTGGACTAATATAGCACACCTTTGTTGTAATCATACAAAAAACTAAGAATATCCCTAAATAGAAAATCAATGATCCTATAAAAAGTAACATTTCGAAAAATGCTCTTTTCCTCTCAAAAATTTCAATTCCTGCACCTAAAGAAAAAGATGCTGCAAATCCAATTGTCAAACAAGTAAGCATTATTCCGAAGAACCTACCTAAATCATTCTCATTTATTTCAGGTGTATTCCAATAGAATGAAATCTGCTTAATCGCAAAAATAACACTCACTGCAAATACGGAAAAAAAAGCAAATCTTTTATTTGGAGAAATCCTAGAAGAAAGCCAAATAATAGCACCCGGCAACAATTGAAAAATAGCTATAGCTGAACCTCCATAAAAAAGCAGTAAAACACTTAACCAGAACTTACTTAAACTCATTAAACTAAATAATCCTAATGGTAATAGAGTATAAACAGTCCCAATAATCAAAATGATTATTGGAATAAAAATGATGTAACGAATTGCTTTCATATCTTTTTACTTAAATTTTAAGTTTTTAGGACTTAAGATTATTAATCAATTTATTATTTAATATTGCTTACAGTATTATGTAACAATAAAAGAATAAATTCATCTGTCTCTTTATGACTAAGATGCTTTGCTAGGATTACATCTTTAGATAAGCAAATATTTAATAATAAGTAGTTTATCTTCTTCCTCTCATCTGTTAATTTAAATAATCTCCTTCGTTGCAAATCTGTTCCTTTCAATATAATATCTAGTTCATTTCCTAATTGTTTTTGACCTGCTCTTTTGATTGAACTTATAAAAACATTTTCGCCTAAAGTTTTTAAGCGCTCTTGGAAATGATCAAATCCAGAATAAAAACTACTCCTAACCATTTTTTTAAAATCTTCATTTGAATAGTCCTTATAACTTTCATAAATATTAGTACGTATTGGATTAAATTCATCTAGAAATTGTATTTCCATATTTATCCGAATTTCTTTTATCAACTCCAACAATTCAAATGATAACTGTTGCTCAAGTGAACTAAGCTTATTACTTAAATCAACTTTTTGTTTAAAAAAACTAAAAAAACTCATATATCTATATTTAAAATGGCACATCATTATTTTCATAATCCAAAATCACCTTTGGATTAAAGGTCAAAAAAGGAGATTCATTTATATCTTCTTCTTGATATTCTTATTGACTTCTACTAATACACTATTTATTTGCTCTATTTCAAAAACTCCAGCATCATCTAACAAACCTGCAATAGAATCAATATCACCATTCTTTGTAGCATACACAAAGTCTGTCAGTGTATTTGTTGGATTAATTAAAAGGTCAAGCATAGAGAGTCTTTATAAAGAGAATATTCAATAATGATAATGATTATAAACTAAAATGTTCAATCTATCAATCATTATAAATTTCACAAGCCTTATTAAGCAAACTCTCTCCTACTGAACCTGGGATAATTAGATGCCATACTTTTTGATAATCAAGTGGTTCGTAATGCTTAATTACTGATCCAGAAGAATTATATGTTACAGAATAATGATTCATATATTTTTGATTTTCACAGTCAAACTCAAAGAGGGTTTTTTCTATATTTATTACAGTTTTTTTTACTTTAGATTTTCCTTTTCTAACATAAACTTGCTTTTTAGATTCCTCTTTAACCCAAATTTTTATTTTCATATCTCCTTTAGAGAGGTATTTTGAGTTAATATAACAAGTATCATCATCTGTATAATCAACGAAAATCCACTCTTGTGAATATGTTTTTTGTATAGAAAAGAATACAACAAGTAATCCAAATATTAACTTTTTTTTCATGTTTATTAAAAATTAATTATTAAACCAATCACTAAAGAAGATAGTTAGGGCTTTAATGCTTTATAAATTAAAGAATATGTATCACTAATAGTTGCGGTTGCATAACCTTGGTTAGCTACAAAACTTTCCATAACTAATTCATTTGAAGTGTTTAAATACATAATATACGTTTTGGTTCCCTCTTCACCTGTAAATTTTTCCAGGTTTGCTGTTAAAAAATACTTATGAGAGCCGTAAACTTTTTTCATTACACCATAGACTCCATCATCAAATGATGATAAGATATATTCATCACCTTTCTTTAAAATATAGTAATCCTCCCCTGACGTAAAATTCTCTGTTTTACAATTTCCAAATCCATTACAATTAACAATTTTCCTTGACCTAATATATATGCCTTCAATTTCATCTGCCTTAGTGGTTTTCCAATACTCTTTTAGTTTGTATTCATTCCAGTTTGTTGATTGTGCATTCCCAACACTTATGTTTAATAAAAATAACAATCCAATAAATAATATTTTTCTCATATTTTTTCCATTTTTGATATTTGATAAAACAAGTTTATTTGTAGAACATAATTTACACTGAAAGAATTACTAAATCTATTATAAGCGCTACCAATATTCCTAAAAATAAATTAGACTTAATATCTGAAAGTCTTTCTTTATTAATGGTAAGCATTCCTTTAATATCTTCAATTAATCCTACTTTTTGTTGATTGTTTTTTTGCTCAACTAGTTGCACTTCTTGAAGATATTCCAAATGTTTTTTTTCATATTCAGCTCTTGTTGAAACATCAATTAAAACATCAAATGCATCCTGAAGTTTTCTAGTTATTACTAATTTACTTTCAAAGTTTAAGCTAGAATTTTGATTCAAATTATTCAAGTGATTTTGAAAACTTAACCTTAAATCATCATCATTAAAGCCTTGCTCCAAATTAAACAAAGAATAATAGTCGTCTAGGGTATTTTCAACTTTATGTACCAATGGTTTATATGACCAGATGTTTTTAGCTACACTAAAAAACACTAAGCAAACTGTCATTTTTAGACCAATGGTTGTCATTAGCAATAGAGCAATAATCAAAAAGAAGAAAATTAGAAATAACTTAATTAGTAAACGTAGTAACATATTCATACAGTAAAAATTAGTGTTATCACAAATGATAACCAAGTTAAACAAAAATAGAACAAAATTTGAGTTATCAAATACTACAACTCAAAAAAGTTCAATGTCAGAAAATTCGCTTCAAATAATTGTTGGAAAAAACATCCAAAAAATTAGAGAATCTAAGGGTATTTCTCAACAAGAGCTTGCTGCTAAATGTAACTTTGAAAAAAGCAATATGTCAAGACTTGAAGCAGGCAGAGTAAATCCAACTCTTTCTACCCTAGAAAAAGTAGCTAAAGCACTTGATGTAACTTTAGCTGAAATTTTTACTTTCTAGACATTGTAAAGACCCCTCTAAGTATATCACAATTATAAGCCAATATAACCTCTTCTACATCTAAATTATCCAAATTTCCTGTGTACCTGTAGTAGTTAAATTCTATTCCATTATTATCTACTTTAGTTTCCAAATAGTCCAACTCAAATTCATGTAAAGCAAATTCTTCCCCAATTAGAAATTGAGTTAAAATGGTATTTTTCATTGCTACTGTGATTCATTATTTTACCTTACAATTAGTTTAAGGCAAAGAAAGATTTAAAAAGTACACTAAGGATAGTGTTGCAAATTTGCAGATGAACATTTCTACAACTTAAAATCTTTTAATAAGTCTGTGCTACTATCCCAGATTATGGAGGTAGTATCAAAAAGCACTTTTCTATCCTCTTCTCCATTACCTGATACTATATAATATCTTGCAAAGGATTCATCCATGATTTTATAATAAGCAGATTTTATTCTTGATAGGTGGGTATAAATAGCTTTTGTTTCTAGGTTTACTACATCTTCTACACTTTTTACCATTTTATCATAATCTAATTGATTAGATACTGAGGTATAAATAGAAAGTAGCTCTTTTTGATAGTTACCTAGCTCCTTCAAATTAATCCCTTCAGGATGCTTTAAAAACAGAAAATAGATTGCCTTTGTTAAGTAGCTTAGTTCTACTTCTTTTTTGAAATATGGCAATAGTATTCTATTGTGGGAGTTAACCTCTAACCTGCTGATTGCATCTAATTGTATGGACTGAGATTGTTTTTCTAACAAGTTTTTTAGTATTGGAATTAGAAACAATAACTGTCCACTATCTTTTAGTTGTGATAATTTGGCTTCAATTGTACTGATGACTTCTTTTGCTGATTCATCTAGTTGCTCTGTATAGTCAACTACAGGAAGTGGGCTAAAAGGCATATAATCAGAATCCTCCTCCTCTTCTCTTAATTGCTTGAGATAGGCAATTAAATCATTGAAATACAAAGCATAATCTTTGTTCTGTTGATTGTTTCTAAAAAAATCAGATTCTCCAATAGCACAAGTGATTGGGTCAAAACACAGCAATCCTGCATTAGCACTACCCTGATAATTAAACAATGCTAATACTTCGCTATAATCCATTGAATCTGGTACAAATTCCTCTTTTAAAATTATTTTGCTAATCTCACTAGAGGTGTATTTAGTCATTTGACCTATAATTTTTTCTTTATAATCTTGAAGTAATTTATCTTGAATCTGAATGTAATCAAGAGATGGCAAATAATACTCTAAAACTTTATCAATATCCGCAATAGACTGGGTTAAAAAAGGCAAATAGATAAACTTCAAACCTAGAGTAGCAAATTGATCCTCAAGGAGGTCAAAGTTGCTTCTAATGTAAAGGTTAAGGTATATGTTCTGTTCTTTTTCAAAGTAAATCACATAGTTGGTAGGAATATTCATTTTATAACCAAATCCAGTTTGAACTTGTAAATTGGTTTTCTCTACAATTATATTACTTTGACTTTGCATTTTTAGATTATCATTTAATACAACGAATATAGAAAAAGCTATTAATATTATATGATAATGAAAGTCTAAACTTCAAAATGTAGTAGTTTTTAGAGGTTTATTTACACATCTACATCTTCAACTTAATTTTCCTTCATTAGTGAAGCTATAATAACCTGCTCTTGTAACTATTATGTGGTCAATTAAATTTACATCTAATAAGTCGGCGCATTTCTTAATCTTTCTAGTCAAAGTTACATCAGCATCACTAGGAACTAACTTGCCACTTGGATGATTATGTGATAATATTAAGCCACTTGCATTGCATTTTAACGCTACTGCAAAAATTAGTCTTACATCCACTACCGTACCTGATATGCCACCTTTTGAAAGTGGATAAATACCTAGAAGCTCATTAGCTCTATTTAATAGCAAAATTTTGAATTCTTCTTGTAATTCAATGATATTGGTATCCCATGAGGATAGAAGCAACTCATATGCTTTGCGTACTGAATTAACTTTGATTTTAGAGGTATTATTGGTGCTATAAGATACTTTAATCTCTGCAACCTCTGATGGAGGATATATTGTATTTACTGCCATAATTAAGTCAAGGTTTTGAAGATTTAAAAAAAAAAAGAATGTCCAAAATTTATATCTTACCTAGATAGGAGAAATTAAATTTTGGACATTTAATAATTAATGAACTAATTGTTGTTGTTCATTCACTGAGAACATATTCCCTACTGGAGCTTTGCTCATAAATTCTTCAAGAGTAGTTTTACCTACATCTTTAGTTACAACAGGCTCTTCTGTGTCTGTGTATTCAAATCTATGCGTTAGCTTAATTGTTTCTCCTGTTTCCTTAATGGTATAGCTGTATTCTTCACAGCTTACTTTTTGTACAGCTCCAGGTAATTCTGTACCGATTAATGATTGACAAGTAAATTCGTCAAAAGTACATGACATAGATGCTTTCTTAGCTGTCATATAACTTCTGCCTGTTTCTTGGGATTTTACTACTTCAATCCCGCCTTGTAATTCAAGAGTAAAGAATTGTTTTCCTTGCTCTGTGACTCTTCTTTGATAGTTTGTAATTCGTACCATTTCTTGTTTGATTTTTTGAGTTAAACATGTAGCAAAAAACAATATTTTCTCTGTAGTAACTCTTAGCTTTCACCTTAAGTAGTTATGTCCAGCCAGAATATTTTTGTTTTAACACAACACCAGGGGGAGTTGTAATTGCTTAGAATTGGTGGGGGTTTTGAGCAGGGTAGAATACACTTATGCTTTGAAAAAATTTTTAGAAAATTTTTAGAAAATAATTTATTAAGCAAATAAAATTGTCAATTACAAAAAAACAAAATCATTTACTTATTGCAGTTATATTATATCTTTCAAATAAGTCAGACATTGTTTTTTAATAAAATGTATTATTAAAGACATAAATATCTTATTAAAATATACAAGGAGAAATATCTGAAAAAATAGTACATTTAACATCTTAAATTTTTAGACTATATGCCAACACTCAATTGGATAGGAAAAGACAAAGTAATTAACCATCATCAAGATGTACCTTATAAGGTTTTAGAACAGCAATATACATTTAGCAATGGTTCTGAAACAGATACTTTTGAAAGTGAAAACAAAATTATTCACGGAGATAACCTAGAAGCGCTTAAAAGCTTACTACCACAATATGAGGGTAAGATAAAGTGTATTTATATTGACCCTCCTTACAACACAGGGAATGAAAACTGGGTGTATAATGATAATGTAAATGACCCCAAACTAAAAAAGTGGTTAGGACAAGTGGTGGGTAAAGAAAGTGAAGATTTATCTAGGCATGATAAGTGGCTTTGTATGATGTACCCAAGATTGAAATTATTGCATAAACTATTAGCTGATGATGGTGCCATTTTTATTTCAATTGATGACAATGAACAGGCTAATCTAAAATTGATTTGTGAAGAGATATTTGGAAGTGTAAATTACATATCAAGTTTAATATGGCAAAAAAGAAAAGGAGGAGGTAATGATTCTAATTTCATTGCTAATGACCATGAATATATTTTGGCTTTTTCAAAAAACAAATCATTCCAAAATATTTGGAGAGTTGATTACGATGAAAATTATTTGAAAAGATATAAATATGAAGATGAAAAAGGTAAATATTACTATGATACATTGTCAAGACCTGGGTTAAATAATCCAATAATTTATGATGTAGTTTGTCCTGATGGCAGCGTAATAAAAAATGGTACTTGGCAAATTTCAAAAAAAACATTTGATAAAGAAGTTGAAAATAAGGAGGTTGACTTTATTAAAAACAAAAATGATGGATTTACAGTTGTTAGAAAAGTTAGAATGCCAACAGGCAAAGTTTTTAGGTCTGTAATAAACGATGTTACAAATAAAGATGCTGCAGATGAGATGCAATATATCTTTTCTCATAAAAAAGAATTTTCAACACCTAAACCTTCTAAATTAATTGAAAACATTTTAAAATTATCAACTGACAAAAACTCAATAATCCTAGATTCCTTTGCAGGTTCAGGTACCACAGCTCATGCGGTTTTAAACCTCAATAAAGATGGTGGTAACCGAAAATTCATTTTGATTGAAATGGAAGACTATGCCAATAACATCACTGCTGAAAGAGTAAAAAGAGTAATTAAGGGTTATGGTACAGAAGCTAAACCTATTGAAGGTACTGGAGGAAATTTTAGTTTTTATGAATTAGGGGAACCCGTATTTTTAGAAAATGATTTATTGAATGAAGCTATTGGCATAGAAAGAATTCATGAATATGTATGGTTTTCTGAAACAAAATCTAATTACACCAAACAAAATGAACAATACTTACTAGGAGTTAAAGAACAAACTGCTTATTATTTCTATTATGACACTAATGCTATGACAACATTAGATGAGAGTTTTTTGCGACAATTAAAAACTAAAGCAGAGCAGTACATCATTTATGCAGATAATTGTTTATTAGATGAAAAGCTAATGAGTAAATATCATATTATTTTTAAGAAAATACCAAGAGATATAACTAGGTTTTAATTTATTAAATATTGTTATTTTTACTAATGTAAATAAAACTATATGATTGAGTATATAGAAATAGAAAGGTTTAAGTCAATTAAGAAACTTGAACTTGAAATGAATTCTATTAATATTTTAATAGGAAGTAACGGTGTTGGGAAAAGTAATTTTGTTTCTTTTTTTAAACTAATACATGCAATTTTTAATAAAAACTTACAAAGACATATCCTTGAAGAAAATGTAGATAGCATTTTATACTTTGGGAGAAAAAATAGTGAGTATTTATTTGGGAAACTGGTTTTTGATAGTGGTAATGATAATAATAATGCCTATTATTTTAATTTAACACAAAACAAATCAGGAGGATTATTTATTGAAGAAGAAGGTTCGGGATATAATGTTAAGAAAAAAGTTAATAGAAGAGAAAGCTCATTTAGACAAAACTATTACTATAACAATAACATAGAGGAAAGCTTCATTCCTAGTTCTTCTGCATATAGAAATAATTATTTAAGAGACCATCTTACTAATTTACAGATATTCCATTTTCATGACACTTCTTCAACTTCATTTTTAAGAAGATCTTGTAATGTAAATGACAATTTATATTTGAAACAGGATGGTAGAAATTTACCTGCCTTTCTATATTTTTTAAAAAATAAACATGAAAAAGTATATCAACGAATTTTGAAAACTATACAATCTGTAGCCCCATATATACATAGTTTTGTTTTAGAACCTGATAAGTTAAAAGAAGCTGAAATTTCTCTAAGATGGGTAGATATTGGAGATTTAAATAGTCAATTTAATGCATATCAACTTTCAGATGGTACTTTAAGATTTATAGCTCTAGCAACTTTGTTAATGCAACCAATACCACCTTCTGTAATAATTATTGATGAACCTGAATTAGGTTTACATCCTTTTGCAATTGGAAAATTAGCAGGAATGATTAATCTAGTTTCAAAAAAAGCTCAAGTTATTATTGCCACACAATCACCAGGATTAATTAGTCATTTTAAGCCTGAAGATATTATTGTTATGGATAGAGACAAGTCGGAAAACCAAACTATTTTCAATAGGTTAAAGCCTGAAACATTAAAGCCTTGGTTAGAAGAGTTTTCAATTGGTGATTTATGGGTAAATAATGATATAAATTCAGCTCAACCTTTTATTAAAGATTAAATGAAGAGAATAATAATAATTGGAGAAGGTCAAACTGAACAAGAATTTTGCAATGAAGTTTTACAACCATATTTTAATGGTATAGAAATTACTATTCAAAATCCAACCATAAAAAAAACTGGTGGAGGAATAGTTAATTGGATTGCATTAAAACATCAAATAGTTAAATATTTAAAAAGTGATAAATCCGCAACAGTTTCATTGTTAATTGATTATTACGGAATAAAAGATAACCATAAATTCCCTAATTGGATTGAATCAAAAAAAATATTGAATAACAATAAATATGATGCTATTGAGCTAATTGAAGTAGGTATGTTGAATGATATTGAAGTAGATTTAAGAAGTAGATTTATTCCTTACATTCAATTACATGAATTTGAAGGGTTGCTATTTAGTGATATTGATATATTTAAAAATAATTTCGAAAAATCCGAATTTAAAGATTTTGAGTATTTAAAAAACACAATAGATAACTATGCAAATCCAGAAGAGATCAATAATGGCTTTGAAACTGCACCATCAAAGAGACTAGAAAAAATTATTAGTGGTTATGATAAAATAGTCTATGGCTCATTATTAGCAAAAGAAATTGGATTAGAAAAAATTAGAGCAAAATGTCCAGGATTCGACAAATGGATTAGGAAATTAGAAAATATTTAAATGGAACTCAAGCCATATCAACAAGACGTAATAAAAGATTTAGAAACTTATCTTTCTTATCTACAACAACATAATAACCCAGCTGAGGCTTTTAATGAGTTTTGGACTGACAGAGTGGGTTCTTACAACCCACTTACTCAATCTGGGATGAAACCCTATAAAGACAACATCCCTGGAGCAGTACATATTGCTGTTAAAGTTCCTACTGCTGGAGGTAAAACTTTCATAGCCTGTAATGCCTTATATACTTTCAATAAGTACTTTAACCAAGGAAATGCAAAAGCTGTAGTCTGGCTTGTACCTTGGAGTAATTTGTTACAACAAACTTATAATAATTTGAACAACCCAAGTCATCCATACAGAGAAAAAATCAATAGTTTGTTTAGTCATAAAGTAGAGGTTTATCAAAAAGACCAACTATTACAAGGAGCAAACTTTAATCCAACTTCTGCAACAGAACAATTGAATATTTTTGTATTGAATTTTAGTAGTTTACGAATTGATAAAGCTAAAAAAGAAGACAGGAAAATATTTCAAGAAAATGGTGCTTTAGAAGCCTTTAGAGACACAATTATAAACAAAGATTTAATACTCGAAGATACAGACGAAACTGCGTTAATCAATATTATAAGAAGTTTAAATCCAATTGTAATTGTAGATGAAAGCCACAATGCTGAAAGTGATTTAAGTGTAGAAATGCTTAAAAATCTAAACCCATCTATGGTTTTAGATTTAACAGCTACTCCTAAAGAAAACAGTAATATTGTCAGTTTTGTTAGCGCTTTAAAATTAAAGCAAGAACATATGGTAAAATTGCCTGTTGTAGTTTATAATCATCACAAGAAAGAGGAAGTTATCAATAGTGCATTACATCTTCAAAGACAACTAGAATTATTAGCCAAAGAAGAAGAAACTATCACAGGAAAATATATTAGACCAATCATTTTATTTCAGGCTCAATCTAATATCAAAGGAAAAGATAACACAACTTTTCAGAAAATTAAAGAACAGTTAGTTAAATTAAAAATACCTGAAGAGCAAATCAAAATCAAAGTTAGTGGTATTGATGAGTTAAAAGGAATTAATTTAATGGACAGGAATTGTCCAGTTAGATACATAATAACTGTAAATGCACTTAAAGAAGGCTGGGATTGTCCTAATGCCTATATTTTAGCTTCATTAGCTGATAAATCTTCTACTGTGGAAGTAGAGCAAATTTTGGGTAGAGTATTAAGACAACCTTATGTAACCAAACACAACAGCCCATTATTGAATATGTCTTTTGTATTAACTGCTTCAGCAAGATTTAATGATACACTAGATAATATTGTAAAAGGATTACAAGACGCTGGATTTTCTAAAGAAGATTATTTTGCAGAAGAATTACCTGAACCAACACTGACAAATGAAGAAATATTACAACAAGACTTATTTGAAAATCCTATTGTTACAGAAATAAAATCTGATGATGATTTTAATATAAACGCTATTGACTTTAATCCAGACGAAGAGGTTACTTTAGAAAGTTATACTAACAACCCAAAAACAGTTATTGGGCACATTACTGAAAAAGCAGTAATAGAAAGTAAAATTTTTGAAGAAAAAGTAAGCAGTATAGAAATTGATGATAATACCACCTTTTTTACAGAAGTTATGAAACAAACTCCCAAAAGATATACAATAGATAAACAATTTGAACCCATTGTAAAAACTACGGTATTACCTCAATTCTTCTTAAAGACTGAAATAGATGAATTAACTCAAGATATTTTATTTGAAGAATTAACAACAACAGATTATTTGCTTAGTAAAAATGCTCTTTTAAAAGGATTCAATTTATTAGAATGTGATACTAAAATTGATTTTGATGAAATTTCTGCTGAGATTTATTCTGTGGATTTTGACAGTAATAAAGGTACTGCTACAGCTAATAAAGTTACTCAAAGAGCAAAAAACATATTAGTTGACACCATTTTATCTAAGCCAAAAGAGAACCAAGTTAAAGATGTAAGTAAGTTTATTGTTAGTAAATTAGGTGACATGACTCCAATTTCAGAGCAAGATTTAAAGCGTTATGTTAGTAGAGTATTTGAAAGTTTATCAAATGACCAAATTAGAGACATCATCAATAATGAGTTTATTTATATTCAGAAGATTAAAAACAAAATCAATGACTTAAGTTCTGCATATTCAAAACAAAGATTTAAGATGTTGCTTGATTCCAATGAGGTTTTTGTAAAAGAGAATTTTTCATTTCGTGAAAGTATCAACCCTATCAACTTGAGTACTGCAATTGGTAAATCATTATATGAACGTGAAGATACTATGAATGGATTTGAACAAGATATGATTATGACAATTGCAACAATGGACAATGTAGTTTTTTGGCATAGAAATCTTACTCGAGGTAAAGGTTTTTTTATTAATGGATACTATAGAGACCATTACCCTGATTTCATTATTTATACACAAAAAGGAAACATTATTTTATTAGAAACAAAAGGAGATCATTTGGATAATGATGATAGTAAAGACAAAAACAAACTGGGCAAAATTTGGGCTGAAAAATCAGGAGCCCAATATAAGTACTTCATGGTTTTTCAAACTAAGAATGTAGAAGATAGCTACACCGCAAATACAATAATTGAAGTTTTAAAGAGGTTGTAACAAAATAAAAAAAGTAGCGATATGAGTCAAATGTCTGTTAATATAGAAAGAATTGTTGCAGAAGATATTAGTAACAGAGTTACTCAATATGACGTTTTGTTTGAGGCTATAACAAACTCTATTCATGCCAATGCAACAAACATAAAATGCTATTTAAACTCAAATGATAATCAATTCACAGATGGAACAAAAGAAATAGGCTCAATAAGATTAGATACAATTAGAATAATTGATAATGGTGACGGATTAATAGATGAAAATTATAAATCCTTCTCTAATTACAGAACCGAATATAAGAAATATTTAGGTTGTAAAGGGGTGGGTAGATTTGTTTTTCTAAAACTTTACGAATCTGTTCTTTATACTAGTAAAATAAAATCTATACAAGAACAAAGAATAATAAATTTTGATTTCAAATTTGATACTGAAAATTTACAAAAAGAGTCTATTGAAGTTAAAGAGAATGAAACCGAATTAGTATTTAGTGAAATCAGCAAACAATATTATAGTCAAAATGATAAAAAACAAGATAGAAGAATTGAATTAGACTTACATAAAATTCGCAGAAAAGTATTAATGAACTTAATTCCTACTTTGTTTTTTTACAAACAGAATGGTACATATATTACTATTGATTTTGTAGATGATTTCAACAATTTATCTGTACAAATTACTCCTGATGATATCCCTAGCTTTTTAAAGAAATCTTTTGAAGTAAAAAATTCTGATGGAAATATATTTAAGTTTTTACTGAATTATAAAATTGAAAAAACTGATGGTTCATTATATGCTTATTATTGTGCTAATAACAGAACTGTATGTGAGTTTGAAGATAAAGATTTCAAAATAACAATGCCTTATGGGTATTCCGGATTTATGCTTTTAGAATCCGAATATTTCAATCAAAAAGTAAACAATGAAAGAAATGATTTTAATATTTTTCCTGTAAAAACAGATATTTTTTCCACTCTTTCCTGGGAAATGATTAATAACGAATTAAAAAAACACTTTAGTGATATAGTTAAAGAAGGTGTTCCTGAAACTAAAGAGATTAACTCTAAAAAATTACAGCAGATACAAGACGAAAGACCTTATTTAGTTCAGTACATTGAAGAAGAGGATATTGAAATGGCTGGATTTTTAGATAAGAAAGCAATTATTGAAAAAGCAAAAAAGCGTTTTGATGTTGCAAAAGAAAAAGTATTAACTAATGCAGGTAAAAAAGAATTTTCAAATGAAGAGTTAAATGATGCTATTCAATTAGCTCAAAATGAATTAGTGTCATACATAAATGATAGAGTAATTGTAGTTGAAAAATTAAAAAATCTGGTTGATAAAAATGAAAGAGTAGAAGCGGTAATTCATAATCTGTTTATGGAAATGCAAACTAATGATGATTATTACTGTATAGGCAAGAATAACTTATGGCTTCTTGATGACAGATTCACAACATATAGTTTTGCTGCAAGTGACAATAGAATTCGCGAAGTTTTAAAAGGAATTGATGAAGAAAATGGAGATACACAAATTTTAGATGATAGACCAGACTTATCTTTGTTTTTTTCCCATAATCCACATAACCCTGGAAGGTTAAAATCTGTACTTGTGGAGATAAAACCATTTGATTATGCTTCAAAACCAGACCGTAAAAAATTTGCTGGAATTCAACAATTAATTGATTATGTAAAGGCTTTCAAAGAAAAAGAAAAAATTGAGGAGGTTTCTGCTTATTTGATCACAGAAATTGACTCAAAATTAGATGAAAGATTAACTGATAATGATTTTACAAAACTTTTCTCATTAGAAAACCCGATATATCACAGATTCTATCAAGGAGCTGGTATCTCTATTTTTGTAATAAGCGCTTCAACTCTAATTAAGGATGCAGAAGCTAGAAATAGAGTATTTTTAGATATTATTAGAAAACAAACTAAACTCAACAGATTAATTGAAGCAAAAGAATAATCTAATTACTATTAATGCTATTATTTACACACATCAAAAGCATTAAATAAACCCAGTCTTTTTTTTAGAACAGACTGGGTTTCTAATTAACTCAAGAACCAAGAATAGTTGGTAGAACTACCACTTAGTGCATTTGAGATACCTTCCGAAAACTGGAAGGAATTCACTCCTCTTTCAAGGAAAGTGTCAATATAGCTGGTCTTATTAGAACCAGTTAAAAGGTTGTAAAACTCCCACATACTAATTTCTCCATTAGCATTTCTACAGAAGCTTTCATCTTGGTAGTAATCTTTGGCTACCGTGTTAATATGCCCATCATTGAGCAATAACTCAGGGATTAGCAATTTATCCTTTCTAGGTAAGTAATTATAGAGCCTACTCTTGCCTATAATTTGAGCAAAGTCTCTTTCGGTTAAACTGCGTTCCAATAAACTTTGCATACTATTTAGATGCTCTTGGGCTCTGTAATTTGACAACACCTGTATCATTTTATCTTCTAGGTCAAGATAGCTCATTGCCCTGATTTCACTCTGAAAGCCATCTGTTGAAACACAAAGATTACAACACACCATATTTTGAAAACCGATAAAAAACTTAAATTTTTCATAGGTCTTTTTACTATACAGGTTTTCCTGATTATAAGCTCTAACTCCTCCTATTGTAAGCTCTAATCTATTTCCGTTTATGGTTTCTGTAATACCTGGAATCTTAATAATAAATGCCATTCTTTCAAAATAAGACGTTCTCTGAAAATCTTGTAGGTCTTTAGTAGGTATATGCAAGGCATCAGGTGTTCTGCCTTTGATCTGGTGGCTAACCCTAATTTCAGGAGTATTAATAGCTTCATTTGGAAATATTGTAGCAACAGCGCTTAAAGCAGTTTCTATAAATTCTTGATGACTAAGGGTAATTTCGTTGTCTTTTGACCAAACTGGTATAACACATTTTTCCTTTAAATGAGAAAGGCTAACACTTTCCGTATTAGCCTCTATAAAGGGAGATTTTGGTTTTAGGTTGTCATTACCTACAAAGCTAAAATTATGTGCTTCTTGGGGTATTATATTGGCTGTCTTGGCGCTAATTGGAGTGAGGGTAAGTGTTTCCATTTCCATTTGTATAAATATTTGAAGTTAAACTCTGTAACAGGTGTTTCTTTTCTACAAAATCCTGTTCAATACTTTTTGCCATATCTAGGTTATTATTGTACAATTCTGTAAGTTCTTTGATTGTCATACATTGTACAATTTTTTGTTGTAGCTCTGGTCTTGTGATTGTGCTATTGCACCATTCTAGTATTTTTTTACCTGTAGAGGTATTTATAAGAAATTGAGGTTTTCCTTCAAATAGCAAGGTTCTGTCTTTTGACGCAGAAGCAAAATGTTTACTATCTATGTCAAAGACAATGGTAAACTCGTAACTTATCTCATCTCTTTGGATTGCTTTAAGTCCAACTTTCTCTGGAACCATTTTACCATTCTTCTCACTAATGACATAATCTTGTTTTACTCGCATTGTAGCTATAACATGAGCGTTGCAGTTTAGTATTTTATCTACAAATGATTTTTGCATCGGTGTGATTTTACTCCAATTAGCAAAACTATTACCTTGAAGTGATGCGTGATAATCTAATAGATAGTCCCAGCAGTGGCTTGTGCTATCAATTATTATGACTTCTACGCCTGCTTTAATACAAACATCAATAGCTTCAATGTATCGCTG
>JACCDG010371179.1_pt1 | contig 17690 bp, 20 predicted proteins | sample 7442471 | NCBI WGS metagenome assembly JACCDG01 (sample SAMN15323444, study PRJNA562643) | freshwater metagenome | isolation source: river surface water | place: USA:Blue River Watershed | collected 2017-08-17 | reverse complement strand
ATTCGGGCTCTAATGTGATCCTCACGGTTAACCTGAGTTCCCAATTACTGGCCATCAATGACTTCGTTTTAGATAAAGGTGTGGTGGTCGTGAGAACCGCATCCGGCAATGTGGCTACCAGCTTCGTAGCATTCTCCAGCGCTTGTCCGCATGCAGGAGCAACCATCAATTTTGTAAAATCTTCCAGCACATTCAACTGCTCTGCGCATGGATCGAATTTTTCTATTGATGGATCAGTAACAAACGGACCGGCATCAAGCGCTCTACAAAAAAAGACAGTAGAAATTGATGGAACAAATCTGAATGTAAAATAAGCAGCAAGATTTCTCGGAAGATATCAAAGCAATCCGTCAATCATCTTCGCCAACTTTCGATCTTTATCAGTCACAATATTTCCTGCATCGTGGGTTGACAACCATAACTCCACGGTATTCCAAGTATTCTTGATGGTAGGATGATGGTCGGCCTGCTCTGCCGCCATCGCAACTTTTGTCAGAAATGCAAAAGCATCCTTGAAATCCTTGAACTGGAATTTTTTATATAAACTGTTATTTTCTTCTATCCACATAAAAATATTATTATGATTGTTTAGATTTTATATAAGTAGAATAATCAACAATCTTAGTTTTATAAAAGTAATGTAATTCCAAGAGATCTTTATCGCCTGTAATCAAATGAGTTGCTTGGGAATCAAACGCTAGAGATAATAAATAATTGTCTTGTGGATCTCTGCAAACAGTAAATACTGATTTAACCTCTACAAATATTGCAAACCGTGATATTAAATAAACAATTGATTTTAAATCCTCGGTGGTAAAATATTTTATAAATTTTTTTCTCCTGGCAACCTCGTAAAACTCCTCCAGTAATTCATTGCTAAAAATAAGTAATATTGAATGCTCCTGAATTAAATTATCAAGTAAACTAAATTCATTCGAAATTAAATAGCTAATCCAAATATTTGTATCAATTATTACCCTGTCTCTTTTTCTTCGCATATCTCTTTCCTCTTACCAACTCCACTTCGCGAATGATCTCATTTTGCTCTATCGGATAATTTAGGCCTCGTTTACGTATACGTTTTACCAAATCCATGAAACTTTTTTCGTTTTCTTCAGTCAATGAAATCAACTTCTGAGACTCCATCTCCAATAATAATTTTTTGGCCTTAGGATCTAGTATTTCAACTTTAAAAGTCATATTTAAAGTTACTTTATTTTAAAGTAATTAGATGATGAATTCAACTGGTTCTTCATGTTTTTAAACATTCTTTAATTGAAGTTTTCACTTCAGACATATTAATTTTGCTAAAATTCCCAACAATGAATCAGCGCGTAAGATGGATTAGACTCCTGCTCATCATAACAATCATCTCCGGTTGTACAAGCATCAAGAACTTTACATCCAAATACTCGCCTTTTACTACGAGAAGGGAGGTGGTGATGAAGGGAGAAGGGGGAAGGGTTGAGGGGAAAGGGAATACAGTTGACACTTCACGGTTAACGGTTAACAGTCAACCGTCAACAGTCAACTCCCAAACATCAGTTCAAAACCTACAACCTACAACCAACAACTTACAACCTACAAACACCCCACAACAACCAACAACCAACAACTTACAACCCACAACCAGCTCAACCGTCAACAGTCAACTGTCAACCTTCAACTCCCAACCTACAACCAACAACCCGCCTCAGCGGGCAAGCTTACAACTCCCCCAAATTCCCCGCGAATTCCGCGCAGCATGGATCGCAAGTGTGGCCAATATCAACTGGCCAAGTAAACCCGGACTCACAACGGCTGAGCAAAAACAGGAAGCAATTCAACTGCTTGAATATCTCAAGAGCAACAACTTCAATGCTGTCATTCTGCAAGTCCGCCCCCAAGCCGATGCATTGTACAAAAGCAATTACGAACCTTGGTCTTACTTCCTCACAGGAAAACAAAACCAGGCACCTCAACCATTTTATGATCCACTGCAATTCTGGATCGATGAAGCACATGAAAGGGGAATGGAACTTCACGCCTGGTTGAATCCCTACCGCGCACACCATACCAGCTCAAAAGATATCAGCAACGAATCCATCGTCAGAAAAAATCCTGAAATGGTGTACAGATTGAAAGAAGGCTTTTACTGGATGGATCCCTCCAAAAAAGAAACACAAGAACTTACCACAAAGGTGGTCATGGACATCGTAAACAGATACGATGTGGATGGCATCCACTTCGATGATTATTTTTATCCCTACCCCTCTTACAACGGTGACAATGATTTTCCAGATGAAAAATCATACCAAGAATACATCAACAACAATGGTACACTCTCCAAAGGTGATTGGAGAAGAACATCGGTCAATACCTTGATTGAAAAAGTTTACAAAGAAATCAAGGCATCCAAGTCGCATGTGAAATTTGGGATCAGCCCCTTTGGCATATGGAGACCCGGATTCCCTCCATCCATCAAAGGATTTGATCAGTATGAAAAATTATATGCTGACGCAAAACTTTGGTTGAACAAAGGATGGATAGATTATTTCACTCCCCAACTCTATTGGCCAACAAGCAAAACTGAGCAAAGTTTTCCTGTCTTGCTCAGCTGGTGGCAAGAAGAAAATACCTTTCAACGACATCTATGGCCGGGCATCAATATCAATACTGACAAATATGGCAGGGCCGACAATGCTGAAATCACACAGGAAATAGAATTTGGAAGAAAACTGATCCCCAAAAGCAATGGAGTGGTGCATTGGAATATATCAATGCTGACCAAAAATCCGACGCTCACCAAAACCCTTCAAGAGGGTCCCTATAAATCCACTGCATTGGTACCTGCCAGCAAATGGCTGGATTCCATTCCGCCCAGCCATCCTGCTACTAGCATGAAAAAAACAGGTGCAGCAGTTGAATTGAATTGGAAACCAAAAGAGAATGATGTTTTCCAGTACATCCTGTATACAAACTTTGACAACAACTGGGAATATCAAATACTCCCTAAATCCACCAACAAAAAAATATTGAATACATTCAAAATGGTGGATGGCAAAAAGGTTGAATTGAAAAAAGTTATTGTAAGTGCGATCGACAGGGCAGGGAACGAAAGCAGTCCAGAAGTAATTGAAATAGAATAATTAAAAATTTACACTGCATGCCAACTGTAATTTTCGTCCCTGTAGCATTGCAGATACCTGTTGCATACCATAAGCAATGATATGTTGCTGCCGGTACTGTCTCATATCCATCAAATTCAATCCAGTTAATTTTACACTGAATGAACGAGATGGTTGAATCTGTAGGAATAAATCCATGAAGCTGTAAGTCTGTCCATTCTGCGGATGAATCAACTGCCAGTACATCCCTGCCAAGCCTCCTTTCCATGGTTTATACTTTAATTGTACATGTTGCTGAAATATCATGAAACTGTTTTCTGCATATCCGGTATTGGATTGCATTTGATTCATAGATAAAGATACCTCAACTTGAAACGGGTGCTGCCAGGCTGTTTTTGCAGTGACCTTTGCCGTCTGATTTTTCATCTGAATCACCATTGGATTCCCAAGCAATGATTGCATAAAACCACTGAATGATAGTTGATAATTGGCTGAAAGCCTGATCTTGTATTGATGCAGAAAAACCGATCCCTCAGCAAGCATCTGAAAACTTTGATTGCGCCCATTGAACTGTATGGTGTCTGTCATAACGTATGACTGAAACCCATATCCATGTGTCATGTCATTTTCTATTACCTGATAATTACTGCTGAAACGATACTGTACACCTGAATACATGTTGTGGTAAGATTTTCCTAACTCGATCTTTCGGGTTTTGGTAAAATCAGCGGGTAGTTGTAGATACTGAATCAGTCCTTGTGATTGATACATATTATTCAAGGCCCACATATCTATATCAGGAATGGTGCGTCTCGACATGTACAGAAAATAGAACTGATTGAACATGGATTTGGTATAGATCAACTGACCTTTTAGTTGATGAATAACATCCCCAAATGAATTGCCCTTCAACACGAGACGACCTGTCCCAACAGCAGCTTCCGTTTGTAATTGAATTTTTCTGCTCATGTGAGATTGATGCTCTACAAAAACATACTTTTTATAAAACATCCCATTCATCCCACGCTGTTCTCCCAAAAACCTGATTCCAGTTTGAAAAACATTGTTTCGAATCCGGAAAGATGACGACATCTCCCCAAGCATAAAATCCTGTACAAAATCTATCTGATTCGATTTGATCAGATGATCCTGAATACTGCGATTAAACTTATTGGAAGATCCCTCAACCCTGCATTCCAATACATTTTTATTGAAGAGGCGCAGTTTCTCCTCCCCGGAAAAATAAACTGCATTTCTCGACTGACCAGATAGCCCCCTGTTGATCCAAGAAGAAACAAGCGAAACAGTATCGTACAGCGACTCATGCAATTGCTGGCGTTCCCATTGAAATACATACTTACCCCTGTTGTTTTTCATTCGATCGTGCACATACATCAGGTTCACACCAGTAGATGATCGAATTTGATGCAACTGGGTACTTCTTGTTTCAGTCCGACTGAAACGCTCAAACGCATTAAACTCTACTCGTTGCATTTGTGCAAAGTATTGATCAACACATCTTTGATCCAATGCAACATTCAATTGCTGATACCTGCCTATACGAATTGAATGGGTGGATTCAAGCTGATAGGATGTATTGTTGGAAAGATGATGATTCTTGAAAGGGAAGCCCTGCACTGCCAATGGATGCATGATAAAATCTGATACAGCATGCATTCTTTTATTCGAATTTCCATGATCAGAAAATGCAATCAATGACCGTTCAGCATTTGTATTTCTATTCAGTGCTGTAATAGATTTAAGTCTTGATCGCAGGCGACTGATATCGGCGCTGGCCAACCATCCTTTGGGTGTTCCCAGCTTTGCGGCAATATCAGCATTTAATTTTCTGCTATACTCTTTCTTCATCTTTAGATTGACTGCTACCGCATCGGTGCTGATAAAATCTTTATCAAAGCGGTTGGACTGATAATGCTGAATCAATTCAATACTTGAAAACATCTTAGCATTGAGATGTTTGGCAATTATTCTATAATCAAATGCAGCAACGGGATCACCATCAATCAACATGGCCTCTATCTCTTTGCCGTTGTAGAAAATTCTTCCTTCCTCGGTGACCTGAAAGCCAATGAGTTGGTTGAAGATATCCTCTACCTTGACCGTACCAGGATCGAAATGATCTCCAATACTGAACGCGATAGTATCCCGGGAAATCCTCATTACACCCATGATGGGCTTCACAAGGATTTCCGGAATTATTTTATAAGGTGCAGAACCCTGAACTGAAATTTGTGCATGGCCAAATAATTGAAAAGAAATGGCCCATGCCAGGAACAGTCTCCTCATCAATCAATCTTTTCCCACATGTGAAGCTTGACCAACGATTTGCTTTCACATGTAAAACAATCTGCTTCTCCCTGTCCTGACAATGAGCCAGTCATTCTTTTCAAAATATCCTTCAAATCACTTACAAACATTGCAAAACTTGCAACACCCTTGTTAACCAACTTCTCGAAATACCCAAAATCCATGAATCCCAATCCACGCATTTGCGTGAATACCGCATGCCATTCTCCCCCAACATCACTTGCTTCTAAAATCAGGCCTGGCAATCCACCGAGCTTCCAGGGTCCGTTTGAAATTGGAATGGAAGGGGCATACCAAGCAACATAATCCCTCCCTTTGAATCTAACCGTCGCTCGCTTGCATGGTATACCCCCCACAGTTTTCTCCTCACTTTCCAATTTCCACTCCATTGGATGCAGTGTATCTGCATAAAAAGTATTGCCCTGATGCATGTGAAAAAAATCAAACAACAAAGAGTTTGATTCAAAGTCCTTATAAACCGTGAACAAACTATCCGGACTCGCATCAAAATAATTGGACTGATAAGCGGCTTGAATTTTATCATTCCGCTTCATGGTGAACAAAGATTTTTCACCTTGCAGAAATAAACTTGCATCATACTGCTTGATATCAGTCCCCCGGTCAAAAAGATGGTTGTAACGAACCTGGTATCTGACCAACTGCTGCTCAATATGATCCTGTGCTGAAAGATTAAGTCCCCAACATACAATCAAAAACACTGTACTGATCTTCATATTATGATATTTAACACCCGCCTGAGTACTATAACATTATTTTTCTAACTGTCTTAATGGCTGCAGACAAGCAAGTGGAAGCCTGCTGTGTTGCTTGTTCGCAAGTCCCTGCCGTCGCTGAGCAGGTCACTTCAAAACCTGCTGCCCCAACCGAAACATATCCTTTGAGTGATACCGTGCAATCAAAATCTTGGCTTACATGGCTGTTGAACTGTGAGGTAAGCCTGACCTCCTTTGTGCCGGCAAAGCTGATCAATCCTGTCAGCATGATTGCCATCATCATCATCAATTTCTTCATGGTCCTTTGTTTTATGGTTTAAAAATGGCGGGTGTTTATTCCCTTGATGATGTAAAACTAAACTCAGTGCAGAAGTCCCAAAAGTGATAAAAGACAAAAACAGGAAGGATTATAACCCCGGATTGAGGTGTATTTCAACAGATCGTTCAAATTGCATAATTTTACCCCAAACCGTAACATATGAGTGAAGCAGTATTCGAAAAAATGGCTACGTTGCTCTCTTCTAAAAAGGGAATCAATAAAGAACTGATTTCAATCGACAGCAGTTTCGAGGAATTGGGATTGGATTCATTGGACTCGATAGAGTTGATTGCAGATTTGGAAGATGAGTTCAATGTAAACATTCCCAATACTGAATTGCAAGGAATCAAAACCATTCGTCAGGCTGTTGACGGATTATCAAAAGCAATGCAATAGTTTCACCATCATGCAAAACAGAAGAGTCGTCGTAACAGGTACCGGAATTGTCTCAGCCATTGGTATGAACAGTGCAGATTTTTGGAACAGCATTGTTGAATGCCGTCCAGGTATTGGTCCGTATGACTCCCCTTTCGCCGATCAGATCAGATTCAAAAACGGTGCAGACATCAAAAATTTTGATGCGAGCAATATCATTGCAAAAGATGACCGTGATTTGATGGACCGGTTCACTCAATTGGCAGTGGTTGCTGCAAAGGAAGCCGTTGCACATGCAGGAATCACCTTCAATGAGGACAACGCCTATCAAACTGCCGTGGTTTGCGGAACATCCATTGGCGGCGTTCATGCACAGGAACAATCTTATTTTGATTTGTACCGCGAAAATAAAACGCGCGTTCACCCGCTCTCCATTCCCAAAACAATGCCCAATGGTGCAGCGAGCAATATCAGCATGCAGATGGGAATCAAGGGACCCGTTTATGCGATCTCGACAGCTTGTGCTTCATCCAATCATGCGATTGGAAATGCATTTTGGCTGATCAGAAACGGTGTGTGCGATCAGGCAATTTGTGGTGGAAGTGAAACGCCTTTCACCTATACCTTTTTAAAAGCGTGGGAAGCTATTCGCGTAGTAGCTCCCGATACTTGTCGCCCTTTCTCAAAAAACAGACAGGGGATGATCTTGGGAGAAGGAAGCGGAATGCTTGTACTGGAATCACTCGATGCCGCAAAAAAACGCGGTGCAAATATTTTAGGAGAAATCGTGGGATTTGGGATGACATCCGATGCGAGCCACATTACAAAACCAGATCAAAAAGGAGCCGAACAGGCGATGATGATGGCTTTGAGGGATGGATCAGTAAACGCTTCACAAATTGGATACATCAATGCCCACGGAACGGGCACTTTGGTAAATGATACGATGGAAGTCGCGGCCGTAAAAAATGTATTTGGAGAACACGCTCACCAATTATCGATCAGTTCCACTAAATCACTCCACGGTCATGCATTGGGAGCAACCAGTTCATTTGAAGCCATTGCAACCATCATGGCTTTGAAAAATGGAATCCTTCCACCGACTGCCAATTTCCAGGAGAAAGATGATACTTGCGATATTGACATTGTCCCCAATGCATCCAAAGAAAAAAAGATACAATATGCACTTTCCAATGCATTTGCTTTTGGGGGATTGAATGCAGTGCTCGCTTTTAAAAAATGGGAAGGATAATCTCTCAGCCATTACCTTTGCGCCAAATCTATGGGTCAGAAAAAACTAAAGCGTTTCGCGGAAATAGCAAGCTTTCCTCATGTATTGCAGTACCCCGAAAATACAGCGGGACAATGGAAAGAATATTTCAGGAATGATCAACCCATCACGCTTGAACTGGCATGTGGAAAGGGAGAATACAGCATCGGACTCGCATCGCTTTATCCTGAAAGGAATTTTATTGGTGTAGATGTAAAGGGAAACAGGATTTGGGTTGGAGCAAAACAAGCCTTGCAACTCGAATTGAAAAATGTATTTTTTCTGCGCACACAAATCGGCATGATTGATACATATTTCACAGAAAATGAAATCAGTGAAATATGGTTGCCCTTCCCAGATCCGCAGCTGAGAATTTCAAAAGCTGCCAAAAGATTGACCCACCCAATTTTTCTCAGGAAGTATCAACAATTTCTGAAGTCTGATGGTTATATACATCTGAAGACCGATTCACCGGTGCTCTACCAATTCACAAAATTGGTGATTGAGTTGTATCAACTGGAATTGTTGGAAGATAGCGCAGATATTTACAAAGATCTTCCACAAAACCGGGAATTGCAAATCAAAACGCACTACGAATCGCTCGACATCGCAAAAAGCAAAACAGTTCATTACCTTTCATTCAAGATCAATCATCCGCTCCCCTTAGATCTGGATGATGAACTGTACAAAAGAACCAGAGAAATTGAATCGACGCAAGATGGAGCAAAGACCGAAGAAGAAAAGAAAATTGGTTGAAGGAGAAGACTTCTACTACAATGAAAGAGGATTCATGGTACTGACGGCCAAATACCATTTGGAAAATGGAAGATGCTGTGGGAATGAATGTGTGAATTGTCCTTATGACCATGTAAATGTTCCGGAGAAGAGGGACAAGGGGAAAGGGACGAGGGGGAAGGAAGCGGTTAACGGTTGACAGTTAACTGTTAACAGTCAACGGCTGTTTCATGTAGTTGTCTTTGTTGTCATCGTTGTCTGTAAAAATGGTTTTGTTCATAGTGCTAACTCTTCATTTGGATCCCAAAAAATATCTTTAAAATTCACAACTTTATCGTTTTTAACTTGCACCCCTTCTTTCTCTAATAATTTCTGCATAGTAGTAGGGGTTTTAAAATGAAATTTTCCTGTCAAGAGTCCATTTCTATTGACTACCCGCTGTGCTGGAACGCTAGGCTTTACATGGTGAGATGCATTCATGGCCCACCCTACCATTCTAGATGAAAGTCCGGTTCCTAAATATTTTGCAATACTCCCGTAATTCGTAACCCTGCCTTTGGGTATAAGTCTTACTACTTCAAAGACATCTTCAAAAAAATTTCTTTCTTTCAAAATTTTAGAAATTCATGGTTCAGATTGAATAACATTCAAAGACAACAACGACAACCACGACAACAATCCGCCTTGGCGGACAAGCTTACAACAAACAGCCGTTGACTGTTAACCGTTAACAGTTAACCGTCAACTGTAAAAAGGACTAATCATTAAATAAACCACCACACCAGTCACAGAAACATAAAACCAAATGGGCCAGGTGATCTTGGCAAGCTTTTTGTGCTGGGGCCATTCAGCAACCAAGGCACGGTATGAGGTATATAAAATAAACGGTAGAATGATACCGGCCAATACCACATGTGTGATCAAGATAAAATAATACACATATTTCAATGCGCCATCTCCTCCGTATGAAGTCGACTCAGAAAGAAGATGATGACAGATGTATGATACCAAAAACAACAACGACAACACCATTGCAGACAACATCACTTTCTTGTGTAAAGCATAACGCCCGCGCTTGACAGAAAGGAGTCCCACAAGCAACAAAAAGGATACCGCTGAGTTGATGAAGGCATTGATTTTTGCAAAAATGTGCACATCAAAAGGAAGTGCTATATCCAACTTGATCTTTGACAAAAAAACAACTGCAACAAATACGATGATGGAAAAAAGAATGATCAACACATTTGCCAGCTTATCATTTTTTTGGATACTGGGTGATAACATAGAATTGGTTTTTATTTTCTAAATAGATTTCTCTTCCGTTTTTTATCTCTCTCCATGCTCAACATCACAACGTCTTTGATGACGCGATCCAGGTTGGTGCTATCCAGTCCATTGTACCATCCCCTGACCACACGATCTCTGTCAATCAGAAATAATTTTTCTGTATGAATGAACCCGGTGTCGATATTGCCATTGGAGGCAATAGATGCCTTGAATTCATTCAGGGCTAAATCATAAATTTCTCTCTCATCCCCCGTCAACATCCACCAACCATCGTGATCGATTTGATACTTGTCACCATATGCCTTTAATTTTTCTACATTGTCTCTCTCCGGATCGACGGTGAAAGAAACAAATCGAACAATGGTATCTGTTTTTTTAAATGCAGCTTGAAGTCGCTTCATGTTGCGGGTGAGTGTTGGACAAATAGAGGGACAAGAAGTGAAGAAGAAATCAACTACGATGATTTTCTGTCCCCAATCTTCCAAACCAACTTCTTTTCCAAATTGATTCTTCAGTTTGAAGGGCCTTATCTTGTGCCATACTGTATCGTTCACATCTCTTCCCTTCTCTTTCTTCACCAATACGGTATCATAAAAATACCTGCGTGGCATATTGGTTGCCCCCTTGCTGTAGTGGTTGACAATCAAATAGCTGGCAACCGGTACCACTATTATGACAATAAATGCTATTAAAACTCTGCTCTTCATTTACATATATTAAACAAAAAAAGCATCAAGAGGTTGTGTCCAGTCGATGCTTTTTAACCGTTAACAGTTAACCGTCAACAATGGTGTCAATGTTTCCCCCCTTCAGCATGCACTTCTGTGGCAGCTTTGGGATTGTAGGTATTTCTCAATACTTTCCATGAATTTCCATCCCACAGGAAAGCAGCAATGAACCAAATAAAGAGCAACAATGGCACAATGATGGTCATGATCAAGCTCTTGATCTCTTCACCCAGGTGCATGAATACCCCTACAATATAGAATGCTTTCAACAGTGAAAGAATAACGATCACTCCTTTTAAAAATAATTTCAATCCTTCTGCCATTGGGAAGGCATACATCGCCAATCCCATTCCCAACTCAATGATCGTGATCACTGAAAGGATGATGGTTGTTTTGATGATCTTTTTTACAACTTCATTTCCGCCGGGCTCGTGATGAAATGTTACTTCTTGTACTGAATGTTCCATGATGATTTACTTGATATGTTTAAATAAGATAGAAACAAAGGAATACGAAAACCCAAACCAAATCCACAAAGTGCCAATACAAACCGGCTTTCTCGATCATGAGATAATGGCCTCTTCTTTCAAACACTCCATTCATGGTCATGATCAACATAACAATGTTGATGACCACTCCGGAGAGCACGTGGAATCCGTGGAATCCGGTGATGCCGAAGAAATAACCACCAAATGCAACGGGACCTGTTGTGCCAACATGGTGACCGTCATGTGCTGCAACATTCGCAGCGGGTCCCCATGGATTTCTGGTTACGGTAGTGCCGATATGTTCGATCTGTCCATTCACGAGTACCGCATGATCACCCATGATCAAGTGTGTCCACTCCCAAGCCTGACAGCTCAAAAATGCAATACCACCGATGATGGTCCAAATCATCCACTTGATGACGCCCGCTTTGTCATTCTTGTGACCAGCATGAACTGCCAATACCATGGTAACTGAACTTACGATGAGGATGAAGGTCATCAAACTCACGAACGCCAGAGGGAGGTTGGCATGTCCGGCAAAGGGGAATGCGTTGAATACGACGTTTGGATCAGGCCAGTAGTTTTGGCTGAAACGAATGGTTCCGTAAGAAATAAGAAATGCTCCAAATGTGAAAGCATCACTCATGAGGAAATACCACATCATCAGTTTTCCGTACTCGACGTTGAAGGGACTTTTACCGCCACTCCACCATTTGGTTTCCATTTGTGCTCCGGCTGTTGCCATGCTTTATCTTTTTAAAGGTTCACTCAATCGGAATTATTTCATCCAATTGAAAAATATAAATAAGTATATCCAAAGGATATCTACAAAATGCCAGTAGGTTGCTGCTATCTCCAAGGGGATGCTGCTGTAATTTCTATTGGTTGTGCTCAATGCCCTGATAGCGATCACTACCAAAGCAATGACTCCTCCCAATACATGCAGTCCATGCAATCCGGAAATCGCCAGCAGGAATGAGTAAGAAGCATTGGAGCCGGCTCCTACGAGTCTGATATCCAACTCACCGAACTTCATAAATCCCGCTATTTGCAACACCAAAAAAAGAACTCCCAACACCGCCGTGACTGCCAACCAATTTCTGTAGGCAACCATTTCTCTCTGCTTCAGTTTCTGCAATGCAACGTATACAGTTGCACTGCTCGCCAGGATGGTGAAGGTTGAATACCAGAACAAAACCGGTATCTCCAACATGATCCAACTGGCCTGGTTTCTTTTAACGATATAAGCAGATGTCAATCCTGCGAACATCATCAAAATACTTCCTATTGCTACCCACAACGTAAACTTGTGTGGGTGAATTTTTTTTCTCTGCTCGTTCATCATTACATTTTATCAGCCAACAACGAAAGCAATACAATCGGTAAATAAAAATAGGACCCGAACATCACACGTCTCGCTGCAGTCACATTCATCTCCCTGAACAACCGCACACATTGCCAGAACATGACAAGATTGGCAATGCCAACAATGATCATGCTCACCATTCCGCTCATTCCAAATACATAGGGCATGACGCCAATGGGAATCAAGAGCACGGAATAAAGAATGGATTGCACGGCCGCATATTTTGTGGGTCCGCCTACATCCGGCAACAGCTTGAATCCTGCACTTGAATAATCTTCATGTGCGACCCAGGCGATGGCCCAAAAATGCGGGAACTGCCAAAAGAACTGCAAAGCAAACAACGTCCATCCGCCTATGCCCAGCAAAGGATCTCCTGCCGCCCATCCTATCAAACAAGGAAGGGCACCGGGAATTGCGCCAATCAATACAGATATCGAATGAACTTTTTTCAATGGTGTATAAATAAACCCATATAAAAAAAGACTGAATGTTGCTATGCCAGCAGCCATCCAATTGAACCAGAGTCCGATGATGAATATGCCAAAGATTGCTGCAACAACTGAAAAGGTTGCTGCTTCATCGATGTGCATTCTTCCTGAAGCGACAGGCCTTGCAGCTGTTCTCTTCATTTTCGCATCGGTATCTTTTTCAACAATCTGATTGATGGCATTTGCTGCACCTGTTACAAGCATGCCACCAGCAAAAAGTAAAAGAACTGAAAGGATGTCAAACTCAATGCCAGGTACCATCAGGTAAGAAACAACCGAAGAAAAAACAACCGTGAAACTCAAGGTGAACTTCATCAGCTGCTGATAGTCTTTCAGCTTGCTTCGAATGATGGATGCAGGACCGCTCTTCACTTCATTGGTTTGCATCACAATATTTTTTTAACCAGTTGTCATACAACTGATCGAATAATCAATTTATCAATGAGCTGACTCATTCGCACCAACAGGTTCTGTCTGTGGAATGAAATCTCTTCCATCCTTTCCATAGTCATATGCCCATCTGTGCACTTCAGGAATATCACCAGGCCAGTTGCCGTGACCGGGATTGATAGGTGTTGTCCATTCCAATGTATTGGCGCCCCATGGATTTTGTGATTTCACTTTTCTCCCCTTGAAAATGGAATAGAAGAAATTGAATACAAACAACAACTGCACTGCAAATACAACCATTGCTACGGTACTGATGAATCTGTTCATATCAGAAAACTGGTTGAATGATTGCCAGTTGCTGAAATCAGTATAACGACGAGGCAAACCTGCCAAACCCTGGTAGTGCATCGGCCAGAAAATAAGGTATGCACCAACAAAGGTTACCCAGAAGTGAATATTCGCCATGGTGGTATTCAAATACCTTCCATACATTTTAGGGAACCAATGATAAACACCTGCGAACATACCGAAGAAGGATGCCACACCCATTACAATATGGAAGTGTGCAACCACAAAATAGGTATCATGCAAATGAATATCCAATGTAGAGTTACCCAAGAAAATTCCAGTCAATCCGCCAGAAATAAACAGGCTCACAAATCCGATTGCGAACAACATACCAGGTGTAAACCTGATATTGCCTCTCCAAATGGTGGTGATCCAGTTGAAAACCTTGATCGCAGATGGAACGGCAATCAACAGGGTCAGCAATACAAAGAATGCACCAAGGAATGGATTCAATCCGGTTACAAACATATGGTGTGCCCACACGAGGAAGGCAAGAATACAAATCGCGAACAAAGAACCAACCATCGCCAAATAACCAAAGATGGGTTTGCGTGAATTCACGGACAGAATTTCTGACACCATGCCCATCGCTGGCAAAAGAATAATATATACTTCAGGATGGCCCAAGAACCAGAACAGGTGTTGGAAAAGAATAGCAGATCCTCCTTCATTTGGCAGGATCTCTCCTTTCACTACAATTTCTGAAAGGTAAAAACTGGTACCGAGGTTTCTGTCAAACAACAGCAATACTGCACCTGACAACAATACCGGGAAAGAAAGTACACCCAGTACAGCGGTGAAGAAAATGGCCCACATGGTGAGTGGCATTCTCGTCATGCTCATGCCTTTGGTACGCAAGTTCAAGATGGTAGAAATGTAATTCAATCCACCCAACAAAGAAGATACAATAAAGAGTGCCATGGAGATCAACCAGAAATCCATTCCCAACTTTGAACCCTCACTTGCCTGTCCCAACGCACTGAGCGGAGGATAGATGGTCCAACCACCTGAAGCGGGACCCGTTTGAAGGAAGAGGGATGCAAACATCACAACGCTCGCAAGGAAGAAAAACCAGTAACTCAACATGTTCAAGAAACCGGATGCCATGTCGCGTGCACCGATTTGAAGAGGAATCAAAATATTCGCAAATGTTCCACTCAATCCTGCAGTCAATACAAAGAATACCAAAATGGTTCCGTGCATCGTTACAAGCGCATAGTAAAATTCATTGGTGATGCGACCGCCAGCTGCCCATTTACCAAACAAATCTTCCAGGAAAGGAAAACTCATTTCCGGGTATCCAAGCTGTAGACGGAATAATACAGAGAACAATCCGCCGATGATGGCCCAGATCATTCCCGTGATCAGAAACTGCTTACCAATCATTTTGTGATCAGTGCTGAAAATGTACTTGGTAAGAAACGACTCTTCGTGATGATGATCGTGTCCGTGTTCATCATGCGCATGTGCAGCTGTTTGTACCGCTGCGTGTCCGTGTGTGATTGTTTCGCTACTCATTGTAATTTTTTTTCTTTTCCTCGTTAATTCAATTGTGCAAGTGGTTTGGATGCTGCAGTGCTGTCAGCAATGGCAGGAGCCGCTGCTTCTTTCACTGTAACATATTGTGGTTTCTTGGAAGCCATCCATGCATCGAACTCCTCCTGTGTTTCCACAACTATGACTCCTCTCATGGAGTAGTGGCCGCTTCCACACATTTGGTCACATGAAATTTCATATACAAAATCCTTGTTTCCTGTAATTTCTTTCATCTGTGCAGTGGTATACTTTGGTGTAAACCACATAGTAGTAGGGATACCTGGAACAGCATCCATTTTCATTCTGAAATGCACGAGCCCCACATCATGGATCACATCCTGGGCGCCGATCACCAATTGAACGGGCTTGCCTACAACCAAATGCACTTCGGTTGCTTCGATGTCATCATGACTTGCACCATCTTCCCAGTCAACACCCAATGCATTTCCGTTGGATGCATCTGTAAGTCTGTAATTTTTTCTCCCAAATACATTGTCCTTGCCTGGATATCTTACCAGCCAGTTGAATTGCTTTCCTGTGATTTCAACCAGTTGTGAATCCTTCGGCGCATCTCCTGTCATTTTAAACCAGTAGAACATGCCCAATCCAACCAAAACGGTCAAAAAGATCGCCGGAACAACGGTCCAGATCAACTCCAGTTTGTTGTTGTGCGGGAAATAAAATGCTTTTCGTTTTTCAGTGTATTGGTATTTGAATGCAAACCAAAACAACAATATTTGCGTGATCAGGAAGACCACACCGGTTACCGCAAAAGTGATCCACAACATGAAGTCAACCTTTTCGCCATGATCAGATGCTGAAGGCTGTGCCATCAATGTTTTTTTGAAATACATTTCATTGCACCACCAGGCACCGATCAATCCCAATACCAAGAACAGGATGAACAAGAATGCATTCACGCGGTTGTTCTGCCTGAACGACTTCTCTTCTCCTTTCAACACTGAGACGTACTCACTTGCTTTTGCAATCTGAAAAGTGACCACAAAAGCGAGCGTCAAGATTGCTAAGATGAAATAACCCGACATGATCTTACGTATGTTTAGTTAATGAATTGAATTAGCTATTTAAGTATGGTGAATCAAACTTTCTTTTACAAAAGGATGGTGCACCGCCAACAAAGGCTTCTTGCTCAAACCGCGTCCCACGAAATACATGATCAATCCTGCGTAGAATATCAGTATTCCGAATTCGAACCAACCGAGGCTGTAATGTTCATGCATGGTTCCGGGCATCACCATTTGATAAAAGTCAACCCAGTGACCAAGTATGATCAAGACAGCGACAAAAGTCATTGTTGTATAATTTCTCTTCGATCCCCTTCTCATCAAGAGCAGGAAAGGAAGTACAAAGTTGATGATCAGGTTCAGGAAGAAAATTCCTCTGTAAGCACCCTGCATACGGGGCTTGAAATAAATGGTCTCCTCTGGGATGTTTGCATACCAGATCAACATGAACTGTGAGTACCACAAATATGTCCAGAACACAGAGAAGGCAAACATGAATTTTCCAAGATCGTGCAAATGCTCTTCGCTTACATATTCGAGATAATCCTGGTTCTTCAGGTATACCACAAAAATGGCAACCAGTGCCATGCCGGCTACAAACGTACTCGCGAATGTATACCAGCTGTACATGGTAGAATACCAGTGTGCGTCAATGCTCATCAGCCACAACCAAGGAATGGTTGAAGCAACTGTCAAAGCAAAAAATACGATGAAGACTGCAGCCCAAACGGTATTGTTCCAAATGAATTTTTTTGATGCTTCCTGATCCATGTTCTCATCTGCCTGTGAGGAAAGCTTTCTCATCTTCGCTCCTACAAAAGACCAGAGTACCAGCGTGATGATGGTCCATACCATGAAAAAGGTAGGATTCAAGAATGCTGCCTTGCCTTTCAATATGGGATCATGTGCAACATGTTCCTTATCCAACCAATGATAGATGGAATGTTTGTGCCCGAAGATGATGCCGACAAATACCAGCAATGCAAGGATGGAAAATACAGGGACAACACTGGAGATTGCTTCAGGAACCCGGCGGAATGCCATCTGCCATCCACCCATCGCCAAAGTTGTAACGCAAATGAAAAACATGCTTGCATTTACAACCAGGAGAAAGAACGTGCTGTTCTGTAACAAAACCGACCAAAACCTGGTTTGTGCCAGTTCGT
>JACCDG010401772.1_pt1 | contig 17692 bp, 17 predicted proteins | sample 7442471 | NCBI WGS metagenome assembly JACCDG01 (sample SAMN15323444, study PRJNA562643) | freshwater metagenome | isolation source: river surface water | place: USA:Blue River Watershed | collected 2017-08-17 | reverse complement strand
TTCTTTCTGTATTACTATAAAATCAATATAATAGTCATTACCATCAATCTGAAGTTCTATCTTTCCAAATTGCTTCTTATCAAATTGTTCCTCTCGTATATCAGAAACTTCATTCCCCCATACATACGCCCCTATCGCAGGAGGACGAGGTTTCGCAGGAAGAGCAGGACGAGGTTCCAAAATCGGCGCAGGTTCTTCCACAATGACTTTCGGGAGCACGATTCGTTTGATTGGCGGCTCATCCATTTTATAGGCCGCGTGTGCGTAGAAATAGTCTAATATTTTATTTAAGAAATTACGAACACTATCACATTCCGCACGTGTAATTACACGAACATCTGTAAAACAATCAGAAATCACAACTTTTTTCAAAAATTGCGCAGTTTCATTTTGCCAATTCGTATCAAAGACAAATGCGAGTAATGCGGGTGTTAATTGAAGACTATTTAACAAATCTGCTTCATCTTTTGAGAAAATACCCTCTGTCCAATTTTGAAATACTTTTGGATTTGTTCCATTGCGTATTCTTCGTTCAACAGCATCAATCACAACTTTTTTTGTGACTCCTTTCTCAAAGCGAGGATGATTTTCTTTTGAAGCGAAAGCTCCAGGAGGAGGAATAAGATTTGCGATATCTCCATCTTCATCAACACAAAGCAAGGGGTTTTCTTGTATGCGGTCAAATCGGAACACATGAATTTGTTCCTTCTTATTCGCAATATGATATTGATTTTTGTTAGGAGGAAAATCTTCATCATAAAAAATTGTAACCAACCCTTTACAAACTGGAACATCTGTGCGTGGTTGGATTAAATCGTCTTTGTATCCGCGAGAACCCACAAGTAAATAATTTTTAAAGAGAGTATCTTCTTCTTCTTCGACTAACGCAGGACTTACTGAAAATGTTTGATGAGATTTTGCTGCTTGAGAAGGACTTACAAACGCAGCATTTTTATCTTTTTTAGGAATGGTTAAGCTTTGACCATGCGCAGATGTAAATACGATTCCTTTAAAAGCACCAAAAGGTTTCTCAAGGATAATTTGGGATGGATTTAAACTTGGAAATAGAATATCATTCGGGGCAGCAGGAGACTGAACCCCATTTGCTGGGTCATAGAGGAGTTTTCCTATTTCAATATCTGAAGGATCAGACAATACAAAAAAGGAGTCGCGGTTGACATCCCACAAACGCATATGTAAATACATAAGCAGCAATAGATACTCTAAATTATCTCCTTCGTAAAAAGGAGCCATACAAATAATGGTTACATTGTTTTTCAAGCGCAAATCATTAGTATTTTCCTTACGAAAGATTTCTGTTTTGAATAAGAATTGAAGAATTTCAATGAATTTTTCCAAATCTCCGTGTATAGGAGGTATCATGATAATAGTATCTGTTTGACTAGAAATCACATCATATGTTAAGGGTATATTCGTTATCGCGTTCGCATTTGCCGCTGTAAGAGTGGGAAGACCTGGATTCTGCGCTGGTCCTTTTGTCTCATATCGCTTAATTTCATTGATTCTTTCATAATAATACTGATTCAGATACACTTGGAGTTGCCCCTTTTTGGTAGCATATTCATTTATTAGTTTTCTAACATACGTATTACGATTTTGAATTGTTCTGTCATTTTCAAAGACTTCATACACTTCTGCTTGAAGTTTTCCAAGCGTTTTCTTTTCTTTGGCTCCTCCTCCTAAGACTTTTAGAATTGGTTCTGTGCCTCCAGAAAGCATGCTTGAATCAATATTATAGTTGGGAGGAGGAGCTCCGCCTCCACCCATGACGGGTTGAATCACACTATTGGTTCCTCCGTGAAGCATGCTTGCTGACGGATCATAATTTGGTGGCGGTCCACTCATTCTGATGCGACCCACGAAAAAAGAGGCTTAAGAACGACGACCCTTCCGAGGTAGAATGGAAATCATAACCCCCGTCTATGCCGAATCAGATCCTCAAACTCGTCGTCGTAAAATTCATTGTAAGCAAGAACTTATTGTATCCAGCCTCCAGCGATTCTATGGAGAACGTGAAGACCTGGATGAAATTCTTCAAATTCTTCAAGGCACATCCGAAATAAGTCTCCGTTTAATTGATTGGTTTGTCACAAATTATGCGAAGCAACACTCTACTTCTTATATTCTCAATGGCCAGGAATTTCTCGTGTATATGAATTACAAGAGTCAATTAAAAGCGTATAGTAAAAAACTCTTTGACCCCTTTTGTCGGCGTGAGCGAATCCTTTTCCAAGTGGGAAATCGTCCTGCTTTTTTGACCACAGTCGGGAAATTAAACTTCTTCCGCTGGGCACTTGAGAAAGGAGTTTTAAGTTATATTCAGGCGAATGTAGCTGAAATTGAAAAGGGTATGAATCAGTTTATGAAAGAGATTCAAAAGGAAAAGAAGGAATCAACAAATTCTACTCAAAGTTCTGTATCGAGTCAATCAACACAAATTACATTAACAAGTACATCAACAACTGGAAGTAAAAGTTCCACTCGTCGCCGTATAGCAAATAAGGAGCAAGCCGCATCCAAACTTATGCAAAAGCATAGTATACCGATTGAAGTTCGGTTTGATTAATTACGATATGTCTTTGTCATATTATTAAATTGAGGACGAAGAACTTCATAGGATAAAAGAGAATTCATTTGTGTTTTCTCAGCATAATCTTCTGGAAGCCATCGTGCGGAAAATGTGCGGCTCATCATGGCACGAGATTCTGCCATCCCTCGTTCTCCTGCTTTATCTTCAAAGACGGCACTTCGTAATTCACGAACTGCATTGCGAGGATCAAAACTAGGGTCATAGCGATCAAAATATGGATTTTCAGAAAACTGGTCAGCGGTAGGGACAAAAGGTTGGCTTTGATAATAATTTTCTGTTCTTTGAGTTCGTGTATTGATAGAACGGAAATCTAAAAGTTCTTTTGCTCCACTCAAATCTGTTATTGTTTTGACCAGAGGCGCATTAAAGGAAGCAGTGTATCCAGCAAATCCTGCGCGCGCATTGATAGGTTGCATATCATTGAGGATACGGGCTCCACTCAAGTCAGCTCGGTCCATTTCAAGATAGGGCGCATCCGTCTGCCACTGCTCAAAAAGTCGCGCATTCATCGCATCTTTGGTGGAAACTTCTTTTCTCATACGAAGTTGAAGTGCGGGAGGTGGCAAATGTGGATTGCCCGCATAGAGATAAGGTTCATTCATCTAAAGTGGAATGCTATTCTTCTTTAATAGAATGTATTGTGTCCCCTTTTATAAAAAGGTTGAGCAATCAAGTTCAGGGAATACAATTGTAAAACTTGTTCTTTTTCTCTCAAAAGGTGGGACATCTCTTCTAGAAGGAATTTCATCAAAGAATGTTCAAACCTTTTGTGAGGAAAATGGGTTTGTTGTAAAGAATCAAGTTCAAACAGATTCAGAACTCTTTCTTGAAATTGATGTAACAAAAACAGATATTTCTTCTTTTTATTCTTTTGAAGAAGCATTTAAAACGATGAATGAGTGTTGGCGGACCTTTATTGTTGTGCTCTCTCCTGAACAAAAAGATTCCTGGAATGTAAATTCGTATTTCCAATCCTCCCCCTTCGCAACTACCCTTTCTAAGCTAGCTTCTTTACCGGTCTAAGACTTCATTACATTATTACTATAGAACATATGTCTTCTCGGAATAAGACATTAAGGAAGAGTCATTCCGATGTAAGTGGGGTGCGCATTGATTATTCTGTGAATGAGGGTCTCCAGAAACTTTTAGAAACAGAGGCAAATTCGGCTTACAGAAAACCTTGGCATCGCCTTGAGCGAGGGCTTCGTGTAAATCGTCTTCGTCTCTTTGCGCAGGATATGAAGGAACGCCGCGGCCTGAAAGAATCAGAATACAATGCGCTATTTACTCTTTTAGTGAAAGCCCTAGATAAAAAGGGGCTGAATTCAAAAACGGAAGTTATTTATGAACCTGCTACTGAGAGAATTACTGAAATCAAACATTTGGTTATGCACCAAAATGCGGAAGGAGATGTCTTATTTCAGCTAGTTGAAAAGCGAAATGCTGTCACATTTCGTAAAAGACAATCATCTCCTCCACAGACACCTGAGCAGCCTCCACCTCCGCAAACACTTTAAGGTCTATCACCTTTATCGTATAGGTTCGTAAACTTGACAGCAGCAAACATGCTTCAATCGTATCGGGACATGTTTACTCCGAACAAGGAATTATTACAATATCAGCAAGCAGTCTTTCCAATTGCTTCTCATTCAACTTTCTTTCATGAATGGAAAGGTATCGCAGAAGAACATATCGTAAAACTCCAAGATACGCTGGGAATGCCGAGACAAGAAAGAGAATCTATGAATGTTGTGTATGATTTATTTATTGAAGGACTCCATATGTTTCTTCAGAAAGCATCGAATAAAACGTGGCGCGAACGTTCAAAACAAGAAAAGCAACAGCATATTCAAAAGCTTCTTCAAGCTCCTCAAACAGAACAACGTTCCCAAGCATGGTATGAACAAGCTCAGAAAATCTTAACCGCAAGTGAATTTGGATCCTTGTATAGTTCAGAACGTCAGTATGCTTCTCTTGTTCTCTCTAAATCAGGAACGCTTCCTCAAGAACCTTCTCAACCAAATTATAGACATGCCTGTCGCACTTCAGAATTAAATGCGCTAGATTGGGGCATTCGGTTTGAACCCGCGATAAAACAATTTCTTGAATCCAAGTGGGGTGTCAAAGTTGTAGATTCTGGGCGTTTGATTCATCCAAACGATACGAGTCTTGCTGCGAGTCCAGATGGATTTCTTTTAGAGGGTCCCGCAGAACATGTAGGACGTTTAGTGGAAATTAAATGCCCTCTGTCAAGAAAGATTGGTGAAGGAGTTCCATTTGACTATTGGTGCCAGATGCAAATTCAAATGGAAGTCACGGATATCGATGAATGTATGTATATTGAAGCGAAAATTGTTTCACGACATGCAAAAGAACAAGGGACAATTACTCCACCTACCTCGCCTGTATTTCAAGGACTAGTATGGCTTCTTGTGAATGAAGAAACCTATCAAATGGTGTATGCCTATACACAAGAAGAGAAAGATGACTATCTTTTCAAAGGATACATTGATATGGAAGAAATTCCTTGGTATATTGAATCGTATCATATGGAAGTAGTATCTCGTGAACGTGCTTGGTATCACTCTACAAAGCAACTTCGCGATGATTTCTGGAGCAATGTAGAAAAAGCGAAGAAAGGTCAGTTCAAAGTTCCAGAACCTTCTCCAAAACGTCAAAAAGCAAATGTTTGTCTGATTTCAGATTCTCCTCCAGCAGAAGCTTCTTAAGCAGCAGGCAATGGAGTTACACTATAAAATGATGTAACAAGTTCAGTCATCGGTGATGTACAGCTATCAGGATTCAAGCGTTTATAATTGTTTGTAAGTTGTTTATAATTTCCTGTTTTTTCAATACGACGATTGAAATCCGTTTCAAAGCATCGTTGTGCTGAGAGACCAGATGTCTTATCGCGAGTCGCATCAGGGAGAACTCCGCGAAGTAAGTGATACGGGCGAGAAAGATTCTCTAAATCCGCATCCGCCGGTTGAATGCTATCCAAATCTGTGGAGGCTTCTGTGACACCACGAACAGATTCAGGAGCTCCCTGGAAAGGTTCTTTTACTTCAATGGCTGGGCGAACTAAAAAAAAGGATTTGTATTGAGTATATTGAACCACAAGAGCAAGGGCAAGAAGCGCAACTCCCCAGATGGCTATGAAATATAGAATATCTTCAGTTGTTTTCATTCTATTAGAGAGCAAGTTTAGCGACCAGCCCCATTTGCGTAAAGAGTTGTCCATCTACGCGCTTCCACATCATAGGATACCCTATTTTTAGTGTATTGATGCGCGATTTCAGGAACAAGAGGATCGGCGGGATTTGGATCTGTAAGCAAACTACAGATACTCAGTAAGACTTTACTAATTGTAAGTGCGGGTGACCATTGTCCTTTCAGAATATCAAGGCAGATGATTCCTGCCGCATTAATATTTGGATGGTATATCTTTGTAGTAAACTGAACATGAGGAGGCTTGAATGGATAATCCACCGGGAATTGAATTAGCAAATTGAAGATTCCTCCTACGTAGGGACTATCTTCAGGACCAAAGATTGTAGCTTCCCACTTATACAGGTCATTCTCATCTTTGGGACCAGCACTACAACTCGTAGGAGGGTCTTTACGAATATCAGCAAGTTCTCTCTGGATGCGACGAAGTGCCATGGATTTCTACCTAGTCCTTGGAGGCTTCGTCCAATTCAATTTTTGTAAACCACTTGTAGAATGAGCTACCTCCCTTTGATTTATGAGTTTTTCGGAACCTTTTTGTTTGTATTAACTATCCTTTCCTCAGGAAACGCACTTGTAATTGGTCTTACACTTGCTCTTGTTATATGGCTTGCGTCCGCCGTCAGTGGTGGTCACATGAACCCTGCCGTGTCTCTTGCGTTCTTTATGAAGGGCGCATTGACTCTCCAGGAATTGGCTGGATATGTCATTGTTCAACTCTTGGGTGGTGTTGCGGCACTCTCTGCGTTTCAATACATAGTCTAAACCATTTTTACATTCATATCCTAGATGGAATCCTTTGTTCCAACTGCGATATGTACATTAGCAAATGAATTCGCAATAGCAGATTTACAACTTCTTTTTACTTCTCTCGAACTTTGGAATTCACCCCTTCCAGATATTTATTTGTATTGCGATTCTGAGGTCTCCGCGTGGTTGGCACAAAAGAAACGTTACAAAGGAACTCTTGTTACAAAGGAAGCACTAAATAAATATACAGGGCTTACCCGAAAGGATATGGAGGGGAGACGAGGAACTCTCTTCCAAACTCTCTTTGGGGACTTTACGGCGGAAAAGCCATTGCTTTTCCAGTGGGCCTTTTCCCAGATAAACTCCGAAGATACAGGGCTCTTATTCTGTGATGCGGATATCTGCTTTTTATCGTCCTTACCTGAAATTCCAAAGGGAACGGAATTAGCCCTTTCTCCTCACATGATTCGTAAGCGAGATACTGATAAATACGGAATTTATAATGCTGGATTTCTTTGGATAAAGAATTCACACATTGCTGAGCTTTGGTTTCAGCTTTGTAAGAGTAGTCGCTTTTTTGAGCAAGGATGTCTAGAAGATTTGAAGGGACTTGTCAAGAATTGCTATGAATTTCCCATTCAGATAAATTATGGATGGTGGCGCATGTTTCAAGGAGAGAAAAGTGTGGATGAGTTGCGAAAGGAATTTAGTGTTTTTCGTGAAGGAAACAAGCATAGTGGAATTTGTGTTCAAGGAAAACCTCTGAATTCAATTCACACACACTTTTTTGAACGAACAGATATGTATACAGTTGATTTCAATGCGTATATGCTCAAGTGGTTTCAAGTTCTGAAGACAAGTCAACGCAATGTAAATCTTTTGTATAAAGCAATTGCGGCGAACTAAAATTGACAGGTTTCTTCTGAAATACTTGAATAGCCATGGTAGACCTATTTCCTGGACTTCACCGAAAGGAATCTTTGAAAGATTCTTATGACTCTTTCTTTCAAGAAGAACTCAAAAAAGAACCCACACAAGTTGCTGCCTTTCAAGATTGTTGTCCATCTTGTAAAGCAGATAAAGAATTTTGGGAACAAGAAGATTTATATATTTGTAAGCAATGCGGTGAAGTGATTGAGCGACCTCTGGATGCTGGCGCAGAATATCGATTCTTTGGTTCTGAAGATAGAAGTTCTACAGACCCTTGTCGTGTTGGAGCACCTACAGATGTTCGCTTTCCTAGTTCTATGCTTGGAACAATAATTCTTTCACGAACACAAGGTGGAAACGCATCCAACCGAATTGCGATGGCCCGTGTCCGACGTTATCATACTTGGAATTTGCTTCCTTACAGAGAACGCGCACTCCTTCAAGTCTTTGAACAACTTTCTCTCGCAGCTACGAATCATGGATTAGATGGGCGCACGATTGATATGGCAAAAGATTTGTATATTCGTCTCGTCGAACATTGTGACCGCAGAGGAATGTCACGCACGGCAGTCGTTGCGAGTTGTATTTATTCAGCCCTCAAAATGGTAGGTCAACCCAGAAAACCCAAAGAAATTGCTGAAATCTTCCATTTGACAAGCAATCAATTTACGAAATCGTTCAAGTATTTCCAAGAAGTTCTCTGTATGGCCACACAACGTGGGCTCCTCGCAGAGCAATCGGCCCCTGCTTCTCTTTCTAGCACGCGTGCTTCAGATTACATCGCACATCCTCTCAGTCGTCTTCCTGTTTCACGCAATTCCTTCCAGAAAATTCAAGATGCCTCTACACGAATTGCGCAGGAAGCAGAAAACCGAGAACTCTGCTCTGAAAATATGCCTCCTTCTCTTGCTGCGGGAGTTATCGCATATGTTCTCCCTCGTTTGGGACACCCCGATATCACGCATGAGAGAATCGCAAATGTATGTGGAGTGAGTGAAGGAACCCTACAGAAATGCTTCCGCAAACTTGAATCCTGTCATGCTTTCTTTGAACCGATTCTCAAACAATATACATCATCCTAAAATGTAGAGTAGGAATAGAGATGGGCATAGGTTCCTCTGTTCCTTTAAAAAATGAACTCAAACGTAAAACAACACGCACTTCTGAGTTAGTCCAACGAATTCTTGGATGGATGCTCAAAGAATCTAATTTACTTGATTTTTATGCGCTTGCTTCACCAACTGAATGTAAGCGCTATGTGATGTTCACTGCGCAAAATCTAGATAGCCTATTCAAAGATATTCAAGTTCAACCGATTCAAGGAAAGGACCAGAAAATTTATTTCCGAAAAATTACAGAATTAGGTGTTGTTCCATTGGATATTGAGAAACAGAGAGAACAAAATTGTTATAAGATTGCCTATTTTTTTATCCGAATTCTTCAAGTCTTTGGAGCTCTTGCTCTTTCTGTGATGGATACTGAACTTCCTTCTTCCTACGAGGCTCTTAAAACACAAGCAGAGCAGAAGAAAAATGCGAAACGAATTGATCCTGAAACATTCAAACAAGTTCCTTTGTTTCAACGGGAGAAAAAAGTAGAAATGAAACGAGGATTCTTTTCAGGAGGGTCAATTTCTCCATCAAGTAAACTTTATATCAAAGACCAAAATTATAGCATCCTGAATCGGTATTTAGATTTAGATGGTTCAGGATATTTACAACTTATGGATGGAAACTCCCTTACAAATATTAAAATACCAGAAGATGGCATTCTTTATAAAAGATATACATTTGTATACACAGGAAAAGATGCTGTCAATAACAAAGTTCAAGTTACTGCGAAATTACAGATGCGATATGAACCAGATCCTTCGGAAGAAAAATATCATCTTAAATTGTATGAATTTACCATAAATGGTGATAAACTATTCCATACTCCAAATGAATTTCTCTTTAAAGGACCTATGGGTACAGACCCTATCAACAATCGACAAACAATACCTGCTTATATGAAAAGTGAATTTGTGAGAGCTGTTGGAGGGAAAGCTCTTGATTCAGATGCATCAGATATTAAAACGATTAAAAGTGTATCAGATTTACCAACAAATATAAATCCAACTTATCAAGTGAAGAAGGTATGGGATAGCCTTGGACAAAAACCACCGATTAAGGCTTTCTGCGTTGCGAGGGCTCTTCAACTTTTATCTCCTGAAGCAATCTTTGATTCCTCTCTCAAACAAGCGGCAAGAACATCTATCTGTAATACAAAGTTTGCGCTTCAACAAACAGAGTCTCTTCCAATTCCTGGAAAATCCATTACAACTTCTAAAAGTCTTTTGACATTGAATTTATTATTCTTTGATGTTCTTGAAAATACAATTCCATCGATTACAAATAAACAAGAATACAAAGATTTTTTGAATTTTATGAGAGATTTGTTTGAAGAGCGTTTACAAGCGTCTACCAAGGACATCACAAATATTTACAAAAATGTGGATGGAATTCATGAAACAACAAACCCTGTTCTCTGTGCTGGAAAAACAGGTCCGTTGTTTACAACCGACAGGGCTGTAGCAGATGACCTTCGTTCTTTTGTAAACCAATTGATTGACAGACAAATCAAACATACAGAAAATGTCTTGAAAGTTCTTGAAATGCTCTTTATTATTCGCGAGGGGCAACCTTTGCTCCTCCAACCCGCAATTGAAGAGGGAGGGATTGAAGCAGTGAACCGAGTCGCAGAAGTAGCTCGTAAACTTTTACTGAGTTATTACAGCGATTGTGAAAAACTCTACAGAGATGGTGTCACTTCCGCTGCGGCAAGAAAAAATTCATTTCGGGACGCCTAAAAATTTGATTCCGAGCGGTCGTTAGAAATCGTCCAATGTCGTCTATTCCTAAGAGGTGTGAAAAGGAAGGTTGTAAGTGTAAGCTTACTCTTACAAGTTTCCCTTGTAAATGTAAAAAGTTCTTCTGCCAAAAGCATGCTTACGCAGAAGAACACGCATGTACCCATGATTATAAGGAAGAACATACGAAGAATCTGAATAAATATATGAGTTCACCTGTCATCACGGCCAAGGTGGCCATAATTTAGGCCGCGACCAAAAATTGACGGCCGATCCGCCCAATGATTCGGTAGGAATCAAATATGCCCAAGACTACTTCTAAGAATACGCTCACCTTCCACTTTCAGCGCGATATCGATGACGCATCTCGCGATGATGTTCTGCGAGTGACGAGCGCGGATGATGGCTGGGTCCTTGTAAAGTATCATGACAAGGAGGCAAATGTGAAGCACATGTCTTTCATGAAGGAAGCTGGTTTCATGAGTTATATGGAGAGTCTATTCACTCTGATGAAGTTTGATACTGCGCCCTATAAGTTTATCCAGGTTTCCGCGCCTTGCCACCCTATGGTCCTCATTTCCACGAATTCTCTTGGAAATGACGAATGTATCCAGGCAATTGGCAATGTGCTCAGTTCTTGCTGGCGCATCTGGTATCCCTTCACCTCCAATACCTCGGATGCTATGGACGTAGATGAGGATGAAGAGGAAGAGGAAACTCATCAGTATCACGGGTGCTATTGTGAGCAGGAGTGCTAAGCATATTTCTGAAGATACATCGCAACAATACTAGGGGACCAACGTCCCATTAACCTCGTTGAACGAGGACGAAACCAAGACAAATCATCTTTTTCACGTTTGTCTTTTCTCAAACGTGCGAAAGCCTTGGGATGTTCATTCAACCATTCAAACTCTTGTAATGCGTTTTCAATCTCCTTGGATGTGACAAAGGCTTGAAAGACGTGATATTGAAAATAGTGATTTGGGGGATAATCATTCTCTCTTCCTTGGAACACCATTCCTGTGTGTTTGAGACCTTCAAAGGCGCGAATTTTAGATTCTTCTTCCACTTCCCGTTCTACATTTTCATGAAGCAACTTCAAAACAGATTTTGTAGGAGAGGTATCTTTGGCCTCCATTTGTCCCTTCGGGGGTTCCCATGTTTTTTCTTTTGGGTCAGCTCCAAATTTCTTCACAACGACAAATCGAGAAGCATCAAACGGCTGCCCTTTCTCATGAAGAAATGTACAGGCACGGAGATACACTCTCCATCCTTCCGTGGGATGCTCTACATAAAAATATCGCTTGTGCGGTGCGAAAGGAAGTCGTGCTGCTCCTCGTTTTAATCCAGGTTGAAAGACATCTAAGATAGGTTCCAAAGAACGCATTCACTAGATATCCTAGAGATTAATTATTTAGGAGTCTTTCTTCGCTTGCGACATGTCTTAGAGCGAGAGGAGGAGGAGCAACCACTTTTTACATCCTGAAGCTGTCTACAGAGTGAAAAATAGGTGGTAGTATTCAGAAGTTCAAGTTCCTTTTCAAGTGCGCAGCGAAGTTTCCACAAAGAGCGAAGAGTGTTTTGTTTTGTATTCCAACAATCCTTGGGAAGAGAGGCAGCTGTTTGCTTCCAAATGACTCTCCATTCTTCAAAGGGAAGAACTTCAGGAAGTAACTCTAAAAATTTCTTGTAATAGGGGAGTCGTTTTTCAGATGGAAGAATATTCCACTTGTTTTGTAAGAAATCAGTATTTAATTCTTCAAGGGGGGGAGCATGTTGAATAGGTGTGGAATGTTTGGATTCTTTTGTAAGAGGATGTGTTTCTGCTAAACTGAAAAGAAACTCCCAGCCTGGAAAGTGGCTTCTCGCACATCCTTCCTCGAGCCTGCTTGTATAGATATCTTGAACTTTCTCAAACGAAACATCTCTATAAGGATGGTCTTTGGACGCAAGACCTTGTCCACGAAGTTTCGCATTCACTTTGTTGTGGAGTTGCCATAGCCATTTTTGTAGACGAAGAGGGGATGAACAATGTTTGTCAATAGGGTCTTCCTCATAATACCCACTCAAGGAATGACGACAGAATTTACAGGGTAACACATAAGGTAATACATCAAAAAATTCACAAATAGAATTCTTATCACGTTCAGGTTTATACGCAAACGTAATAAGATGTAACAATTGCCAGCCTGATGGGCCCCAGAATCGGGTATCCATATCCTATTCAGGCTTAAGATGTTCCAAAGAAACTAGAACTCAAAGGTGCTAAGTAAGGTCGGACAGCAGAGGAAGAAACTTCTTCTGTCTTACACTTCACCTGCGTCGCAGGGCATTCCATACGAGGGCAAGGAGGGCACTTGGGGCAGACTGTAGGAGGAGGGCACTTCACCTCGGGGCAACGAGGGCGAGGGCAAGGAGGGCAGTCGCCGCACTGACCCTTACAAGCGCTGCTATCAATGATGATAGGCTGGGGCTTGGGCACGCTGCTCTTAAGCACATACTGGCTCAAATCAGGCACAGGCGGGCACTCAGTCTTTAACATATACTGACTCATATCCGGAGCAGCGGGGCAAGGAGGGATGCTGCTCTTCAAGACGTATTTGCTCATGTCAGGATAATCAGGGCACTTGGGGCACTGACCATATTCATTGGGGTGTTCATTACAAGGAACGGACTTTCCACAAGAAGTACAGACAGGTGTGGTAAATCCTTCCGCTTGAACGGAAGGTCTTAAGAAATATCCAATGAGAATGCCAACGAATAAAATTGCGGCTATTTGAAGGGGCGATGTGCGCATCTCTCTCTACGATAGTGTAGTTTTTATTGTCTCCATCCAGCCCATGTGGGGGGAGGGCATCCACAAGCCTCAGGAGCACCTGTATCATAGAGAGTGCCAAGACGAGAGCAAATCATTCGTGCGTATCCGCGGTAGGAGAAATTGGGTTGTGTGGGTGTTCCATCAGGGAAACAACCGAAATCACCGGGAGTATAACCACGTTTAGCGATAGCTACGCAAATCTGCTGAGAACGTTCCTTCCAGTCGAGAGTTGCGGGCGGACTACCTTGTTTCGGAACACCAAGTTGCCCGTCTCCAAGAACTTGGCCGGCGACATCGGGAGATGTGCGAGACGCAAAATCACCACGATACGAACTCGCAGGCGCATTCGCATTCTGCTGTGCTTCATTCGCAAGAATCTGTGTCTGTTTGAGTGTGTCAAGGGCAGAAAGGCTTGTCTCCGCAGTTTTGAGTTTCGCGTCGGCGATTTCCTTGAGTCTCTCCGCAGTATAATTCATACGCAAATCCCAAGAAAGACCCTTGAAGAATGTATCTAAGTAATTTCCAACGACGTATTGTGTTAGTTGTGCTCCAGAAATATCTCCAGAAAGGTAAGCAGGGAACAAACTAGAAAGACTGACAGGAAGTCCTGCGCTTTGAAGAGTATCAGGAAGTGTGCTTCTAGGGTTCGCAAGAAGAGGAAGGAATTTATCGTAATCTTCCTTTGTTATCGGGATGGATTCAATGGACATTGTTTTCTTTTCCACTTTGTCTACAATGCTCTGAACCTCATTTTTCAAGATAGTAAGCTTAGAAATACGATTGTTGATGATGGAATCTGTTGTTCCACTTGCGGAGAGACGAGTAATTTCCGTTTGAATCTTAATAAGCAAGTCCTTCAAATCGTTGAGAGTGGGCTTCTCTGAAGATAAGATTGTATCAGGCAACGCATTTTTGGTCTGACCCAAAAGACCCTTTATCGTATCATAATCAGCTTTCGTGATGGGCACATCGCTGATAGCTAGGTCTTGTCTGTCGACTTTATCAATGACTGCTTTGAGTTCATCTTTGATGTTATTGAGATTGAGGATGAAATCTTTTGATTCCTTATCAGTAGGATTGGTCGCATTCAGACGAACAATATCCGAATTGACAAGTGTTAAAAGTGATTTGAGTTCGGCGAGAGTAGGACGAGCGATAATTCCTGAATCCGCAAATCCTTCCACCTGAAGGCCCTTCTCAGAACTCAATTGATTTCTCCAGAGTTTCTGTAAATAGGTCAAGTTCGCTTCCATGCTATCCACATCTCCCTGGGTGAGTTGAGACTGAATACCAGGATTGCGTGCGAGGCAGGCCGCATCATCCTTCAAGCGCTGAACATCTCCACGCAATGTGCTAAGAGGAAGTTGATAGGCAGGGTCACTTTGCTGGGCAATTCCAGCTGCTTCATTTTGAAGAAAACCGACAGCAGTTGTTAATAGATTTTTGATACGATCAAAGGGAGCCTTTTCAAGAGCAGGGTCTTGATAAGGAAGTGAGTTCACACTTGATAATCTACCGGGAGGCGCAGCAAGGAATGAGAAACTCGGTGGCGCATACCCTTTAAAATCACCTGCTGTTAACTCCTCACGAGGAGGGTCCACTTTTGGAATTACAACTTGAGGAGCAGCATATTCTACGTTTGTTGTAAATCCTTCTTTCCCAACGACAGGAGTAATGTCATCCGCAAAGTAGAAAATAGCAATCACTATAAAAAGTAAAAATACTAGGAAGAGGATTCCCTTCATCTCTAGAAGTATCTTATTTTCTTTCTTGTCCTTGCGCTAACACAGGGGAGAGGTTTGTATCCGTTGTTGTAACGGAAAGAGGTGTTGTTGCGCGAACAGCAAGTTCTTTATTGTATTTTGATTCAAGATAACTCTGAACATCATTTAAATCAGTAGACCAAACCTTTTGGATGGTGATATCCACAGGTTCTTCACCTTCGGGTGCTATTTTAATACGTGGTGCTATCATTTTGATAAGGACTGATAATTGGGAAGCAAACTCATTTCCAGAAACGTCACAACCAGAAGCATCACAACCAGAAGCATCGGTAAAGTATTCAAGAGGTTTATATTGCTGGAGCAAAACAGCAAGGAGCACAAGACCTATTCCGAGTAGGAATGTATACTTCTCCATCTCTTAATAGGAGAGAATGTCTAGAGTCTTCCCCACAGCTTTCGCAAATCAATTTACTCCCTACAATATTTCTCAACTTCCTGGTGTTCAACTCTGGCTTGATGCTGCTGACCCAAGTTCCATGGATGTCACTGGAAATGCTGTGACAGCATGGAGAGACAAAAGTGGTTTGGCAAATAATACGACGATATACAATTCAGTGACGTTTAATGCTGCGGATAGGTCTGTTCGCACCGATGGAACAAGTGGGTATTTTACATCTCCGTTAGATACACGAAAAACAACAAGCACATATTACAATGTCTTTCTTGTCTATCGGTGGCTCAGTTCTTCATCCAACACGAATCAATCTTTGTGGGGCAATGATGTAGGAGGCGGATGGAATCGTTTTCAACTTTTATCCTTTCCTTCTTCTACAGGAATTGCCTATGGATTGTCACGTGGAGCAACCTCGCCCAATACAACAAATATATCCGCACTGAACACAGCGAATACACTTTTATATTCCGCCAATTATGCGTATAATATTTCCAATGGTTCTTATGCGTTTGTGAATGGGTCGCAAGCAATCAATTTCACAGAAGTCGCAGCCTCTCCAGAAACTTCCACACAACTCATTTTTTTCGGCCAACTGGGTTCAAGCCAATACTTTGCGTCAATTGCGTTTTATGAAATTATAGTGTGTCGTCAAGAAATTTCTACAGATGTCAGACAAGTTATTGAAGGATATCTTGCTTGGAAGTGGAGCCTTCAAGGGAATTTACCCACTACACACCCCTATTATTCAACCCCTTTCTATGCGTTCCCTCCTTTTCCAATTAGTAATTTTGTTCCAAGGGCTACAAACCAAATTCTTTATAGGCCTACCACAATCTCCAATTTAGTCATGTGGTTAGATGCTGCTCAAGATTCTACAGCAAGTGGTTCCTTTGTGAATTCAATTACAGATAGAAGTGCTTCAGGATATACAATTAATGCTGTTTCCAATAATACTATTACAATAGTAAGGTATGGATTGAATGGACTTCCTTATTATAATTTTGGGAATAACTTGATGAAAATTACGAATTTTGTATGGAGAACAAAATTTACTTGTTTCTTTGTTATCAAAGGCAATGTTGGTGCCTTTTTATATTCTCAAAAAGATTCAGGTGGTGCTTATAAACAATATGTATTTTCTGGAAATTGGGGTTTGATGTATATTAATTCAAGTTTGGAACTTAATGATTCTGTGCTATCCCTAGGAACCTCTGTTACAGGAACTTCATGGTGTATCTTTACAATTGGGTATAATAATGGAACTGGAGGAAGCCCTTATAATGTGAATGGAACAGCGCGAACAACTACAACAGGCACAGCACAATCAGATACAAATTTAACCTTTGATTTGTTCCTTAATGGAAATTCAGGCGCGGCCTTTGATACATATCAAGTAGCAGAAATTCTTCATTTTAATAATAGTTTATCAAGCACAGAAGTTTCACAAATCGAAGGATACCTAGCTTGGAAATGGGGTCTTCAGGGATTGCTTCCCTCTACACATGCCTATAAAACTTCACCTTTGTATCAAGTTACACCTTTCCCATTAGTTCCAGCAGTCACAAGAAGCACAGGAAAGGCCTTTGACCCCACGAAGTTTACAGGATGCCAACTTTGGTTGGATGCATCTTCCTTTACTGGTCTTACTAATGGACAAGCTATTTCAACCTGGACGGATAAATCTGCGAATGCATTGACTGGAACCGCAGTAAATTCACCCACCTACCAAACAAATGTTCTGAATAAATTGCCTGTCATCCGATTTAATGGAACGAATCAATACATTTCGTTTGGAAATGTTCTGAATCTCGGAACGAATGGACTCTCTATTTTTGTAATTACAAAGTTCGATACGACAAATGAATGTGGAATTGTTGGAAAAACAGCCTACACAGGAGCCAACGGGCGATGGGCCCTTTGGTATGGAAAAAATGGTGTTGGAGCCGGCGTAACAGGAGTTCAAAATATTATCGAAGATTCTGCGGTATCTCCAAATTTTCCACTCGTCTCTACAAATCCTTCGAATGCGGGAACACAATTTAATATGTATACATTTCAGTCCTCACGATTGGTTTCCAATATGCTTCTAAATGGTTCATTGCAGCAGACTGCTACAGGTACAGGTACTCCTGGAAATCTTTCTACATCTTACAATATGTTTGTAGGAGCTTATCCTGATTCTGGAGGTACAAATCCCCGTGCTACTATGTATCTGAATGGCGATATAGCTGAAATCATAGTCTATTTTGCTAGCTTAACTGATGCACAACGAATGTCTGTAGATGGATATCTTGCCTGGAAATGGGGCTTACAAGCTTCTCTTCCTCAG
>JACCDG011250277.1_pt1 | contig 17700 bp, 15 predicted proteins | sample 7442471 | NCBI WGS metagenome assembly JACCDG01 (sample SAMN15323444, study PRJNA562643) | freshwater metagenome | isolation source: river surface water | place: USA:Blue River Watershed | collected 2017-08-17 | reverse complement strand
AATGACGTTTTAATGTGTGGCTGTATCTTATTTCTCCAAATATAAATAATAAGATTCTGAAAGATAGTAGTCAGAAAATAAATCACACCATATAAAATAAGATTTGCATACTCAATAGGCACAACCGTAAACACGATTAAAAGTATCAAGTTTCTTAAAAAAACACCCCCATAATTGGAAATATTAATTAAATCATACCTTTGATGTGAGTATAGAACTGACCAATGAATGATATTTGGTATAGTAAAAACAAATCCCATAATAACTAAAAAGAACAAAATTTGACTTTGTACTTCATAACCAACTGGCACATTAAAAAAGTTAGGAAAATAATAACTCAGAATTAACCCTGGAATCAATACAAAAGGTATAGAGAAATATAAGACAGATCTACCGGTAGATAAATATTGATTAAAGCCATCCTTATCATTCTTTGAATTCGAAATTGTCAAAAATCTAGCTATCGACATTCTCACGCTAAAAGAAAATATTTGAAAGAGCGCTATTAGAGATTCTGCTAAAACAATAATCCCAAACGCCTCTTTCCCAATCTTCAACACCATAAATGGAACGATAATAAAACCTAGAACCATTCCCAATATATTGCCGATATAATTGGTAGCTAAATTCTTAACGATTTGTTTTTTCATCTTTTACAATATTCTTATCTAGAACTAATTAACTTCGCTGGATTTCCACCTACAATTGCATTCTCTGCTACATCTTTTGTTACAATTGAACCAGCCCCAATAATCGAACCTTTACCTAAAGTAATGCCAGGAAATATAATCGCTCTATCTCCTATCCATACATCATCTTTAATTATCACAGGTTGTTCTTTTTCAAAGCCTTGTTGGTTCATAGGAATATCAGTTCTTTGAAATTTATGCTTACTTGTTCGAATAATGACATCCTTACCAATCATTACATCATTACCAATTGTAATTCTCCCTGACAGATATGAATTGACTCCTATACCTGAATTATTTCCAATGCTTATGTCTTTACCTGAATGAAAAAATGCTCCTTGTTCAACATTAACGTTATTTCCACATCGATTAAATAACCTTCGACAAATATAATAACGAATCTTTATTGAAATACTCCCAAGGGGCATGAAAGATGCTGGCAAATATTGAGCAAATCCATAGTACAAAAAATATAATATTATTCTCATAGATTAAATGTTATCTCTTTGATTTTGAGTATTAGCTCTTAACTTCTAATATTTTTATTACTTTCGCTGGATTTCCACCGACAACAGCTAAGGAAGGAACATCTTTCGTCACAACAGAACCAGCGCCTATGACGGCGCCTTTTCCTATCCTGACACCTTTTAAAATAATTGAACGACAACCAATTAAAACATCATCTTCAATCACAATTGATTCGGTCTTTTCTTCTTCTCCTTGTATCCCATGATAATCCCGATCAATAATGACACAGTCCCATGAAATCATGACCCTATCACCGATGATGACTTCTTTTCCTGCATGAATCTCTGTTCTATCTCCTATTGCCGTGCTTGTTCCGATCTTTATCAATGCTTTTTGCCTAATACCAAGGGCTGCCAATCTAACATTTGGATAAAACTTAACGTAATCACCAATTTGAATAGATCCATTGTACTTTTCTATTCTTAATTTACCTCTGATAAAAAGAAGCTTTCTTTGATTGTTGCAAATTGCAAAGAAACCTCCTCTTATTATTGATAAAAATATCTCTATCCATTCTTGTAATGGAATTCCCTTAAACTTATGCCTTACTCTATTAACAAATCGGGCTATATTCATATATATTTACTTTGATGTGTTTATGGATCCCAATTAAGACATTCTCAAATTAGCGATTGTTTATAAAATTACCTCTACCCAAAACCCTTTCACTCATCCCCCCGCATCACCAAATACTTAAATCCTTCTCCATAAACAAATCCCCCCGCTTCCCCTCGTTCTTTGGCTGTTGAATTTAGAATTTCTGGAGATCGAGGATGAGGATAATGACGGCGTTCACTGGCATAGGCTTCGATGGCTTTTATTTTAATGTCGATGAAGTCTGTAATATTATTAATATACTCCGGAATAAAGGCCTGATTATTTAAAGAGATTGATAAACGGGTTGCTTCGGGAACCTCAAAACATCGAATAGGAGTTTCTTTGACACCATAGACTGGACGAAACACAACCGCTACCGCCTCACATGTCAGACGATGATCAAGATTTAAATCACCCCAGAAATGGGTATAAATAAGATCTGGTTCAATGGCGATCTTGAATTTTGCAATATATTTAGTTAATGCCAAAAGCGGGTACATGTCCAAACGCTGATCCGCTAACATTAAATGGTGCACTTGAGATGTTTTAACACCCATGATTTCACATGCAGATAAACTTTCTTTTTTACGACGCGCGACAGCATCAGCATTATTTGCTAATTCTTCGGCATGCGTTATATTAGCCTCTGGATCATAGAATCTAGCTGAAACACCATCGGTCATAAATACAATGTGAACATCATCACCATATTTAATATGCTTAGCGATTGTTCCTGCGCATCCAATAACTTCGTCATCCGCATGTGCCGCCACAATTAAAACTTTTTTTGTATTCATAGATGCTCTCTTTTTTAAACTGGGTAACGTAATCGCGCAGCTGAGAAATACCGTCTCGCAAAACGCAACATCCACCACAACCATATATTCGTTGTCGAAAAGTAATACCAGTAAAACAAAAATGAATCCCTGCCACTTTGCTTAAAGTACTCTAATGATTCCTTCACTTTGTCCGTGTCTTTTGTATAAAACGCATAATCTATGTGGAAGGTATGGTATTTGGTTAAGAATTTCTCTTTGGTAGCATCGCTAACAGGATGCATTTTTAAAAAATACAAAACAATTTGAAAACACGAGGCCTTATACTTCAATGCTTTTTCAACATCTTTAGGATTACTAATAGTACCGACAAAATGCCGGTACACCGTCAATGGTTTGTTAATAAAACCAAATTTAGTCACACGCGATAAAGCAAGCCACATGGGGTAATCATCCGTTTTAAAACCAAGCCGTTTCCACTCTTCTAATTCTAAATATTTATCAATGAGTTCTTTTCTAACAAATGATGTGCAAATTGGAACGAAACAACGGTCTACTAAGTTTTCGTACACTTCACCCACGATAGGCTTATGGTTAAATTGGGTGAGTGAACTTTTTAGATATGTAAACGTACCATTTCTTTGTTCGATGATAATGCTTTGATCACCATAAACCACCCCGTATTCAGGATTAGCCTCGAGATAATCAAACTGCTCTTGTAAACGCGTCTCCCCTAAGAAATAATCATCCCCATCCAAGAGCGCTATGTATTTACCACGGCAATTGTCGTAGGCAACTTTTCGATTTAATAATAAGCCCTTGTTCTTGTCATTGAAGATCAAGCGAATGAGCGTTGGATAGCGCTGTTGATAGGCACTTAAAAGAGCCCTTGTCCCATCTGTTGAGCAATCATCTGCAATAACAATCTCAAATGGAACCGTTGTCTTTTGACGCACAACACTGTCTAAACATTCATTGACGTATTTTTCCTGGTTATAGAACAGGATGGCGATGGAGACTTTGGGTTTTGGGATGGGTGTGAGCATATGTTATGGCAACAACCCCATTCCCCAGTTAAAGAACCTTTCTGTTTGTTTTATAATTTCTAAGGCTTCCGATTGCCTAAACTCACGTTCTTCATAAGCGACCATATGTTTCTTAGAAATTATCTTATCAAAAGCTGTCACATATTGCTTAGCACTATCACTTGGTATTTGTGCCAATAACTCGGATGCATGTTTATGATCATCTCCACTAAATCTTTTACTCAAAAAATATACTGTTAAGGCATCGCTTAAAGAAATAACACAATGTACAGCATTTAACCCCACACCATTCCAGAGTTCTGAATCAGAAGATAATTTCATTACTTGATAGAAATCACCTGCTTTATGTTGAAAGTTCTTATAGGCTGATTGAGGCGCGTATATTGACTTTATAGGTTTAGCATTCATCTTATATTTTCCAGATTATTCCCATAAATAACTCGATTTGATTTTAATATAGATTTAATAATCCCCAATTCTTGATCTTTTTTAAACTCATTCGTTGTCTTTATGTATGGCTCAATACGCATGCCAATCTTGGACATTATCTCGGAATTTATACTAAATAATAATTCTTCTACGACCTTCTTATCAGACGCCTGATTTACAACAACACAAATATCTATATCACTGCCCGGGGCTTCAAGCCCTTCATTAAGACTTCCAAATAATGCAACAGTAACAATCTTATCTTTGATAGCTGATTTGTTGATCTTACGCGCAATTTGATCCATAAGCTCTTTTAATAAGACTTTTTCTTTGTTAAACATCGGCTTTAATATATCAATCACGATAGGATTATTATTGTTTAACTGATAGATATGCGAATTTCCATAATTCTTGAGAAGAACTATTTGTTCTTCCGCTAATTCTTTCATGGCTTTGTGGACTGTTGTAGGAGATAATCCAACAATCATTGACAATTGCCTGCCATTTATTTCTGTTGGATGATTACAGAGAAGGCGCAAACAAATAATCTTAGGTTTGCTGTCTAAAACATATGTTAATGGTGTAGTGTGTCTCATTTTATTGTCCATATATATGGATATATGTCCACGTATCTGGATATAGTATAGCTGGTAAATATTGCCTTGTCAAATAGTCGATTTTGCAAAGATTTCCGCTTCTGCGAGTATACACATGGCTAATATTTGTTTATGACATCTACAATGTATTGAGCTTGATCGTCGGTCATTACCGGACTTACGGGTAAACTTAAGACTTGTTGATGGAGTTGTTCGGCTAATGGGAGTTTATTGGTTTTTAATTCGGAGTACGCCTCTTGTAAATGTGGGGCTACCGGGTAATGGATGATGGTTTGAACGCCATTTTCTTTGAGGTATTCTTGGAATTGATCACGTTGTGGCGTTCTAATGACAAATAAATGCCAGACATGAGTGCCTGTTGTAGCGATTTGCGGTAAAGTAAGTTTAGGATTTTTGATTTGAGTTAAATACATTTGAGCGATTTGATTACGACGGGCGTTTTCATGATCAAGATGAGTTAATTTAACTCTTAACATCGCGGCTTGAATTTCATCTAAGCGGTTATTAACACCTTTATAGAGGTGATAATATTTTTTCTGTGAACCGTAATTGCGTAAAGCCTTAATCGCTTGGGCTAAAGCCTCGTCATTGGTTGTAACAGCTCCCCCATCTCCAAGTGCTCCTAAATTTTTACCTGGGTAAAAGCTGAATCCTGCCGCATCGCCTAAACTGCCTGTGATACGTCCTTTATATAATGCCCCATGCGCTTGGGCCGCATCTTCGACGACTTTTAACCCATGGCGTTTAGCTATATCATTAATAACATCCATGTCTGCGGCTTGACCATAGAGATGAACAGCCATAATCGCTTTTGTTTTAGGCGTGATATGCTGTTCGATGAGCGTTACATCAATATTTAATGTGTTTTTATTGGCTTCAACTAAAACAGGCTTTAATCCTGCTTGTGAAATAGCTAAGATCGACGCAATAAAGGTGTTCGCAGGCACAATGACTTCATCGCCATCTTTCATGACACCTAAATGTTTATACGCATACAAAATAAGAATCAACGCATCAAGACCATTGCTTACACCCACACAATGTTTAGCCTTACAATATTGAGCAAATTCTTTTTCAAAACCTTCCACTTCACTGCCTAAGATATACCAGCCGGAATCGATGACGCGGGTCGCAGCAGCGACTAAGTCTTGACGGTATTGGGCGTTGATTTTCTTGATGTCTAGGAATGAGATGGATTGTTTAACTTCTGTTGACATATTAATTCCTTAATTATCTTTTATAATTCTTTTCCCATTGCCAAGCAGATTGGATGATTTGGGTTAAATCACGTGACGGTTTCCAACCTAGGATTTTATGGGCTTTGGCTGATGAGGCGATTAATTTTGCTGGATCACCGGGGCGTCGAGGACTAATTTTAATCTTTGGCATTTGGCCAGTAACTTTATGAACGGTTGTAATGATCTCTTTGACCGAATAGCCTTTGCCTGTCCCTAAATTAAAGACTTCGTTTTTAATCCCACGGTCTAATGCTTTGATGGCTAAATAATGCGCTTCGCACAAATCTTCGACGTGAATATAATCACGGATACATGTGCCGTCTTTGGTTGGATAATCATCGCCAAATAATTGAATTTCTTTTAATTCGCCTTTTAATGTGCGAAGAACATTAGGGATTAAATGTGTTTCAGGCTCATGGCATTCGCCAATCTTACCATTCGTATGTGCACCGGCGGCATTAAAGTATCTTAAGGCAATGTACTTAAAGTTCTTATCGGCGCGGGCTAAATCTTGCAACATCATTTCAAAAATTAACTTGGTATTACCGTAAGAATTAATGGGAGTTAATGCGCTTGTTTCTTTGATAGGCAAGGATTTAGGATTACCATAGACAGCTGCTGTCGATGAGAAAACAATATTCTTAACACCTGTAATTTCCATCGCCTTGCTTAAATTGACAGCGGCTAGAACATTATTGTCGTAGTACTTTACTGGCTTTACATTAGATTCTGGAGCAATAATGAGACCGGCAAAATACATCACCAAGTCAAATGATTTAGTCTTTAAGGCTTTGAGTATATCAGCGTAATTTCTTAAGTCACCTTTGATATAACGCGCTTTTGAAAAACGCACTTTACTCGGTTGAGAGAAATTATCAAATACCGTGACGGTATAGCCCTTATCTAAAAGCAACTGAGTCATGTGGGAGCCTATATAACCTGCTCCGCCGACTACTAGGACGTTCTTAATCTTCATGAAACTAAATTCTTTCGTAAATGAATTTTGGAATTAAATAGGTGCGTTGATCTAGGATTGTGCCTAGGATTGGCGCTTGGCGTTCTTTGAGGACATTCACGTCTTGAACAATGACCTGACGACGGGTTTGACCTTCTTTGGTAACAATAATCAATTGATCAACCAAGGGAGCTAATAAATAGCCGTCTTGATACGTTTTTATTTCACTGCTGCTTATTAAGATAACATCGTATTTTTTCTTCACATCTTGCAATAAGGCACGCATCTTGGGGGAATCAATAAATGTGACAGGGTTTAATGTGGTTTGCCCTGCAGGAAGCACAAACAAATTAGGTGTGATTAAATTCACCGCATCATCAGTTGCCCCTGCCCCCGTTAGAATATCCGCTAAACCTGGTCCTTGAGCTAATTTAAATGCCTTGGCCAATGTAGAGCCACGGAAATTCGCATCTAAAATCAATACCTTTTTGCCATGATCTGCCAATTGAAATGCTAAATTAATAACAATCGCTGCTTCTCCATCTCGACTATCAGATGTGGCAATGAAAATTGTTTTAAATGATTTTGAGCCCTGCAATAAATGCAATTGATCTGCTAAATCTTTGAAAGCACGTACATAGCTTTTGGGTAATTTCTTGTTTAATGCACAATTCACAACTAATTCCCGACGGTATTTCAATTTTGGAATACTGCCAAGCAAAGGAAGTTTAAGAACAAGTTCTAAATCGCGGGCTGACTTAATGGTTTGATCCATGTATTCAAAAAGAAACGCTAAGATAATACCTAAGAAAATACTCGCAAAGAAAGCTGCGATAAAAATAAGTTTGCCGCCCTTACCAATTGGATTGGTTGGCACAGTGGCCTGTTCGATGATCTTCACACTCGCCGGCCCAATCGCCTCAGCATTCGTCAATGGTTTACCACTTAAACTCTTTTCCATTTCCTTGATATTATCTTGCAATTGCATTACAACAGGGTGTTTCTCGCCGTACTTTAATTGCAACTCAGCCATTTGTTGTTCAAGATCGAAAATAACATAAGAACGGCTAATAACATTCGCAAATACCGTCGCACCAACACGGTCATAGTCTTGAACAGAAATGCTAAATATATTGGTCCCTTTAACAGGAGTTACCTTAACACTTTCTCTTAAAGATTCGACAGCTCGACGGAAAGCAAATGCCCCGCGTTGTTCTTCAGGCATACTTTCTATCCTAGCTTGATATGTCTTGGCCTGCAATTTGATCAATTGTCGTTTTAAAGGAGAAGCATATTCACGCTCATAATCGACGGGGCGTTTTTGCAAATTCAATGCTTTGACAACACGCTGGATAACAGGATTGGATGTAGCAATTTCACTTTGGGTTAAACTTGCTTCCATTTGACGGGCTGCTAAAAGTTCTTTGTAGTACGGTGCATCGACTTGCTTTTCACCGGAGACTAGCATCTTTACACTTGCCTCATAGACTGGTGTGCGTAATGCCAAACCAACAGTGACAATTGTCATGACAATAAAGAATGATAAGAAAATAACGCCTTTATGACGAAATAGGATACGTACGTAATCACGTAATGTTTGTTCTTGGTCGGTGGTGTAGGTGTTTTGGTCTGACATGCTGGTCTCCGGTTAAGATTCCCGCGTACGCAGGAATGACATGATTACATAATTCCTTCAGAGACGACGACGGTGTCTCCGCTTTTTAACATGAGATCGGCGGTAGAATCGCCACCCATGACGGATTTGATATTGACGGGAATTGTTTCATAGCCGCCTTCTGATTTTGGCCTTAAAACTTTAACACGGCTGGCAGAACCAAAACGGGTAAAACCTCCCGACATCGAAATAGCGCGAAGCACGGACATTTTATCATCCATTGGATATGGACCTGGGCGAATGACTTCACCATAGACGAAGAATTTACGACTACGGGATTCTTTAAGTGACACAACAACAGATGGGTATTTCAAATACCCGTCGGATAAACGTTGTCTAATCTCATCTTGTACTTTGCTGATCGTCATACCTTTAACCATGACATCACCAATATACGGAAATGTGATTGTGCCATCAGGTGACACCATGACTTCATTGATAATTTGCTCAGGTTGCAATACACTGATTACCAAAATATCATCATTACCAACAGTGTATTGAGTATCCTCTTCGGCAATAGCCACATGCTGGGCCATAGCCACCATCATTAATAATAGTATTAATCTCATGAACTTCATTATTTTGCTCCTTTGGTTGAAAGCACAGCGGGAATCGTTTGTAAGAGAATTTTAAAATCAAGTGCTAATGACCAGTTATCGATATACTTCAAATCTAATCTTACCCATTCATCAAAATCAGAAATGCGATTACGTCCCCCTACTTGCCATAAACAGGTAATGCCAGGACGCATGCTTAAACGACGTTGATGCCATGTATCATATTGTTTCACTTCACTAGGTAATGGTGGACGTGGACCAACTAAGCTCATGTCTCCATGAAACACATTCCACAATTGTGGCAATTCATCGAGGCTATATTTTCTTAAGAAACGACCGATCTTCGTAATGCGAGGGTCGTTTTCCATTTTAAAGGCAGGGCCTTTCATTTCATTAAAGGCTTGGAGTTCTTTCAATTTTTCTTCTGCATCGACGACCATGGTACGGAATTTAAAAAGTTTAAAAATCCGCCCGTTTAACCCCACTCGCTCTTGCGCAAAATACGCAGGACCTTTGGATGTTAATTTAATAATGAGAATAATGGCAAAATAGATTGGTGAAATAACAACTAATCCAACAAAAGAAACAATAATATCAATCAGTCGTTTAAAAACAATCGCTGAAATACTATGTTCGGTGCGCTCAAAGGTAATCATGGGTATGTTCATGAGGCTCGTTTCTTTCCCCATGGTGAATCGTAAATCAATAAAATTCATCGCAACACTCGATGTAACACCAACAAGTTCGCATTCTAATAAAGCAGGTTCTATTTTGGCTAAATGTTCGGTGGGTACAATAAATACCGCATAATCAATAACATTGTCTTTAAGGATTTTAGGAACATCTTTAAGATTACCTAAGATCTTTGTTCCTTCAACAGTCGTACCAACTTGCACCCCATCATAATCATCAATCAAACCTACGACATTTAAACCCAAATCACGATGAGCTTTTAAATACGTCACAAATTCTAATGCTTTTTCAGATGTCCCGACGACTAATAAATTCCTAAAATTAAAACCACTCGTGCGAAACCGACGGAACAATAAAACAATAATTAATTTGGCCCACACTAAGAAAACAACGGTAAACCCAAAGAATAAAGCCACAAATGAGCGGCTCATATCATCAATGTTAAATACGTAAGATGCCGAGGTAAACACCACAAAGCTCAAGAACAGGCTTTGGAAAATAATCCATAATATTTCCGGGACTTTCTTTAAACGGAAGGAACGGTACATGCCAATTAAATACATGCTACCGACTAAGGATGAGACAACAACAGCCAAAATCCAAATATACGAATTGATAAAATACATGCCCGTATAAAAATACCCGCCAATCATGTACTTTCTAACCATGTAAGCTGCAAAGAAAGAAAAGACGACGATGAATACGTCAGATAAAATAAGGAAACGACGAAGAATATTGGCGTATTGTTTAAGCATGTTAGAAAGAGACCTTTATACCAAAACTCAACATATTGCGGGTGTGTTCGCGGGTATTAATATTAGATGCTACATTTTGAAAATTATAACCTGTATAAAGACTGGCATTCTTGGTTAATAAATATTGAAGGCTAATATCAGCCCCACTTAAATCTTCATCGATATTGCTTCCTTCATAAGTACCTTGGCCATAAAAAACAGACAATGAGGTAGTTAATTTAGCTAATAATTGTCTAAAAAGTGACGCAGCCAAACGCCAGTTATTAAACACATCCTGTTGAAATGATCCTGCGGCATATTCTTGAGTAAAGTTGATATTAACTTTAGTACGTTCGTCTAAATCATTGTTTAAACCAATTGTATACCGTGGTTTGGTAAACGATGAACCATCCACCGACGTAATATGGGTAACCCCAGGTTTAATATCAATGGACCATTGCTCGGTGAAGAAATGTCGATAGCTTCCATAGACATTATGCGCTTTCACATCCCCACCTCTGTCAAAATTACGCTGCGCATAATCATAACCAAGGCCCACAAAATTAGCAGAATCCAAGGCATATTCACTTAATATACCCGGCGCATATTGAATTGAATCGCTAATATCATCCCGGCTATAGGAATCATTGTCTTGACGGTAAATGGTTTTAAAGTTCCATTGTTTAGTCAATTCACGGGCATAAGTAATATCAAATTTATTTTTATAAGAACTATAACGGCCAGATGTACGACCAAAGGCATCTTCAAAACTACTAGGATCTTCTTCGTGTTTAAATTGATTAGTGACGCTAATCATGTCGTATTCAGATAATTGCTTACCCCCCTGAAGACCTACTTCTTCACTGGTATTATTAAACGACGAATGCTGGGCAAACAATTGTTGGGTAATGCGGGTAATGAAATTTAAATTATCGGTTGGGTTCGTATAGGTAAAACCACCTGCGAGTGTGGCTTTGGTGATGGCATCACTTTTTTCATCTACATGAGCTGAGGTGACATTATCATCAAAAGTCTCAAGCAAATCTCCCCCATAAACCCATTTAAAATCAGCAAAGCTAGGTGTGGCAAGGGTTAAGGAGATTAAAGTTGCGGCAATTACGATGTAATATTTATTCATTTTCTTACCCTCTATGATCGTGGGATTTTAGGCTATATATAAGTTGAAATATAACCGAAATCGAAGTGTTTTTATACCATAAAACGGATTAAAGTACAAGAGAATTAGCCAACCCTGGATCCCCGACAAAAGCGTTTGGGAATGACGCGAATAATGTCCTATCTAGTTATTACGGAATAGGTTGAGAAGCCGGATCCGTGCTCGCTTTTATTTTTTCAATTTGATTGGCAATGGCATTGCGGCGGGCTATAAATTGGTGAGTGTCTTTGGTAAATTGGGTAAAAGAATGGATGAAACTATCATCCATGGTCAACAATTTGATACTTTCATCATAAAGAGGATTGTTGTTGTCTAATTGCTTGGATTTTAAAATCCTTAACTCATTAATTAGTATTTGAATATACTCATAATCTTCCATCCCATCCCGGAAAACTTCAACACGCATGCTTGGCAAAGGTCCCTGTTCCCCAGGATAAAATAAAAGCCCATTGCCATTTTGGTCCCATTTAGAATTCTTCGCATTCTTAAAAGGATCTACGGTTGGCCACCAATTTACACACCAGTATAAAAATCCTTTGATATCATATTTCCAGGCCATCCACGGAGCAATGCGGTATTCAATGGAATCACTATCCATGACCAAATTAGGACTACCGGTGGAACTTGGGCCGGAAATATACATCCACATTTCCATGCCCATCTTTTGCAATAATTGAAAACGCTCTTCATTGTAATCATCAATTTGAAATGTCCAAATATCCAAGTCCTTGCCCCACTCAGGATTTTCCCTTGGGTCCCAGAGACCGTGATAACACACCATATTCTTTAAACCCGGATAAGCACGATGAATCATCGACGCTACTTTAGGAACAACAGGATTATTCATATCCCCTTCGTCCCAGGTATAAATATACGCCATATCAAGCATGCGATTTAATTTTAAAAATTCACCGTAAGCACGGTAGGTTGGTAATAATGCTTCGATCGAAGGTTCATCTTTGGGCCAATTATTATCAAAGGTCCCGCCTTTTTTACCAATAGAAAACTGAGTTAAGCCATACACACGGTAACGATCCACCTTGGCTAAATCAGAGTCAAGCGTTGGATCAATATTCAGAATTGGATTCATGCGGTACTTGAGCATCATAAAAATAAATTGTTCATTGATTGCATCCAAGCGCGCATGCCACGCTTCACTCGTTTCTCTTTCGCCTTGCGGATAACGCACCTTGGTCATATGACCGTAAAAATCAAAAGCAGTCTTTAATTGACTTGTCACAGGAAGTTGAAAATCATAGACATGCAATGTCACGGGAATTGTTTTAGGTTGCGAGTTAAGACTTTTAACAGTAACGGTCGCCTTATAATCACCGGCGGGTGTTTGAGGTGGCACATAGGGTGAAACCCAAAATGATTGAAACTCATTCGCTTTGACATCGACCGAAGTACTATCCAATAATGGATCTGGCCAAAGGCCGATATACTTAACCGGGTAATAGGGTCTTAGCGTTTGAACATAGCCGACGGGATACCAGGCTGTTTGTTTGGAAGGGATTGTTTGACCTGCGGCATTGGTAAAATCTGACACTTGAAGGTAAACACCTTGAAGTGTTTCATTGCCTGCCTGCACAATAATTTGAAAAGGCTCATATTCATGACGAGCCGCAGCAATCTTCACGTCGGTTGTGAATGATGGTTTTACTAATGTTTGCCCATCTTTAAAAATACGGTCAAGGCTTGATGCGGCAAAAACTTTGATATGTGCATCAATGCTTGGGCCTTGCAGATTGTTAATAATCTCATGGGTATTAAAGCGTTTGGGCTTTTTGATGACGCGTTTGATGAGTTTAAAGCCGACGAAAGCAAGACCCAACGTGATGACAATGATTAAGAAAATTTTGATGACGTTGGATAGTTTCATAAATGATACACGGCATTTATTTTCTTGCCGGTAATATGCCAGTCGTATTTTTCACAGACGAGAGTACGGCCTTTTTCTCCCATCGCGATCATGCGTTGTTTATCATTGAGTAAGTCGAGAATTGACTTGGCAAATAAATGCGGAAGATCGCCTAAGGACATATGAACATTTTTTTCGTATTCAATACCTTCTGCCCCAATGGTTGTTGAGACAATCGCTTTACGCATGGCCATGGCTTCAAGGATCTTTAAACGAGTCCCTCCTCCTATACGCAACGGCACAATAAAGACATGGGATTTTTGAATATAGGGCCTGACATCATCGACACGACCCGTCACAATGACGCGTTTATCTTCTGCCGCTAATTGCACAACCGCTTTAGAAGGACTCTTACCGACGACATATAACTTAACACGAGGATTTTCTTTCCAGACTAATGGCAAGATTTCTTTGCAAAAATACGTAATCCCATCATCATTGGGCAACCAATCCATGGAACCTGTAAAAACGAGTGATGGTTCTTCATCGAGTTGTATGGGGCTATTAAAGAAATCCGTGTCTACCCCATTTGGAATCACATGAGTTGGCACAAGTCCGACAGTTAATTTACTTAACAACAATTGATCATCGAGAGAACAGGCAAAAATACCCTTAAACTGCTTAGCCTTTTGTGCTTCGATGCTACGCATTTTATAAGTTTGATCAACGTAAATATATTTCTTAATGACCTTTGTTTCAACCGAAGCACATCGTTCAAGAATTTTATATTCGACATTATGCTCATCTAAATACATCGGTATCTTTTGGAAATATTCTTCATAATGGGCCATGTGCAAATGATCGACGTGAACGGCATCAAATTTCTGCTTTTTAACTAAAGCGGCTATTGCTTGGGCCATGGCAGGGCTTTTATATTTGGCAATAGAAAATGGAATAGGACTAAAAAATACCATCGGTATTTTCTTGAACAAGGAGAGCTCTGGCATGGGAATTAATGTGACTTCAATGCCAAGTGCATGGAATTCCAGTAAATAGGATTTATCCGCTTCTTCAAAAGAAAAACACATTAAATGCACATGATTTTCTTTCGCCAATTGCTTTAAAATATTATACGTACGTATTTTTCCGCCTGTATCAGCGGGTAAAGGTAAGCGCGGGGCTAAAAATAGAATATTCACTTATACTACCTTTCGATAAATAGCATCATAGGATTTGGCCATGGCCGAGGCACTATAGCGTGTTTCAATCAAATCGTACGCACGTTGTGTAAAACGCTGTCGTTTAGCTTTGTCGTCGATCAATTCATTTAATGCGGCGGACAATGTTTGATCATCCCCTGGCTTTAATAAAATACCACTTTCTTGATGAATCACAATATCACCGACGGCACCGACATTAGTTGCAATGACAGCGACTTTAGACGCCATGGCTTCTAAAATCGTCATTGGCAATCCTTCGGTAAAAGAGGCATTCACTAAAATATCCGACGCCGCATAGACCTGAGGCATATCTTGCCTGATTCCTGTCAATATCACTGTGCCGGTTAATTCATATTGAACAATCATTTCTTCGATAGCTCCTTTTAAAGGGCCATCTCCGACGATTAAACATTTCACCTGAGGATGCACCAATTTTACAGCGCGCATGGCTTTACACACAATATGATGGCCTTTTTCTTCGGATAAACGACCCACCATGACAATCACTGTATCATCGGGACTTATATTGAAGAGCTGACGACTCTGTAGGCGATCAATCGCAGTAAACTGATCAACCGGAATACCATTATCAATGCAGGTGATTTTATCTGCAATAATGTTTTTTGAAATCATCTGCTGACGCTGTTTCGCGGATACCGCAATCACATGTCGCGCAAATTGCATAAGGACAGCATCAAGCGCTTCATAACATTGTAATTTTGCTCCCCTTTTAATCCACCCATGATTCGTGACAACCCAGGGTGCCCCCACTAAGAAACCATAAAAGTCTGCTTTATAATTATGGGTATGGATTATATCAATGGCATTGTCTTTGATATAACGACGTATGGCGCTCACTGTTTTAAGATCAATAAGCCCGCTGCAATTGAATACAGCCGTCGTGATATTGAGCCTTTTTGCTTCGTCGATGATCTCAAGATGAGCATTATGTTGATTATTTAATGCCCCGACGGTGCTATACCCTGAGGGTTGAGCTGTGACTAAATTCATAATCACACGCTCGGCCCCATAAAATCCACCGCTGCTAATTAAATGCAAAACACGGTAATTCAATAACACCGATTGATACTTTCCAATCATGGCTGTTAAAGAAAATTGGTCTTGAGCGATGCGACGGGATTCTTGCCCCATGCGCTCACGAAGAGAACCATCATGAATTAAGGTCAAAATGGCACGGCTTAATTGATCACTGTTTTTGGCTTCAACTAATAATCCATTCACCGTATCTTTAACTAATTCACTATTCCCACCTACATCTGTTGCAACAATGGCTTTCGCGGCCGACATGTATTCGAGAATCGCATTAGACATCCCTTCACTTAAGGAAGGCAATACGCAAAGATCTGCAATGGTTAAAAGTTTGCGTACATCTCGACGTTCGCCTAAAAATAGAACATTGGATGAAATATTTAAAGAACTGGCCAATTGCTTAAGCTCGCCCGACATTTCATCTTTGCCAATTAAGATGAGTTTGGCGTTTGCATGTTGCCCAACTATATCTTTCATCGCCTTTAATAAAAATTCATGCCCTTTAACTGGCTTTAGATTAGCCACATGCATGATGACAAAATCCTGCACACCAAGACCAAGGTCTTGTTTAATTTGTGTGGTATTATCGATGGAAATAACAGGAATATCGACGCCATTGTGAATGACGTCAATGTAGGCGGCATTGACTCCTTCCGTTTTAATAATCATGTCTTTAATGGATTGCGACACAACTACTATACGTTTAACGAAAGGATTAACAAAGCGATAGGCTAAAACGTGGGCGGAATTACGCCAAAAGCCCATGTCCCGACGATTGGAATAAATATGAGTAATCCCTGCCAAACGACTAATTAAAGTTCCCCAAATATCAGAACCGAAATGATACGTAATGACTGCATTAATTTTTTGCTCTTTTAAAAAACGCCAGAATTTTATCCCTTGAACTAATCCTGACCATCCATAAATCCGCTTCACTTTAAATACTTGAACATAAGCCCCCACTTCTTCTAAAGTTTTGCAGGTAGGCCTATTGATTGTATCCATGCTTGCGATATAGACATAAAATTGTTCTTTATCCAAGCCTTTGGCTAATTCATAAATTTGCTTCTCGGCACCTGCTGTTAATCCTGATAAGCAGTCCGTTAATAAAAGCACTTTAAGGGGAGGTTTAGCAAATGAAGACTTCATGATGGGTCGTAGTAACGCACTTTCTTAGGCTTAACTTCTTCAATATTCACATGGGGCTTTGATTTCTTAACAGGAAGAGGTTTGGGCACATGTCCAATCAAAGAATTTGAACGCGCCACTAAGCCAGTAAGGACCCACAAAAAGGCATTTGGTTCAAGGTAAGACCAACGGTCCCCAAATAAATTATTTACCGCAACGACAAAGATCGCAACAAAAAACCCAAGCCCCAGCCCCTTAGAGAATTCATCGTCCCCCTTCTGGTACAATTTAAAACCTTCGCGCATAAACGCAACAAGCAAGGCAAAGAAAATAAAAATACCAACCAGGCCTTGTTCGGAAAGAATTTTCATATAAATATTATGCGTATCTTTCAGTGAATATCCCATGAAACGAAATGTCCCAAAACCCGTTCCAAGTACGGGACTTCCTTGAAACAACGCCAGAGCATTTTGCCACATTTCAATACGCTTACCCGACGATTCATCCAATTGACCTGCCTGATCCTGCGTTTCTTTAATACGGGCAATAACTTTTTCTGGAAGAACAGTTTGCCAGCACACTAAGATTAAGATAATCGGGATTAGCATTTTCTTATCTTTAATCGCAAATAAGATAATGAGCCCAAATAAAAGCGCTGCATAAGCTCCTCTGGAATAGAGAAACGTAATGCAATATAAATTGACGACAATAAAACCAAGAAGAATGAGTT
>JACCDG011702430.1_pt1 | contig 17702 bp, 17 predicted proteins | sample 7442471 | NCBI WGS metagenome assembly JACCDG01 (sample SAMN15323444, study PRJNA562643) | freshwater metagenome | isolation source: river surface water | place: USA:Blue River Watershed | collected 2017-08-17 | reverse complement strand
GTCCCATTTCTGATCCATCGGCGTCTCGCCGCTCTCGCTGGGCACGTTGGTCGGGGGTGTTCAATCTGAGCGACCCCCGCTGGGGACGCCAAGACGATGGCAACTCAGAGCCTCAGGACGACGCCAAGGAAGAACCCCCGCGCTCAGCGGAGCCACAGCGTCCGCGGCCTAACCAAGGCAGCACGCAAGGGCCGCCCGATCTGGATGAGCTGTGGCGCGACTTCAATCGCAAGCTCGGCGGCTTGTTCGGTGGCAACCGAGGCGGGCAGGGGGGCGGATCGTCTGGCATGCAACCACCCAGCCCCAAGGCGACGGGCGTTGGTGTGGGGTTGGTCGCAGGTGTGGCGGTGTTGATTTGGTTGGGCACCGGTTTTTTCATTGTGCAAGAAGGTCAGCAGGCCGTGATTACCCAGTTTGGTCGCTACCACCAGACGGTGGGAGCGGGTTTCCAATGGCGCATGCCGTATCCCGTGCAGAGCCATGAAACCGTGTTTGTGACCCAGTTGCGCTCGGTCGATGTGGGTCGTGACGCCATCGTGCCGGCCACCGGCTTGCGCGAATCTTCGATGCTGACCGAGGACGAAAACATTGTCGACATCAAGTTCGTTGTGCAGTACCGCCTCAACGATGCGCGCGCTTTCGTGTTTGAGAGTCGGGACCCCGACGGTGCGGTGCTCAAGGCCGCTGAGACGGCGGTGCGTGAGGTGGTGGGCAAGATGCGCATGGATGCCGCTTTGGCCGAAGAACGTGACCAGATTGCGCCGCGCGTGCGCAACCTGATGCAGACGATTTTGGACCGTTACAACGTGGGCATTGAGGTCGTGGGCATCAACCTGCAACAGGGCGGCGTGCGTCCTCCTGAGCAGGTGCAGGCCTCGTTCGACGATGTGCTGAAGGCCGGACAAGAGCGCGAACGCGCCAAAAACGAGGCCGAGGCCTACGCCAATGATGTGGTGCCACGCGCTCGGGGTACCGCAGACCGGCTGCTGCAAGAAGCCGAGGGTTACCGCGCGCGCATCGTGTCGCAGGCCGAAGGTGACGCGCAGCGCTTCCGTTCTGTGCTGGCTGAGTACCAGAAGGCCCCACAGGTGACCCGTGACCGCATGTACACCGACACCATGCAGAGCGTTTACAGCAATGTGACCAAGGTGTTGGTCGATTCGCGTCAAGGCTCCAACCTGCTGTACTTGCCGCTGGACAAACTGATCCAGTCGACAGGACAAGCCACGCCGTCCGCCGGATCAGCGGCCCCTCAGCCGCCTGTCAGCGCGCCGGTGTCGGCGCCGCGCCCCGAGCCGGCCACCGACGCCAGCCGCTCACGCCAACGCGACTCCCGCTGATTCAGGGCCAGGTGACGATATGAACAAATTGGGTTTTGCCATTTCTTCCTTGTTGGTGTTGCTGGCCATCGCCAGTTCCACCTTGTTTGTGGTCGATCAGCGCCAGTTCGGCGTGGTGTTCCAGCTCGGTGAAATTCGCCGGGTGGTCACAGAGCCGGGCTTGAATTTCAAGCTGCCGCCACCGTTTCAAAACGTGTCCTACATCGACAAGCGGCTGTTGACCTTGGAGAGCACCGACACCGAACCGACGCTGACAGCCGAGAAGCAGCGCGTGGTGATCGATTGGTATGTGCGTTGGCGTGTGAGTGAGCCCCAGGCCTATATCCGCAACGTGGGTGTGAACGAGCGCGCAGGCGCTTTGCAGCTCAACCGGGTGGTGCGCAACTCTTTTCAGCAAGAGGTCAACAAACGCACTCTCAAGGAACTGCTGTCCACCCAGCGCGAAAAGTTGATGGAAGACGTCAAGCGTGAAGTTCTCGCAGCGGTGCGCAGCGCCGATAAGCCTTGGGGCATGGATGTGGTCGATGTCCGCATTACCCGGGTGGATTACGCCGAGAGCATCACCGCATCGGTCTACCAGCGCATGGAGGCGGAGCGCAAGCGTGTGGCCAACGAGCTGCGTTCCACCGGGTTTGCAGAAGGTGAAAAAATCCGCGCCGACGCCGATCGTCAGCGCGAGGTGATCATCGCCGACGCCTACAAAAAAGCCCAAGAAATCAAGGGCGAAGGCGACGCCAAGGCCACCGCAGCCTACGCCGACGCCTTTGGCCGCGACCCCGCGTTTGCGCAGTTCTACCGCAGCCTTGAGGCCTACAAAGCCAGCTTCAATGGTAAGTCCGATGTGATGGTGGTGGATCCGTCGTCGGAATTCTTCAAGGCCATGCGCGGCGCGCAGCCGCGCTGAATCCCATGACCTTCAGCGGCTGGGAGCTGCTGGGTCTTGTGCTGGCCGGTGTTCTGGCCTCGGAGGCCCTGATGCCACTGGTGGCTACCGAGCGTTGGCGCCGCACCATGAGCGAGGTGCTGCGCCTGAGCGACGGACAGATCCGTTTCTTTGCCCTCTTGGCCTTGGTCCTCAGCGCGGCCTTGGCTGGGTGGGCTTTGGCTTGAGTCGATGCAGTCCTGTGCGGCTGTGTCAGCCAAAGCCCCTTCGCCACCCGGTAAAATGCCGGTTTTAACAGCTCACGGTTTCCCCCATGTCCGCTTGGGTTCTCCCGGATCACATAGCCGATGTGCTGCCTTCGCAGGCCAGACACATCGAAGAATTGCGCAGAACCCTGCTCGACACCACCCGCACACACGGCTACGAGCTGGTGATGCCGCCGATGGTGGAGCACCTCGATTCTTTGCTCACCGGCACCGGTGAAGCTCTGGACCTGCAAACCTTCAAACTGGTCGACCAGCTCTCAGGTCGCACCTTGGGCCTGCGCGCCGACAGCACGCCACAGGTAGCTCGCATCGACGCCCATTTGCTCAACAGGCAAGGGGTGGCCCGCCTGTGCTACTGCGGCCCGGTCGTGCACACCCGGGTGGAGGGTTCACAAGCCAGCCGCGAGCCGCTTCAGTTTGGTGCCGAGATTTATGGCCATGCTGGACTGGAAGCCGACTTGGAGGTGCTGGAACTTGCACAAGCCTGCTTGCAGGCGGCGGGCGTGCAGCGCTTGACGCTGGACTTGGCCGATGTGCGCGTGATCGACGCTGTGTTGGCCCCCGTGCAGATCTCGCCCGATCAGACCACCCGCATCCACGCCGCGCTGGCCAACAAAGACGCCGCCGAGCTGCGCTCACTGTGTCAAGACCTTCCTGCCACGGTGCGATCCGACTTGATCGCGCTCACCCGTCTGTATGGTGATGTCGCGGTGCTCGACGAGGCCGAGCGCGGTCTGAGCGTCAGCCCTTTGCTGCAGCGGGCACTGGGCGATTTGCGCCGTCTGGCCGCGCAGTTGCAAGGGGTCTCGCTCGGCTTTGACCTGGCCGATCTGCGCGGCTACGCCTACTACACCGGCGTGCGTTTTGCCTTTTTTGCCCAAGTGCCCAGCTTGGGTGGTGGGGCGCAGTCGGTCGAGCTGGCCCGGGGTGGGCGTTACGACGAGGTGGGGGCGGTGTTTGGCCGCAAACGCCCAGCCGTCGGCTTCAGCCTCGACCTCAAAGACTTGGTGGGCGCGGTACCGGCCTTGGCCTTGCGCCCGGCCATTCGCGCGCCCTGGGGCAGCGACGCGGCCCTGCGTGCGGCCATCGCCGCTTTGCGGGCCCAAGGCCACACTGTGGTGTGTGTGCTGCCGGGGCATGAACACCAAGTCGACGAATTTCAGTGCGATCGCGAGCTGGTGGCCGACCCCCAGTCCAGCGGTGGCTGGTCAGTCAAGCATCTCTGAAGGAAACGCAATGAGCAAGAGCGAAGGCGCGGTGCAAGCCGGGCGCAATGTGGTCGTCGTGGGCACCCAATGGGGCGACGAGGGCAAAGGCAAGCTGGTCGACTGGCTGACCGAAACCGCGCGTGGCGTGGTGCGTTTTCAGGGTGGCCACAACGCCGGTCACACTCTAGTTATTAACAGCGTCAAAACCGCGCTGCACCTGATTCCCAGCGGCATCATGCGGGCCGGGGTGAAGTGCTACATCGGCAATGGTGTGGTGCTGGCCGCTGGCAAGCTGCTCGAAGAAATCGCTGGCTTGGAAGCTGCTCAGGTGGAGGTGCGTTCGCGCCTGCGCGTGAGCGAAGGCTGCCCGCTGATCCTGCCTTTCCACGCCGCCTTGGACGTGGCGCGCGAAGTGGCCAAAGAAAAATCGGGCAACGCCAAAATTGGTACCACCGGGCGGGGCATTGGCCCGGCGTACGAAGACAAAATCGCGCGCCGTGCGCTGCGGGTGCAAGACATGAAGCACCCTGAGCGTTTTGCCACCAAGCTGCGCGAACTGGTGGCCTACTACAACACCCAACTCGCCGCGCTGGGCGCAGCGCAGGTGGACTGGTCCAAGGCCGCTTGGCTCAAAGACCAGCCGCTGTCGGCCTTTGTGGTCAACGGCGAAGTGCAATACGACGCGGTGCACGCGCAAGCCGTGGCGCACGCCGAGGCCATTCGCCCCATGATCGCCGACGTGTCGCGCGAACTCAATGAAGCCCACCAAGCCGGTGTCAACCTGCTGTTCGAGGGCGCCCAGGGCACGCTGCTTGACGTCGACCACGGCACTTATCCTTTTGTGACCTCCAGCAATTGTGTGGCCGGCAACGCCGCCGCCGGTGCGGGTGTGGGCCCGGGTCTGCTGCACTACATCTTGGGCATCACCAAGGCCTATTGCACCCGCGTGGGTGGTGGCCCCTTCCCGACCGAGCTGGAATGGGAAAAAGAAGGTACTCCTGGTTGGCACATGGCCACCGTGGGCGCTGAGAAGGGCACCACCACTGGCCGCGCACGCCGCTGCGGTTGGTTCGACGCCGCTTTGCTCAAACGCAGCGCCCAGGTCAACGGCCTGTCGGGCCTGTGCATCACCAAACTCGATGTGTTGGATGGCCTGACCGAACTCAAGCTGTGTGTGGGTTATGAGCTCGACGGCGAGCGCATCGACATCTTGCCCATGGGCGCCGATGAGATCGCGCGCTGCACCCCGATCTACGAAACCCTGCCGGGCTGGAGCGAATCGTCGGTGGGCGTGACCCGCTACGACGACCTGCCGGCCAACGCCAAGCGTTACCTGCAGCGCATCGAAGAGACCACCGGTGTGCCGATCCACGTGGTGTCCACCAGCCCCGACCGCGACCACACCATCCTGATCCGCCATCCGTATCACGCCTGATGGCGTGCGGTGGCGCTTTCCTCCAGAATTCCTTGTTCCAACTCCCTTTTCACCAGGAGCCCCCATGCTGACCGAAGACGGCAAACACCTGTACGTGTCCTACGACGAGTACCACAACCTCATTGAAAAGCTGGCGCTCAAGGTGTACCAGTCGGGCTGGGAGTTCGACACCATTCTGTGTCTGGCCCGTGGTGGCATGCGCCCGGGCGACATCCTCTCGCGCATCTTCAACGTGCCGCTGGCCATCATGTCGACCAGCTCCTACCGGGCTGAGGCCGGCACCATCCAGGGCCATCTGGACATCGCCCGCTACATCACCACCCCCAAAGGTGAAATCGCTGGCAAGGTGTTGTTGGTCGACGATCTGGCCGACTCTGGCCACACCCTCAAAGCGGTGATCGACACCCTCAAGACCCATTACAAACCCATCACTGAGCTGCGCAGCGCGGTGATCTGGACCAAGGGTGTGTCCACCTTCACCCCCGACTACTCGGTCGAATTCCTGCCCACCAACCCCTGGATCCACCAGCCCTTCGAAGGTTACGACAGCCTGCGCCCGGAAAAGCTGATGGAAAAGTGGAAAGTGTGATTTCCTGATCGCCGCCATGACCGCTCTGTCCACCCAGCTGATTCACCACCCCTACACCGCGCCCGATACATTCGAAGCGGTGCAGCCGGGGGTGTTCAAGGCGTCTACCGTGTTCTTCCCGAACGTGCACGCCTTGCGCACCCAGGAATGGAAGGACAAGAGCGGCTACACCTACGGCCTGCACGGCACCCCCACCACCTTCACGCTAGAAGAGCGCATCGCCACGCTGGAAGGTGGACGGTTTTGTGTGTTGGCCCCCAGCGGCTTGTCGGCCCTGAGCTTGGTGGACATGGCGCTCCTCAACGCCGGCGATGAGGTGCTGCTGCCCGACAACGCTTATGGCCCGGGCAAAGCGTTCGCCGAAGGCGATCTGGCGCGCTGGGGCATCACCCACCGCTTTTATGATCCCATGAACCCGGCCGATTTGGCCGCCCAGATCACACCCGCCACCCGGCTGGTGTGGCTGGAGGCGCCCGGCTCCATCACGCTCGAATTCCCGGACATGCCCGCTTTGGTGGCGGTGATCCGCGCCGCCAATGCCGGGCGGCAGCGCTCCATTGTCAGCGCGCTGGACAACACCTGGGGCGCGGGCGTGGCGTTCAACGCTTTTGAGCTGGGCATCGACATGTCGATGCAAGCCCTCACCAAATACCCCAGCGGCGGCGCCGATGTGCTGATGGGCTCGGTCGTTACCCGCGATCCGGCCTTGCACGAAGCGCTCTTGCTCTGCCACATGCGGCTGGGCTTGGGCGTCTCCGCCAACGACACCGAACTGGTGCTGCGCGGCTTGCCCACGGTGGCGCTGCGCTACGCTGCCCAAGACTGTGCCACCCGCGAACTGGCGCAATGGATGCAAGGCCAGCCGGGCGTGGCGGTGGTGCTGCACCCGGCTCTGCCTGGCTCACCCGGTCACGCCGCTTGGGCGCGCGATGCGCGCGCCGCCGCGTGCCTGTTCAGCGTGGTGTTCGACGAGCGCTTCTCGCAAGCCCAGATCGACGCCTTTTGCGACAGCCTGCAGCGCTTCAAGCTCGGCTGGAGCTGGGCCGGCCCCATCAGCCTGTGCGCGCCCTACAACGTGCCGTCTATCCGCACTCGGCCCTGGCCGCACCGGGGTGGCCTGGTGCGTTTTGCCATCGGCTTAGAAGCGGTGGACGATCTCAAAGCCGATCTGCAAGCCGCCCTCAACACCCTCAACGCCGCTTGAGCCTATTCACTTTCACGAAAGCACGCCTTGGCCACTCCCAATTACGGTTACGAAAAACGCCAACGCGAGCTGGCCAAAAAACAGAAAAAAGAGCAGAAGCTGCGCGAAAAAGCCGAGCGCAAGCTCAGCGGCGATGCGCCTGCCGATGGCAGCGAAGCCCCGGACGATGACGCCGATGGCCCGCAGGGCGGTGAGGGCGCAGGCGATCAAACCGCCTGAAAGGCGCTGATCAGTGCCGTGGCCGCCGCTGTCATATCGGCGGCCGAGCGGCTGGGCAGTTCACACACCCGGGCCTGGCCGTACTGCACAAAGTTGCGCTGGATGGACGCGGCGTACACCGGGTCGTAGTGCAGCGCCAGCAAATCGTGCACCACCGCCTCGGTCTGGCCGTGTTGCACTTGTTCGATCCAGCCATTGACCACCGCGCGTCCGCGCAGCTCGGTCAGCGCCTGCAAGCGTTCACAAAAGAACGCGCTGTCGCGCACAAAAAAATCGTAGTCTTCCATCAGCAGCGCCACCCGCTCGGCATCGCTCAAGCACAGGTCTATGCAGGGGCTCTGGCGCATGGCGTCGATCAGAGCGTCGGGCACGCGCAGATTGCCCACCTTTTTGCTCTCGCTCTCGACAAACACCGGCCGCGCCGGGTCAAAGCGCCGCAAAGCGTCCCACACCAGAGTGTCAAAGCGCTTTTGGCTGGGCTGGGGTGTGCCGGGAATGTGGCCCAGCACCGAGCTGCGGTGGCAGGCCAGGTCTTCCAGGTCGAGCACCTGCGCACCCTGGGCCGCCAGGGCCTGCAGCAGGCGGGTTTTGCCGCTGCCGGTGGGGCCGCATACCACTTGATAGTGCAGGCGCTGCGCTTGTGCGGTCATGTCGTCCACCAGGGCCTGGCGCGCCGCTTTGTAGCCGCCCTCCACCAAGCTCACCTGAAAACCAATCGCACCCAAAATGGTGGCCAGCGCACCGCTGCGGTTGCCACCGCGCCAGCAGTACACCAGCGGGCGCCAGCCCTTGGGCTTGTCCAGCACCTCGCGTTCGATGTGCGCCGCGATGTTGCGAGCCGACAGCGCGGCGCCGCGCTTTTTGGCCTCGAACGCATTGACCTGCTTGTACATCGTGCCAATGACGATGCGTTCCTGGTTGTCCAAGGTGGGCCAGTTCACCGCGCCCGGCAGGTGGTCGAGTGCGTATTCGTCTTCGGTGCGGGCGTCGATCACCGCATCAAACTGATCGATCTGTTGCAGGGCGTCGGGGGCGGGCAGGGGGCGTACAGGCATGGGCCGATTATCCGCTGTGCCCCAAGCGCGCCGCGTGAGCGCCCCAGCGTCACTTGCGGGCGTTCAGCAAGGGGCGCAGCGCAGGCCAGACGTTGTCGAGCATCAGTGGCTGGGCTTTCTCGTTGGGGTGAATGCGGTCGGACTGGAACCATTGCAGCGGGTCGGCGCCATCGGCCACCCCTTTGAGAAAAAACGGCAGCAGCGCGGCCTTGTGTTCGCGCGCCACCGTGGTGTAGAGGTCTCGAAACTCCTGCGCGTAGCGTGCGCCATAGTTGGGTGGCATTTCCATGCCCAGCAACAGCACGCGTGCGCCGGCGGCCTGGGCAGCTTGGGTCATGGCTGCCAGATTGGCCCGCGTCATGTCCAGCGGCAGGCCGCGCAAGGCGTCGTTGCCGCCCAACTCAATCACCACCACCTGGGGGGTGTGTTGCTTGAGCAAGGCCGGCAAGCGCGAGCGGCCACCCGAGGTGGTGTCGCCGCTGATGCTGGCGTTGACCACCCGAAACGCCAGCTTGTTCTGGTCGAGGCGCTCTTGCAACAACTGCACCCAGCCGCTGCCGCGCTTGAGTCCATACTCGGCGCTCAGGGAATCGCCCACCACCAAGAGGCGCGGCCGCGAGTCGTTTTGGGCGTGCGAAAGCCCTGCCGCCATCAGGCTGGTCATGCCCAAGGTAAAGTCTCTGCGCTGCATCCCCACATCCTTTGTCTATTCAGTGCCCGCATGTCCGACACACCCGCACGCTCCATCATCGACGTTGAGCACGTTCACAAGTCGGTCACCGACGCCACCGGTTCGCTGGACATTTTGCGCGACATCCATTTCTCGGTGTTGAGCGGGGAGACTGTGACCATTGTGGGCGCCTCAGGCTCGGGCAAAAGCACTTTGCTGTCCATCATGGCTGGGCTCGACACCCCCAGCAGCGGCCGGGTGGTGGTCGACGGCACCGACCTGTTTGCTTTTGACGAAGATGGGCGAGCCGCCGTGCGTGCACAGAAGATCGGTTTTGTGTTCCAGAGCTTCCAACTGCTGGGCAATTTGACCGCGCTGGAAAACGTGATGCTGCCGCTGGAGCTCGCCGGTGCGCGCGACGCCCGCAGCCGCGCCACCCAGATGCTGCAGCGCGTGGGCCTAGGCGAGCGCCTGACGCGCTACCCCAAGGTCTTGTCGGGCGGCGAGCAGCAGCGCGTGGCGCTGGCCCGCGCCTTTGTGGTGCGCCCGGCGGTGCTGCTGGCCGACGAGCCCACCGGCAGCTTGGACCACGCCACCGGCGAATCGGTGATGGCGCTGATGCTCGAGCTCAACCGCGAACTGGGCACTACCCTAATCTTGGTGACCCACGACCGCGCCTTGGCCGCGCGCTGCGACCGCCGCATCACCATCGAGGCCGGGCGCATCGCCCACAGCGACTGATCCGGGAGCGCTGGCCGGCGGGGGATAATCCCCCCATGTCATCCCCCAAAGTTCTGTTCGGCTTTCACGCCGTCGGTGTGCGCCTGAAAACGGCGCCCCAATCCATCATCGAGGTCTATGTGGACCCGAGCCGGCGCGACGCCCGAATGCGCCAATTCATCGATCGTGCCAAAGAAGCCGGTGTTCGCCTGATCGACGCCGACGGCATGCGCTTGGCCAAGCTCGCCGGCAGCCACGGCCACCAAGGTGTGGCCGCCCGGGTGGAGCCGGTGGCCCAAGCCCATTCGCTCGACGAATTGCTGGAAGACCTGGAGGCCAAGGGCGTGCCGCCCTTGCTGCTGGTGCTTGATGGTGTGACCGACCCGCACAACCTCGGCGCCTGCCTGCGCGTGGCCGATGGCGCGGGCGCTCACGCGGTCATCGCCCCCAAAGACCACGCCGCCGGCATCAACGCCACCGTGGCCAAGGTGGCCAGCGGCGCGGCCGAGACCATGCCGTACTTCATGGTCACCAACTTGGCGCGCACCTTGGGCGAACTCAAAGAGCGCAACATCTGGATCATCGGCACCAGCGACGACGCGCCCAAGACGCTCTACCAAGTCGACCTCAAGGCGCCCACGGCACTGGTGTTGGGCGCCGAAGGGCAGGGCATGCGCCAACTGACCCGCAAAACCTGCGACGAACTGGTCGGCATTCCGATGATGGGCGCGGTCGAGAGCTTGAACGTCTCGGTGGCCAGCGGTGTGTGTTTGTACGAAGCGCTGCGCCAGCGCTCGGTCTGAACATTGAACTTTCGAGGGAGTGAGCATGAAATCTGTACTGTGGGCCGCCGTGGCGGCGGTGTTCACGCTGAGCGCCTGCACCCAAGAGCAACAAAACCAGCTTGGCCGAGGCATCCAGAACTGGACCGGCACGAACGGTGTGATGGAAATCTACGCCGGTGACAAGGTGGTGCGCCGCTTTTTGAAGGTGGACAAGGTGAGCACCGCCTTGGGCACCACCGACGGCGCGCCACGCGCCTATCGCTATGGCTACGGCGTGCTCGACGAAAACCTGAACATGCAGGTCGACGACGGCGAAAAGAAGGTGTATTTCGAGATCAGCGATTACACCAACAGCGTGTTCTTCGAGAACCCGCGCTGAGACACGCCATGACAGCCATGCGCGTTGGCGTGAGTCGACTGGGCGCGGTGGTGTTGACCCTGGCCGCTTGGTGCTTGGCGCCTATGGCCCGTGCTCAAACGCCCGAGTCTGCGGCTTGTCCGCCAAGCGCCCCTGTGCCCAGCCCCGCGCTGCTGCAGGTAGCGCGCCAGCACGTGTCTGATCGCGGCTTTTTGTGGCGCATCAGCCGAGATGGGCGCGATTCCTTCATTTACGGCACCTTGCACGCCGGCCGCCCCGAGTGGTTGTTGCCCGGGCCGCGCACCGAAGCGGCTTTGCACCGCACCGGCGCCCTGGCGCTGGAGGTGAATCCGCTGGACCCCGATGTGCGTCAGCAGGTGCGGGCGGTGGGGCAGCGACCCGGTTTTGCTCTCCCGGTGGCCACCCAGGCGGCTTTGTTGTCGGCATGGCGGGCTGAATGCCTGGATGTGAACGATTTGCGGTCGGGCCCGCCCGAATGGCACGCGCTGCGGCTGGCGGTGGCGCAAGCGCAGCGGCTGGGTTTGTTCCCCGATTTCGGCGCCGAAGCGGTGCTGCTGATGCACAACCTGCGCACCGAGCGCCCGGTCATCGGGCTGGAGACGGTGGACACCCAACTCAACGCTTTTTTGGCACACAGCGCCAGCGAAGCCCAGCGCATGGTCGACGAACAACTGCGCGAGCATGCCCGCCCTGGGGCTGTCTTGCTGTTGCAGCGCTTGTCGCAGGCCTGGGCCGAGTCCGATTGGAGTGCCTTGGAGCGCTACCCCGACTGGTGCGAGTGCCTGCGCGCCGAGGCCGAGCGGGCCGATTTTGACCGCATCATCACGGGTCGCCACCCGGCCATGGCCGATGGGATTGAGCGGCATCACGCCGATCAGGCGGTGTTTGTGGCGGTGGGCGCCTTGCATTTGCCCGGTGAGCAAGGCCTGCTGGCCCTGATGCGCGCCAAGGGTTTTGTGCTGACCCGGGTGTTTTGACGCCGGGGCGCCTCAGACCCAGCCCAGTGCGCCCAGCAGCGCGCCTGTGCCGATCAGCCACAACATGTGCAGCCGGGTTTTCCACACCACCACGGTGGTGATGGCGGTGAGCAGCCACAGCGGCCAGTCGCGCGCGGGCTGGTTGTGCGCCACGGTCAGCAGCCAGCCGGTGGCTATCAAGAGCGCAATCACCACCGGGGCCATGCCGGTTTTGAAGGCGCGCACCGCCCGCAGTTCGCGGTTGCGGTGCGCCCAGCGGGTGGCGGTGTAGGTCAGCAGCGATGACGGCAACATGATGCCGGCCATGGCCACCGCAACCCCCAGCAGCGCCATGCCCCAGGCCATGGCGCCACCGGCCGGTCCACCGCCGGCGTTGAGCCCCACGTTCCAACCCAGCAGCGCCACAAACAAGACATTGGGCCCGGGCGCTGCCTGTGACAGGGCGATGGACGAGGTGAACTGCGCATCGCTCAACCAACCTTGCTGCCCCACCAGGTAACGGTGCATGTCGGGCGCGGTGGTGATGGCTCCGCCCACCGCCAGCAAGGACAGCGAGGCGAAGTGCACAAACAGCGACCACCACAGATCGGCTGGCAGGCTCATGCAGCGTCCCCTTTTGTGCGCGCCGCATCCACGCGTCCCAGTACCCGGTACGCGCACACACAGCTGGCCCCGCCCAGGCCCAGCAGCACCCAGGCCAGCGGCCAGCGCAGCACCGCAATCGCCACAAAGGTCAGCGCTGCAATTCCCACACAGGCGGCCTTGCCCAAAGCGTTGGTGTCCAGGGCGGCCACCAGTTTGATGCCTGTGGCGGCGATCAACCCAGCGGCGACCGCACCCATGCCGCGCAAAGCGCCCTGTGCGGTGGCGGTGTGCGCCACGCTGCCGTAGAGCGCGGCCAGCGACAGCACCACCACCATGGGGGCAGCCAACATGCCCGCCACCGCGCAAAGCGCTCCGCTCAGGCCAAAGTAACGTCCACCAATCATGAGCGAGAGGTTGATCACATTGGGGCCCGGCATGATTTGCGCCACCGCCCAGTCCTCCACAAACTGTTCGCGCGTCATCCAGCGGCGCTTCTCTACCAGTTCGCGCTGCACCACCGCCAGCACCCCGCCAAAGCCCTGCAGTGCCAGCCATGTGAAGGCCCAAAACAGTTCCCGGCGCGAGGCCGGGCGTGCCAGTGCGCCGTTCATCAGACGGTCATGCCGCCAGCGACTTCAATGACGGTGCCGTTGATGTAGCTGGCCTCGTCGCTGGCCAAAAAAGCGTACACATTGGCGATTTCTTCGGGCTGGCCCAGGCGGCGCAGCGGCACCCGGTGCTCCATCTCGGCGATCACTTTGTCGGGGATGGTGCTGAGGATGGGTGTGGCCACAAAACCCGGCGCCACCGCGTTGACCCGAATGCCCTTGGGTCCGAGTTCGCGGCTCCAGGTTTTGGTGAAACCGATCACGCCAAATTTGCTGGCGGCGTAATTGGTCTGGCCAAAGTTGCCGTAAATGCCCACCACGCTCGATGCGTTCAGGATGACGCCGCTGCCTTGGGCCACCATGGCGTCGGCCACCACCTGGCTGCAATGGAAGACGCCGCGCAGGTTCACGTCGATCACCCGGTCAAACTGCTCCAGCGTCATTTTCTGCAAGCGCGCGTCTTGGGTGATGCCGGCGTTGTTCACCAGCACGTCGATGCGGCCAAACTCGGCCAGCACCGACGCCACCACCGCGTCCACCATAGCGCGTTGGGTCACGTCCATCACGTAGCCGCGCGCGCTGGCACCTTCGGCCTGGCACTGGGCCACCGCTGCGTCCACTGCCGCTTGCTTGACGTCGCAGACGATCACGGTGGCGCCCTCGCGGGCGAATTTGAGGGCCGTGGCCAAGCCAATGCCTTGGGCTGCGCCGGTGATGAGGCTGACTTTGCCGTCGAGTCGTTTCATGGTGTCAGTATTGGGGTTGGTGTTGTCTGAGGGCAGACTGTACCGCCTCGCTCAAGACAAAGCCCGGGCCGTGGTCGGCTGCCAGTTCGGCGCAACGCGCCTCAAAGGCGTCGATGCCCATGCCGTAGATGAACTGCAGGGCGCCGCCGGTCCAGGCCGGAAAACCGATGCCAAAAATCGAACCGATGTTGCCGTCGTGCACGCTGGTGAGCACCCCTTCGGCCAGGCAGCGCGCGGTCTCCACCGCCTGGCGGTAGAGCAAGCGGTCTTTGATGGTTTGAATATCCCAAGTGGTGTTTGGTTTTTCAAACAGCGTTCGAAGTTCTGACCACAGTTGTTTTTTTCCACCCGTTGGATAGTTGTAAAAACCACCGCCACCAGCGCGGCCCGGGCGGTTCAGCTCTTTGACCATGCGCTCGACCAGTAGCTCGCCCGGCGTGGCTTGGTGGGTGATGCCTTCGGCCGCCAGGTCGGCGCGGGTCTGGTCCAGCACATGCACCGACAGGCTGAGCGCGGTTTCGTCCAGCACCGCCAGTGGTCCCACCGGCATGCCGGCCTGCATGGCGGCGTTTTCAATCACGGGCGCCGGAATGCCTTCTCCTAGCATGGCGGCGCCTTCCATCACAAAGGTGCCGAAGGTGCGGCTGGTGTAGAAGCCGCGCGAATCGTGCACCACGATCGGCAGCTTGCCCAGCGCCTGCACATAGTCGTAGGCGCGGGCAATGGTCTCGTCGTCGGTCGCCTTGCCTCGGATGATTTCCACCAGTTTCATCTTGTCGACCGGACTGAAGAAGTGGATACCGACGAACTTGGCCGCGTCGCGGCTGGCCTGGGCCAGGCTGGTGATGGGCAGGGTGGAGGTGTTGCTGGCAAAAAAGCCGCCAGCGGCCAACTGCACCTCGGCGGCGTGGGTGACCTCGGCCTTGAGGGCGCGGTTTTCAAACACCGCCTCGATGATCAGGTCGCAGCCCGCCAGGTCTTCAAACCGTTCGGTGGGGGTGATGCGGTCGAGCAGCGCCTGGCCTTTGTCGGCGCTCATCTGGCCTTTGTCCACCCGTTTGGCCACCAGCTTGGCGCTGTAGGCCTTGCCTTGTTCGGCCTTGGCTTGGCTCACGTCTTTGAGCACGGTGGCCATGCCTTTGCTGGCCTGCGCCCAAGCGATGCCCGACCCCATCATGCCCGCGCCCAGAATGCCCACCTTCTGCGGCTGGTAGCGCGGCACGCCGGCCGGGCGCGACTGCCCTCCCTTGATGGCGTTCATGTTGAAGAAGGAAGTGTTGATCATGTTGCGCGCCACGCGCCCGGTCATCAGCCCGGCGAGGTAGCGGCTTTCCACCCGCATGGCGGTGTCAAAGTCTACCTGTGCGCCTTCCACCATGGCCGCCAGCGCGGCCTCGGGCGCGGGGTACAAGCCCCGGGTTTTTTGCTTGAGCATGGCCGGCGCCACCGACAACATGCCCCACAGCGCCGGGCTGCTGGGGGTGCCGCCGGGCATTTTGTAGTCCTTGCGGTCCCACACATGCTGCGCCGCTTCGGGCTTGCCTTGGGCGGCCGCGATGTGGGCCAGCGCGCGCGGCATCAGCTCGGCGTCGCTGGCCACCAGCTCGTGCACCACACCGATCTTGAGCGCCTCTTGGGGGCCAAACAGCTTGCTCTCCATCACATAGGGCTGAGCGCCTTTGAGGCCGAGCAGCCGGGTCATTTTGGTGATGCCGCCGCCGCCCGGAATCAGCCCCAGGGTGATTTCGGGCAGGCCAAACTGGGTTTTGGGGTTGTCCACCGCGATGCGGTGGTGGCCAACCAGCGCCACCTCCCAGCCGCCGCCCAGCGCGGTGCCGTTGAGGCAGCTCACCACCGGCACACCCAGCGTTTCCAGCGCGCGGAAATGCTTTTTGATGCGCTCGATCTCAGCGAACACACGCGGCGCGTCGTCCGCGTTGCTGCGCATCACACCCTTCAAATCGGCGCCGGCGAAAAACGTTTTTTTGGCCGAGGCCAGCACCACGCCCCGCAGCTGCGCTTTGTCGGCCAACACCTGCGCGGTCACCGCCGCCAGATCGTCCTGCCATTGCAGGCTCATGGTGTTGACCGGCGAGCCCTGCTCGTCAAAAGTGATGACGGCCACGCCGTCTTGGAGTTCGTAGCGAATGGTGGTGGTGATCATGCTGTGGCTCCTGCTCAGACGCGTTCAACGATCGTGGCGATTCCCATGCCGCCCCCGACGCAGAGGGTCGCCAAGCCATAACGCAGCTGGCGCCGGTGCAGCTCGTCGATCAGCGTGCCCAAAATCATGGCGCCAGTGGCGCCCAGCGGGTGGCCCAGCGCAATCGCGCCGCCGTTCACATTCACCTTCTCGTGCGGCACACCCATCTCGCGCATGAACAGCATGGGCACCGCCGCAAAGGCCTCGTTCACCTCGAACAGGTCGATCTGATCGACCGTCAGCCCGGCCTTGGCCAGCGCTTTGCGCGCCGCCGGCATCGGGCCGGTGAGCATGATGGTCGGGTCGGCCCCCGACAGGGCCACCGACACAATGCGCGCTCGGGGTGTCAGGCCGTGGGTCTTGGCCGCCGCCTCGCTGCCGATCAGCACAGCGGCCGCCCCGTCCACAATGCCCGACGAGTTGCCCGCGTGGTGCACGTGGTGAATGCGTTCCACCTGCGGGTAACGCTGCAGCGCCACCGCGTCAAAGCCCATGGCGCCCAGTTGTTCAAACGCCGGCTTTAAGCCCGCTAGGCCGTCGAGCGTGGTGTTGGGTTTGATGAACTCGTCTTCTTCCAGCAAGCTCAGCCCCATGGCGTCTTTCACCGGCACCACCGATCCTTTGAAATGCCCGGCCGCGCGCGCCGCCGTGGCCCGCTGTTGCGAGGTGAGCGCATAGCGGTCCACGTCTTCCCGGGTAAAGCCGTTGAGGGTGGCGATCAGGTCTGCCCCAATGCCTTGCGGCACAAACAGCGTGGCGCTGTTGGTTTCGGGGTCTTGGGCCCAGGCGCCGCCATCGGCGCCAATCGGCACCCGGCTCATGCTCTCCACACCGCCGGCCACCACCAGGTCTTCCCAGCCGCTTTTGACCTTCATCGCGGCCATGTTCACCGCCTCCAGGCCCGAGGCACAAAAGCGGTTGATCTGCACACCGGCGCAGCGCCAGTCCCAGCCGGCTTTGAGCGCGGCCACCTTGGCAATCACTGAGCCCTGTTCGCCCACCGGCGACACCACGCCCATCACCACGTCGTCCACCGCTGCGGTGTCAAAGCCGTGGCGCGCCTGCAGGGTCTGCAGCACACCGGTCAGCAGGTTGATGGGTTTGACCTCGTGCAGGCTGCCGTCTTTTTTGCCTTTGCCACGCGGGGTGCGAATGGCATCGAACACATAGGCGTCGCTCATGTGTCTGTCTCCTGTTGGGTGGGGTTTGTGGCTCAGTATAGACTTTCACCAAGCAAACGCTTTGTAAAAATAGACCGCCATCCGTCAAACAGGAGACACCATGATCGACCGCCAGCTCTACAGCCCCGACCACACCGCCTTTGCCGACGCTTTTGAGCGCTTCATGGACAAGGAAATTGCCCCCTTTCACGAAGCCTGGGAAGAACAGGGTTATGTGGACCGCGACGTGTGGCGCAAGGCCGGCGACAACGGCTTTTTGTGCATGACCATGCCCGAGGCCTATGGCGGATCGGGTGCCGACCGGCTGTATTCGGTGGCGCAAATGGAGGCTCTGGCGCGGCGCGGATTCAGCGGCATTGGCTTTGGCCTGCACAGCGAAATTGTGGCGCCGTACATCCTGCACTATGGCACCGAGGCCCAAAAGCGCAAATATCTGCCCCTGCTGGCCAGCGGTGAGATGGTGGGTGCCATCGCCATGAGCGAGCCCGCCGCAGGCAGCGACCTGCAAGGCGTCAAAACCACCGCCATCCAGCAGGCCGATGGCAGCTACCTGCTCAACGGCAGCAAAACCTTCATCACCAACGGCTGGCACGCCGACCTGGTGATCGTGGTCGCCAAAACCGACCCCGCCGCCGGCGCCAAAGGCACC
>JACCDG011707792.1_pt1 | contig 17707 bp, 16 predicted proteins | sample 7442471 | NCBI WGS metagenome assembly JACCDG01 (sample SAMN15323444, study PRJNA562643) | freshwater metagenome | isolation source: river surface water | place: USA:Blue River Watershed | collected 2017-08-17 | reverse complement strand
GGGGTCACCGTGGTTACGACAAGTCGCTCTTCACCGGCGGACTTACCGTCGTCCCCGACATGGGTCTTGTCCGCGATCAGTTCGATCGTAACGGCACCCAGGACGCGAACATCTGCTGGGGCATCTCCTTCGTGTCCGGCGGCATCGAGGACCGGATGAAGGCGCACCCGAACAACACCAGCCTACTGCGCGGGGCCGACGCGGATTTCTCGCTCAGCTTCCTCACCAGCTCTTACTTCAACGGCAAGCAGGTCTGGTCGTACGACACTACCGTGCCGGCCAGCCAGCAACACCAGGCTGTCTTCGCATCGGCGTCGCTCTACAAGTTCAATCTGCCGTTCGCCGGTGGATGGGACGGCTTCGACATCCGTGTCGCCGACCCGCTCTACCTCTCGAACGCGGCGGATGACACCGACATCGGCGTCGTCTCGGCGAAGCGTGCCCTCGACACCGTCGCCAATCCGGACGCGTTCGACATGAACGTTCTGGCCGTCCCGGGCGTCCACAACCTGAAGGTGACTGACAAGGCTCGCTCGGTGGTCAACGACCGCGCCGACACCCTGTTCGTCATGGACATCACCGGCTCGACCGTCGCCGACGCGATCAACCTTCTGAAGAACCGGGAGATCGACGACAACTACACCGCGTGCTACTACCCGGACCTGAAGCTGAACGACCGGACAAACAACAAGATCGTCCGGGTCTCCCCGTCCGTCGCGATCCTCGGCGCCATCGCCTACAGCGATCGCGTCGGCCAGGTCTTCTTCGCTCCTGCTGGACTCACCCGCGGCGGACTCGGTCAGTTCGACATCAGCGACGTCACCGATCGCCTCACCTTCGGCGAGCGCAACGACCTGTACGACAACAAGATCAACCCGATCGCCACCTTCCCGAACGAGGGCATCGTGGTCTTCGGACAGAAGACTCTTCAGGTCAAGCCGTCCGCCCTGGACCGGATCAACGTCCGCCGTCTCCTGATCTTCGCCAAGAAGACCATCGCCGCTGCCGCCAAGCTGCTCCTGTTCGAACCGAACAGCCCGAACACCTGGCAGCGTTTCATCAATGTCGTCAACCCGATCCTGGAAAAGATCAAGCAGGACCAGGGTCTGAACCGGTTCAAGGTCGTCATGGACACGTCGACCAACACCAACGACCTGATCGATCGGAACATCATGACCGGCAAGATCTTCCTCGAGCCGACCAAGAGCACCGAGTTCATCGATCTCTCGTTCACCATCACCAACGCGGGCGTCAGCTTCGGCGAGTAAGATCTTCTTCGAAACAGCCCGATGTCTCACCGGACCCCGGGCGCCCAAAGCGTCCGGGGTCCTGTAGCAAGGAGAGTTCGAATTGTCCTGGTATCCGGATACGCTGGTCACATCGTCTCTCATCCCCGCGAACAACCTCGGGATGGTCGTACGTCCCCTCGGAGACGGAGAAGGCGGAGCTGTCCGTGTATCACTGGTTTCTGGATCGTCGTTCGGGTCCGGATCACCTTCCCAAGGCACGGGTGTCTACGTGACCGGTTCCGGACAGACGACCGTGTATACCCCCTCGTCGGGATCGCTCCGTCTCCTGTGGGTGGGTCTGTTCACTCCGGACTACGAGGAAGGTGGTGATCCTACCAAAACCGTCGCGACTGTACGGATCGGTTCGAGAGTGATCTATTACGTACCATTGACGCAGCCCTACATCTTCTCTCACTCTACGGTGAAAGAGGGAAACATCGGAGAAGTACTCTCCGTCGAGCTGTCGGTCGCCGCACCCGTGTACGTGAACTTCGATGTCGAAGAATTCTGAAAGGAAAGAATGAAGATCTACCTCGGTAACATCAGCGCAAGGCAGGAAAAGCAGGTCGGGATCCAGATGCTCGACGGGACGATCCAGATGACTGTCATGGTCACCGAGATCCCTGGCCAGTTCGTGACCACGTATTCAGCACCTCAGCACAAGAAGATCCAGCAATGTTTCACCGAAATCACGGGGAGACCTGGAACTGTGCCTACGTATCAACAGCTGGCTCCGAAGACTGGGGCCTGGTTCAAGGAATCGACGAAGGCGCCGCAGTGGGTCTGGGGCGAGGAAATCGACAAGGATCCAGAAGTAGAAGATTTGGTGAACAGACTGGCAGCACACTACGGCTGCCCGATTGGGCGACCGCCCGGGTGGGAATGAAATGAGAACGAACGCAGGAGCAGATTTCCAGTCGAAGGTGATGGGCGGGGGCAGCCTCCCGACCAACTCTGTCGCCAGGCAGCCGTACGGAACCCTCACCTCTGCCGGTACCTCGACGACCGCCACCGACGCCGCCCGTACCTGGAACGTGAACGAGTGGGCGAACCAGTACGTCGTCGCCGGCAACGTGTACGGGGTCATCCTCTCGAACACGGCGACGGTTCTTACGATCGACAAATGGTACCAGCCGAACCTGCCGGGTGGATCGGCCGGCTCGGCCCCGCTGAGCGCCTCGGCGTACTCGATCGTCCCCGGCGGAGCTCCCGGTTGGTGGATCGGTCTCTCGACCGCCTCGCTCGCTCCGAACGCTTCTGACACCTCTCTTGTTGGAGAGCTGACGGGCGCGAACGGTCTTGCCCGTGCCCTGGCCTCGTACGCCCACACGACCTCGATGAACACGTACACCCTGGTCAACACCTTTACCTCCGCCGACAGCGTGACCCGTTCGATCGAAAAGATCGGCGTGTTCAACGCGGCCAACGGTGGAACTCTGGTGTTCGAGACCGCCGTGACCAGCCCGCCTCCCCTCGCCACGGGCGATGCGGTGACGATCACGGAGACCGTGACGATCTAACGAATGGCCACGATCTACCAGACCCTTGAACCGGAACAGGCCGAGTACCTCTCGACCACGTTTCCCGGATTCATCAGGAACGGGACCAACATCCCCGTCTCTGCTCTCGCGTACGATGCGGCCACCGACGAGGCTGCCTTCTGGAAGATCGACGTGACCGGTTACTCGGCCGGGTCTCTCTCTGTAGACCTGTACTGGGGAGCAGATACGGCGACGACCGGAAACACGATCTGGGGCGGAGCGGTGGCCTGCATCACTGCGGGTACCGATACGACCGGCATGACGACGAAGACCCTCGCCGCCGAGTCGACCGTCACAGGTTCGCACCTCGGCACGACCGCCAGGAGACTCATGAAGACGACCCTGACGATCGCCGCTCTCGATTCCATCGCGTCCGGAGATGCTGTGTACATCAGGATCCGCAGGGTGGGAAGCGCCACCGCCGACACCATGTCAGGAGACGCCTGGCTCGAGCGCGCGGTTGTCTCGTATACGGCCTGAGGTCATGACGTGGCGATCCGTTTCAACGCACATGCAGATCGTCTGGCGACGTCGTCGGTAATCACCAACGGCGTCTTCACGTTCACGGCGTGGGCACGCATCGTCACAGATAGAAACAGCTTCTCGACGATCTTCGCTCACGACGACAACAACGTCGCTCCAGTCGAATGGAACGAACTGATCACTGAGACAGACGGGACTACCCTCGTCGTCTATGATCATGTAGCGTCATCTGGCATCATCACTCTCGGAGCGATGACTGTCGGTACCTGGTATTTCGTCGGGATGGCTGTCTCCGGCACGTACCTCCAGACCTGGTTCGCCGCCGCGAACGCCAGCAGCGTCGCGACGCAGAGCGGCACGATCACTCCAGTCGCCGCTCCGATCAACAACATGATCGGTTCCACAGGAGCCAGCGAGTTCTGGAACGGTCGCATCTACGGCGCCAAGCTGTGGAACTCTCTCCTGACGAACGAACAGGTCGCCAGGGAACGTTTTTTTGCCTGGCCGAAACTGACAGAGAATCTCTGGGCCGCCTGGCCGATGGAGAACGACGCCTCGAAACTTGTCGACGTCTCGGGCAACGGAAGAAACCTCACGGCTCTCGGAGCTGGTCCATGGGGATACGAGGACAATCCCCCGATCACAGTCCGGACTAAGAAAAAGAAACTGATCAGCATCGCGACCAGCGGGTCGACGAACTACCCCCGCTCGACCTCTGACCAGGTCACCGGATCAGACGCCGTGACAAGGCTGTACACGGGCCTCCGGTCGACGGCGGACTCCGTGACAGGTTCCGACGCGGTCACCCGCGCGTTCTCAGGTCTCCGCTCGATCGCGGATCAGGTGACAGGATCTGACGACATCACGAGGGTGTACGTGGGTCTCAGAGGCATCTCAGACGCTGTGACCGGGAGTGATTCAACATCCCGGTCTCTCGCTGCTCTGAGGGGTTCGAGCGACACGGTGACCGGTTCTGACGATGCGGCCCGGATGTACGCCTCGCTCCGGACCCCGAACGACGCCGTGACAGGATCCGATTCTACCAGCCTGGCGCTCCTGGCGAACAGGGGTCCGTCCGACTCTGTCACGGGATCAGACTCTCTGTCACGTCTCTACTACGGTCTGAGGTCGACGGTCGATTCCGTGACGGGGTCTGATGAGGTCAGCAGGAACTTCGTCGGGTACCGCTCTGTCTCTGACGCCGTGACCGGAAGCGATTCCGTCGAGCGGCTTTTCATCACGAACGTCCCCGTCTCCGATGCCGTGACCGGAAGCGACGTGACTAGTGTACAGCTCACGTACAACAGGTACTTCGCCGACTCTGTGACCGGAAGCGACGATGTCACCCGGCTCTACTACGGTTCTAGGTCTGTCCTCGACCAGACGACTGGATCGGACAACCTCGTCCGACAGCTCTTCGCCACGAGGACTCCGAGCGACGCCGTGACCGGATCGGATCACATCGACATGTCTCTCTTCTCGCAGAGACACTTCTCGGACTCTGTCACCGGTTCGGATGAGGTGACCCGGAGCTACTCAGGTCTCAGGTACATCGTCGAGTCCGTCGACGGATCTGATGCCCTGGAACGGCAGTTCGCCGGTGCCCGTGTCCTGTATGACTCTGTGACAGGATCCGACGATCTCGCGCGCATCCTCACTTTCAATCGTCAGATCTCAGACGTCGTCCAGGGGACTGATGTAGTGACGAGGACCTGGGTCACCACGAGGTCGGTGTACGATTTCGTGACCGGATCAGACGAGGTCGTCAAGAGCTGGTTCACGAACCGCAGCTGCTACGACTACGTCACGGGATCAGACCAGGCTTCCACTGGAGATTTCATCCTGATCAACACTGAGGATTACGTGACTGGGTCTGACGAGCTGGCTATCGGCCGGTATTTCATCCGCGACTGTTCAGATATTCTTGGGTCAGGTGGACGCCGCCGGCTTGTCTTCATGATGGACGACAAGCGCTCGTAAGTGGATGATCGGGATCAGAAAATCTGATTTCTGGAAGATCTGATCGAAAATCGTTTCTTCTGGATACCTAGCTTTGAAAGGGCGGGAAGGGTGAGGACGGAACTAGGAGGTGAATGAAAATGGCTGAAACACTCGAAGTCAACCAGATGCTGTCGAACACGTACGAGCCGAAGCGGAAGTTCCGCTGGATCCTTCAGATCGACGGCATCGACGCGTACACCATGAAGACGGCCGCCCGTCCCCAGATGACGTTCGAAGAGACCGTCGTCGACTACATCAACACGAAACGGTACCTGTCTGGCAAGGGAGCGTGGAGTCCGATCTCGGTCACGATGCACGACCCGATCGCCCCGTCTGCCGCACAGAAGTGCATGGACTGGATGCGTCTGAACTACGAGCCTCTCACGGGCCGCATGGGCTACGCCTCTTTTTACAAGAAGGACATCACCCTCAAGCTGCTTGACCCACAGGGCACCGTGATCGAGTTCTGGGATCTGAAGGGTGCCTGGCCACAGGACATCAATTGGGGCGACCTCGACTACGCCTCGTCTGATAACACGGAGATCACCTTCATGCTCCGGTTCGACAACGCCACCCTGCAGTACTAACGGGCGATCGCCCGCGATAGGATTGATCCATGCCAAAGCTCACTGAAGTCTTTCTGGTCAAAGAGTCTCCGCGGAAATCAGAAGTCAGCGAAGCTCCTGCTTCCAAAGCGACGAAAATGATGTCGCAGATTGGTGGTCCAGATGACACAGGGGAAGAGGGCGCTTTCTACGCGAATAAGAAGGTAGAAAATATCATCTTCAACAACTGCAGTGGTTTCAGCGAGCGTGATTTCCTTGATCTAGCCATGGCATGTCTTGATCAATCTGGGATGGGTCTCAATCTGCAGAATCAGATCGAAAAACTCATCATGCGTGATTACGATTCTGCAGAAACTTAAAAAGTCCTCTGCCGTGTCAACTGACCGCCCTTCCGCAAGGATCGGCGGTCTTTTTTTTTGTCTCTTTGTTCTCCAGAAGTCTAGGTATGAACATGACCACTTCAAACCATTGCGGCGAACATTGCGGTTCAAACCACACGAACTGAAGAGATGTCTGTAGGGATTGTCTATCTCGCTAGATGTAAAGCGAATGGCAAGACTTACGTAGGACAGACGATCGGTACTCTCGAGAGACGACGACGTCAACACGAGAATGCAGCTGGTCGTACCGGTAAACCGTTTCAAAATGCTCTCAAGAAGTATGGACTAGACTCTTTTGAGTGGTCCGTCCTTGAGGTCGTGACGACGACACAGAGTGATCTGAACAAGGCTGAGCTGAATTGGGGTTTGAAGCTCAATGCTTTTGTCGATCAAGGTGGATATTCTCTTGATCTTGGATTCTCTGGAGGTCGTCAATCTTCTGTTTCACGACAGAACAAGTCGATTTCGATGTCGGCGTATTATGCTCGTTCGGGAACGAAGAAAAAGAACGAAGATAACCGTTCCGAAGTAAGACTTCACAAATCTGAAGCTGCGAAGAAACTGTGGGAAGATCCTGTATTTCGTGAGAAGATGAGTAAGATTCGACGCGAAGTATGGGCGCGCCGGAAGATGGAGGGAAAGTAATATGACCTCCGAAAACGAAGTCTTCAGCCACTACTGCATCACTCGGGCCGATCTGCCTCATGGTGTCCAAGCAGCACAGCTGATCCACGCCGCCGGAGAGTCCTCTCCTGGCAAGCTTCCTCCACGGACCCACGCCTACGCGTTGGTGACCAAGGACGAAGATCATCTCAAACAGATCGGATGGGAGCTCTTCAAGAACGGGGTGAAGCATCGCCTCATCTTTGAACCTGACGCTCCATGGACCGGACAGCTCATGGCGATCGGTGTGACTCCTGTCCCGCGGTCAGAAGTGAAGGGCTACTTCTCCGCTCTCAAGCTGTTGAAATAATTGTGGTTCCCTCTGCGTTAGTGACGTCCTAAATTACACCATGAAGACGACGATCATCAATCTCTACGGAGGACCAGGGACAGGCAAGTCGACGTCGGCCGCTCTCCTGTATGCCCTGGCGAAGACAAGAGGGATCAACGCCGAGCTGGTGAGAGAGTACGTCAAGGACTGGGCGTGGGACAGCAGGAAGATCTCCACATACGATCAGTTCTACTTCATGGGCAAGCAGATCCGCCGGGAGAGCATGCTGTTCGGGAAAGTGCGGCTCATCGTCACTGACTCACCTGTCCTCCAGGGGGTCTACTACGCGGAGACGTACCTTCCGCTGATGATGGCCCACGGCGTCGCTGCAGCCAGCCTCGCCTACTACGCCCAGTGCCGAGCCGACCAGAACAGACACGTCCATGTCTTTCTCAACCGCAGCAAGCCCTACAGCCCAGACGGAAGGTTCCAGTCTGAGGAAGATGCGCGGAAGATCGACAAGGGTGTCGAGAAGCTTTTCAGCAAGTACCACTTCACGGCGAGAAAATGCGAGACCACAGAGAGTGATCTCAGTAAACTCCTCGACGATGTCCTCAAGGAGGACGCACAGAATTCTGCCTGAGTAACTCAACGCGTGTGAGTACCCGCTTTCTAAGCGGAGGGATGTTGGCTCGCAGCCAACCTCAGGCTCCATTTTGCTCCTGTAGCTCAGTGTGAGAGCACCGGCTGTTGTGGTCCGGAGGGTCGCTTGGTTCAAATCCAGGCCAGGAGCACCAGTTTCAAGCTGTGGCGCTATATGAGCGGCAGGATTCCTAGGATCCTGACGGAGGTTCGAAGCCTTCCCACGGCATTTTACGGGGACGTAGCTCAGTGAAAGAGCACCTGGGGATTTGATACCCTCGGGAGGTCGGTGGTTCAAGTCCATCCGTCCCCACCATTTCTGCTCCCATAGCTCCAATGGCAGAGCACCTGGCGTAATGAACCAGGGGGTTCGGAGTTCGAGTCTCCGTGGGAGCAAGATCATTTCTAGAAGTTCCGAGGGTCTGGGCGCTGATAAAGCTTCCAGACCCTCTATTTATTCCTGAACATCACACCGAACTGGAGATTTCATGTCCGAAGAGAAAGTGTCGCTCGCAGCTCTGAATCTCGCCGCTCCCGGCGCCGCACCGCAGCCTGGAGACGCGAACTACGTCCCACCGGCGGCCGCCGTTCCCCTGCCGAGCTCCGGCAAGGTATACTCCGCTGACTCTGGTCTCTCTGGCGTCGAGCTGCTTGAGATCCACGCCATGACCGCCCGTTCGGAGGACATCCTGACTTCGCGCGCCCTCCTCAAGAGTGGTCGTGCGCTGGATACTCTACTCAAGAGCTGCATGGTCAACCGGTTCATCAATGTCGGTGCCATGCTGGCGGGAGACAGGAACGCCCTGTTGGTCGCCATCCGGATCACCGGCTACGGCCAGGAATACAAGGTCAAGATCGAATGTCCCGTCTGCGGGACCGTTGTCCAGCATGAGTTCGATCTGGCGAAGCTTCCGATCAAGCGTCTGGGCAGAGATCCGATCCAGGCCGGGACCAACGAGTTCGACTTCAAGCTCGAGATCAGCAAGGCCAACGTGACCTTCAAGCTTCTTACCGGTGATGACGAGCGTGAACTGAACGACACGATCGCCCGGGCCAGCAAGCAGGGAAGCAACGAGTCCCTCGTGACCTCTCGGCTCCTGCAGCAGATCGTCTCGGTCAACGGCGAGAAGGACAGGACCAAGATCGCTCAGTTCATCAGGACGATGCCGGCACGTGACAGCCGCTCCCTCCGCAAGGAGATGGACCGGATCGCCCCGGGCGTCGACATGGTCCAGACCTTCAAGTGCTCCTCCTGTACGGAAGAGTCGGAGGTGGAAGTCCCGATGGGGACTGAGTTTTTTTGGCCTGAATCCTGAGTCGAAGGAGTACATCCTCGAAGAACTGTACAACATGACCCGGCACTGCAACGTCTCTCTCGAGACGGTATGGAACATGCCGGTCATGGAGAGGAAGTGGTGGATCGGAAGAACCCTCAAGGAAATGAGGGAGAAAGAGGAGAAGAAGCCTTCGCGTCCTGCGCCGAAGAAATGACGGAGTGAACTGAGACATGGCCAACAACCCGACAGGACGTGGACCTCGGCTCCCCCGCAACCTCAAGCCAGATCTCGAGCGTATCAACGGGCTCCTGACGGACATCTCCACCAAGATCACGGCGCTGACTGACCTGGACGACACCTTCAGGCTCAACGTCGAGATCAAGGGAGAGGGGAAGTTCGCGAAGCTTGAGCACTCGATGAAGAACGCGAGCAAGGCGAACGCCACTCTCGCGAAGAACCTCGACGCTCTCGCGCGGTCCGAACAGACTCTCAACAAGTCTCTCGAAGAGAACATGCGGAAGCTCGACAAGGCGAAGCGCTCCCTTGCCGAGCTCAACGCGCTCGAGGCCAAGCAGCTCAAGCTGCAGCAGCAACACCAGACCCTGAGCCAGGTAGAGTACGACCGTCTTCAGTTCCTGACCCTCCGTCAGAACGAGTACGCGACCGCGATCATCGCCAGTACGAAGGCGATCGCCGCTCAGCACGGAGCGTTCGACAAGCTCGACTCCAAGGCGATGGTCGTGGCAAAGACGCTCGGGAACCAGGTCCTGGGGGCCGTGGATAAGTTCGGGAAGGCCCTGATCTCCCTGTCCATTGACTCGGTATTCCTGGGATTTGAGCTCATCCAGAAGGGCATCCTGAAGTTCTATGACCTGATGGAACGCACTACGAAGGCGACAGGAGCCTTCAACCTCGGACTGGGCGGGATGACAGAGGGTCTGGACAAGACCCGGAAGTCAGCCTGGAAGGTCGAGGGCCAGATGCGTTCCCTCACCGGCGGCGAGCTGGGCGTCGGACTGAGGATGTGGGAGGAGACCGCCCACGGCGTCGGATTCGTCGGCGAAGGATTCGACGAGATGACCACGAAGGCGACGCTCGCCTCACGGGCCCTCGGTATCGGCGGGCACGCCGGCGGTGAGCTGACCCACACTTGGATCCAGCTCGGGTCGACCAGCAAAGACGTGAACCGCCAGATGGTCCAGGTCTCGGACGCTGCCAACCTGGCCGGCGTCAGCGTCGCGGACTTCGGGAAGGAGATCGTCGGGACCAAGGGATTCATGGCGACCTTCGGAAAGGCGAGCGAGAAGGTGTTCCTCAGGTCCGCCGCCTTCGCCAAGAAGCTCGGCGTGAGCCTGCAGTCTCTGCAGCGTTTCACCGAGATGACCGATACCTTTGAGTCGACCGCTGAGGCGGCCGCAAAGATGAACGTCGTCTTCGGCACAAGCATCAACTCGATGGAGCTCATGCTCGAGCAGGATCCGAGCAAGCGTCTCGAGATGGTCAGGAACCAGCTGAAGATGCAGGGGAAGAGCTGGGAGACGATGAACCGCCAGGAGCGGAAGTTCTTCGCCCAGACCATGCAGCTCTCTGAGGAAGAGGCCGCCGGCGTCCTGAACAACAACATCACGCTCGAGGAATTCCAGAAGCGTCAGGAACAGGCACAGAAGAAGAAGGTCAGCGACGAGGACAAGATCCGCGCCGGTCTTCTTAAGACCACTGAGACACTCCACAACTTTGGGCAGAGCTGGGACCGCGTGACCGCCGCAGTAGGAAGACTCCTGCACCCATTCTTGAAGGTGCTCGGGCTGGCGTCTGATCTGGACGGGAAGATGTCGTTCGGACAGAAGATGACCAAGCTGTTCGACAAGCTGATCGGATTCGTAGACAAACTCACGTCGAACAAGAAGATCAGCAAGGTCATCGGAGACATGGCTGCGGATTTCGGTCATGTCTTCGAGTTGCTCACCGGCGACGGCAAGGACTCCCGTGAGATGATCGACACGATCGCAGACAGCGTCGCCGCCGCGGCGAAGTCCGTCAAGGAGCTCTACAACTTCGGCAAGGAATTCGTCAAGCGCGTCTTCACCAAACAGAACATGACAGGCATGCTCAGGACGTTTGAGACGATCGTGGAATACCTGCCGGGCATCCTCAAGACCTTCGTGGCCCTGAAGGCGGTGATGGGCGGCGTCAGCATCATCTCCGGCATCGGCGGGATTGTCAACATGCTGACCGGTACGTCCGGATTCATGGCGGCTCTGAGGTCCCTCACTCCGGCGATCACATCAGTGACCAGCTCGTTCGTCGGAAAGGCCGGACTGGCCGCAGCTGCCGGTATGGTCGGATGGGAGATCGGACGGTTCGTGGGCTCGCTCGAGGTGGGTGGCAAGAAGATCGACGACTGGGTGGTCCTAGGCTACGAGAAGATCTCTGAGTTCTTCAGCTCTCTCTGGAAGGCTTTCCGGGACAGCAAACTCGGAGAGCTCCTGGGGATCAAGGACACCGAGTCCGCCGCGCTCGACAAGGCCGGCATCAACGACCAGAACATCGCCTCTTACCGCTCCGCGATCTCACAGGCTAATTCCGGCGCCTCCCTGTCTGCCAGGGACCTGGCTCGGCTTGACGAGCTCAGGAAGGATACCCGTCTGCTCGAGGCGATCGTCGCCAAGTCCAACGGCATGTTCAACACTCAGCAGGCCTTCCGCGCCGTGCAGATCACCGCCGGCCAGCGAGCCACCTTTGCGAAACAGGAACCGAGGACCGTCTCGGACAGCATGTCTCCAGATCCGGCGCGCCAGTCGAACAGCAGGACTCCGGTTAACCGCGCCCCGGGAGCTCAGCAGAAGTCGTCTGGCGGAGGGGTCACTTTCGTGGCCGGAGACGTGATCCTCGACGGGTCGAAGGTCGGACAGGTCCTGATGCGTGAGGCCGCGGTGAACGGAGGGTAACACATGGCTGACCAGAAGACCCTCATCGGACAGTTCCTCGTGCTTCGGGCCAAGAACCCCGACACGGCGGCTGATCCGTACGATCCTATCCGCGAGAGCCCGCTCGAGCGCGTCCTGCCGAACCCTGGCCTCGTGCTGTCTGCGCCGGCTCCATTGCCTCCTCCTCCCCAGGTGGTCCTCTCATCTCCGGGCGCCCTTCCTGCCCCTCCGAAGGTGACTCTGTCGACTCCTGTCGTCCTCCCGGCTCCGCCTGACGTCAAGCTGGATTCTCCGGACGCCCTTCCGCCTCCGCCGCCAGTGGTCCTGAGCGTCCCGGCAGTCCTGCCGCCTGAGCCGGCTCCGGCCCCTCTCTTCCCAGCTCGGTTGCCTCCTCCGCCAGGAGTCGGTGCTTCCGTTCCGTCCGTCCTCCCGCCGCCGCCGGGTGTGGTCGCCTCTGTCCCGTCAAAGCTCCCGGCCCCACCGGCCGTCGTGCTCGGACAGCCGTCTGTGCTGCCCCGCCCGCCGGCGGTCGTCCAGAGCGTCCCGGGTCCAGCCGCACCCGTCGTCCCGTTCTCCCCGAAGCTCCCCAGTGTCCTGCCGCCGCCACCGAAGACCGCCGAAGGGAAGCCGGCCGAGATCCCGCCACCGCCTGAGGTGAGGAACGTTCCAGCCCGTCCCCCGGCGGGAGTCAACCCTGTCGCGCAGCCGAACAGCGGCTACGCACTCCTCGGTGCGACCTATTCTCCGACGATCGGCGCAGCTGATCCCGGATCGCTCTCGGCGGATCCGATCCTGTATGAGCGTCAGCTGGAGAGGACTGTACGGGCTGGTCCCGGGAAGATGGCGCTCCACGCCCTCACTCAGGTCGGTCTCTTCGCGCAGAACGTCTACGGCACCGTGTGGAACCCGCTGCTCGCCGCTCCGCCTCCGGGAGCCCAGAACCTCCTGCTCCCAGCGATCGATCTCGAGGGAGCGGACTCGTTCGAGGGTCGTGGCAAGACCGAGGACCTACAGGTACAGCTGGGAGAGATGATCGATGCTGCTCTCGATCCTACCCTTCCGAACACGACCAGGAAGCAGCTGACGATCCCGACCAACAAGCGGGATACACAGCCGAAGGTGTCGACCCTGCGTTCGGACTCACCGAGCGGCAGGATCTCGCAGGCCTTCGACACAGTCGCCGATAACATCAGCAGGATCGCCTCCAAAGGGCTGATCCCGAAGCCTTCCAGAGAGGACATGATCCGGAAGGCCGGGGTCGCCTTCGAGAGCGGTATCATCCCGATGCGTCTGATCGGCGACAACAGGGTGGGATTCCAGACGTTTAGAAGGGGACAGAGCAACAAGCACTCTGACGACCAGTACTACGTACCGCTCTGCTTCACGGATCTCCGTCCGGTCGGCGACGTCTTCCGCACTGTCTTCTTCAGACCCCTGATCGACTCTCTCAGCGAGGGCTTCGCTCCAGAATGGAGCAAGTCTCAGTTCTTCGGACGGACTGACGCAGTTGTCTCGTACCAGTCAACCAACCGCCAGATCAACATGACGTTCAAACTGATCGCGTTTGGACCTGAGGATGTGACGACTATCTATCAGAAGCTGCACTGGCTCACCTCGATGGTCTACCCGGAATACGACAACAACCTCGCCTACAGAAGCGGTCCTGTCGTCCGGATGCGTATCGGAGACCTGATCAACGCTCCAGGACCTGAGGGAGCCCGCGGTCTGCCGGGAATCATCGAGAGCTTGGACTATGACTACTCGGGCAAGCTCTGGGAACTGAAGAAGGACTTCAAGATGCCACGAGAGATCGACGTCAGCCTGTCATTCCTTGTGCTTCACGATGTTCCGATTGGACGGGGACTCGAAGGAAAGTTTGGCGGTCTCGGATCACTCGACAAGGACGGCAAGTTCACGATCAAAGACGGGACTGACGAAAACGGACAGTCCCCGACAGTCCGCAACAACTTCCGTGCGTTCGGCGGAGACGCCGACGAGTCATCGAAATTGCTCGTCTACAAGACTCTCCGTGACGCCGACTCTGAGGACATCTGATGTCGAAGAGCAGATACGCAGATACACAGTTGGTCGACGGAAAATCGTATCGCAGCTGGCGTATGCCCAAGGTTGCCGGCGGGCTCAGAGCTGTCGATCTGCTCGCCGGAGTCAAGACAAACGAGTATACGATCCAGGCGGGTGACCGGGCCGATCACATCGCGGCCAGGTTCCTCGGTGATGATGAATACTGGTGGCTGATCTGTCTTGTCAACGGGATCAACTACCCGTTCGCCTCTGGCGGATGGACTCCTGGACGGACGATCAAGGTTCCCGTGTTCGCGAAAGACGTGTTGGACAAGCTCCTGAGGTGACAAGTGGCGAAGCCTGAGTACGCTCCCAAGAAGTTCCTCATCATGGGCGACGGGGACAGACCCTTCCCCCTGAGCTCGCAGAAGGCTGTCGATCTGCTCGAGGGTATCATGCCAGCCGAGAAGGCTCAGGCTGTCCCCTTTGTCCTGATCTGGGAGATCGACCCGAAGACAGGAGAGCCGCGTCACAAGAATCCCCAGACGGGACTGCCGCGTAGACCGCTCTCTCTCATCACCGTCGAGCCGCCAAAGTTCGGCGCTGCCATCCAGAAATCAGAGTCAAACCGGTTCAGAGAGCGCCCGCCAGTTTCGCTGGAGCGACTGACCGTGAAGACTCAGAATCCACGCGGCATCATCCTGTACCGCACGCTCGAGCTCTCTTTCGTCGTACATCAGCCTGACATCATCTTTGAACAGCACGTGAAGGACGATGGCACGCACATCGGCGACGGCGACTCATGGTCGACCCTCGTGACTCCAGGGGAAGTGTTCGGTCTCGAGTACGGGTGGACCGCTGGACCGGGCGTGAAGAACGGGATCCTGAATGGGAACGGGTATACTGAGACTCGCTCCAGCAAGGAACCCGGACCGAACGAATCTGCTGGGCCAGACGGAATCGCTATCCCTGGCCGAGAGCGGATGAAATTCATCGTGACGAACTACAACTTCAATGTGAACCCCGACCTCTCGATCAAGTTCAACATCCAGGGATTTGAACTGGGAGAGTTCAACCTCAGGCAGGCTTTCCTGTCAGAGAGTCCGCAGGAGTCAGACAACGGTTTCTTCGACACGATCCGCGATGAGATCGATCCGTATGAGAACGACTCCTACGCTCTCAAGAAGCTGCTCAAGAAGATCCAAGACAACGTCGGTGATCAAAAGGTCGCCGGCAAGAACGTAAAAAAGGGCGACAGGATGGTCCCGTTCGGACTGCTCCTCGACTGTGTCTTTGCCGATCCGATCCGGAAGGCGTTCGTCGCCGCAGGATTCCAGTTCGATTCTCAGGCAGGCATCGTCGTAGGGAACCTGAATGCTCGGGCTGGAGTACCTGCCAAGAAATACGCGGCAGGCAAAGACATGTCCAACAAGCCGATCTCTGACTTCACTATCCCGATGGGCGACATCGAGAAGGTGTTCGAGGACCTGATCAAGCTTGGAACCCGCCTGACCCTGTACAATTTTCTCGAACCGTTCCTCAGGCTCATCGAGCGTCCTGACATCTGGGACCGGTCAGACGACCGTAGCCCAGAGACAAAGACGATCCCGCAGCTCGTGACCCGCACGATCCAGACTGGAGGTTCCGGCGGCAAGAAGCAGAAGATCACTTTCTACATCTTCGATGCCAACCGCGAGTATACAAAATTCTCGAAGGACGACTGGGAAAAAGGTAACGAGAACCTCGCACGCTCTGAGATCAGAAAGAAGGTGAACGGCAAAGGACTTCCGTACATTTCTCTCGGCAGGGCGAACTCATACATCAAAGAGGCTCCTTTTGAGGTCGTCCAGGACGAGCAGATGAAAGGGATCTTCATGCGTCGTTACTTCGGCGACAAGGGAACGAACAGAGAGCAGAAGACGTCGACTCCGAATCTGGCGCAGAAGGAGAACAAGACTCCGCCAGCGCAGCAGATCTTCTCACCGGCGATCAAGGGAAGGATCACCATGCTCGGTAACTTCGTGATCGGCACCTTCGCCCTGGTGTGGATCGATTTCGGCGTGCGGCTCTGGGACGGACCGTTCACCACCTACGAGCGTGAGGATGTCATCGAACGCGGCAGCTTCCTCACTACCATGAGCGTGTACTCCGCTGGAACAGATCCTCTCGGTACCCAGGGACGTTCCCAGAACCAGTAAGTGGGTCCCTTTGCGGGCGACCTGTGTTAGGATGGTGGGATGGACACCAGTGCTTCTACCTTGTTCGCGGACGGTTATCTCGATCGCTCGGACAACTTTGAGTGGTTCCAGCAGGGACCGCTCGACACGAAAGACAGACGAACAGGAGAGTTGGGCCAGTTCGGATCGCTCCAAGACGGATCTCTTCAGATCGTCTGTTTCGATGTGAGAAAGCTCTTCGCGTTGGGTCTTCCCCGTGAAGCTGACGTGTACGATCTCCAGCTCATCTACGGCTGGGACCAGAGCCTCACCAGCCTTGTTCGGAGCCTTCCCGTTCCCGTGAGTGATGAACTCCTTGAGACGGAAAAGCGATTCACTGCAGCTGTTCGAGCGACCTCGGAAGCACGGATGAACGTGGAACAGATCCCGATGAGGTACCTGATCCCCGACGAGATCCGGATCCCGTACATGGAAGCACGTGTGAAAGTGATGAGAGAGCTCTGGTCCAGAGCAGACAGGACACAGGTCGACCACTATTTCTCCCACGTGAGGCCTGTCTTCAGATCGCTGCTTGAGGTAGAGAACGCTGGGATCAAGGTCGACATGGACTTCGTGCGATCGCAGCTGAAGCGCAATGATCTCCTCCAGCATGAGACTAAGTTCCTCAAGCATGTCGAGGGACAGGAGAAAGACGGTTTCGTCCGGACGAGGATCAGTCCAGTTGGATCGAAAACATGGCGTCTGAGAGTGGAGAAAGGTTTCCAGGCCATGGCGATCCCGCATGGCGTGCCGCGCCAGGCGATCGTCAGCAGGTTCAAAGATGGCAGGATCGTCACCATCGATTTCAACGCCATCGATTATCGCTGTCTGGTGAACGCGGTCGAAGATCCTGAACTCAACAAGTTCTACGCCGGAGAGAGGGATTTTCACTCTCGTACCGCCAGCTGGTTCGGAGATGAGGTGACTCCTGAACTGCGGAGCATCACCAAGAAGATCACCTACACCCACATCTACGGTGGATCGATCGAGTCTCTCCAGAAGCAGACCCTGCTTCCACGTGAGGAGCTGGCAGCGAGGATCACGAAGCTCGACGAGCTCTTCTCTTCCATCAACAGATTCCGCAAGAAGCTGACCGAGAAAGCTCTGGTGATGGGTCATGTCGTGACTCCCGGCGGTCACGTGGTCAAGATCGACAAGGGAGACCACGAGGGGAAGATCGTCGGGCTGTTCGCGCAGACGTACAGCTCTCACATCTTCAACCTCACGGTGCGGGCGACCGTGAACTTCCTTGCCGAAAAGAAAGCGCAGAGCCGACTCATCTTCACGGTACACGACGAGCTGGTGTTGGACATGCATCCCGATGATTCTGAGAAGATCTCTGAGCTTGTCTCGAAGATCGAGCGCGGGACAGGATTTGTTGTCAAAGAAAAGAGAGGACTGAACTATGACGAAGCGACCAAGTGAAGAT
>JACCDG010081078.1_pt1 | contig 17709 bp, 13 predicted proteins | sample 7442471 | NCBI WGS metagenome assembly JACCDG01 (sample SAMN15323444, study PRJNA562643) | freshwater metagenome | isolation source: river surface water | place: USA:Blue River Watershed | collected 2017-08-17 | reverse complement strand
GGAAGACGCCGCCGTCGACCACGGCACCAGCAAGGAATGGGGGCTGCGTTACCGCGCCACACGGGCGCTGGAAACCTACGCGATCAAGCATGTTGATGCCGTCACCACCATTTGCGAAGGACTGCGCGGCGACATCGTTGCGCGCGGTATTTCGGCCAGCAAGGTAACGGTGATTCCGAATGCGGTGGATATCGAGAAGTTTACCGTGGGTGGTGAGCCGGATGCCGAGCTGCAGACCAAATTAGGGCTGGCTGGCAAAACTGTGCTTGGCTTCATCGGCTCTTTCTATGCCTATGAAGGCCTGAATGTATTACTGGATGCGCTACCGATCATGTTGCGCAGTAACCCGGAAATTCGCCTGTTGCTTACCGGTGGCGGCTTCCAGGAGCAAGCTCTGCGAGACCAGGCTCAGCGGCTTGGGGTTGCGGACAAGGTTGTATTCACCGGCAGGGTGCCGAACAGCGATGTGACGCGTTATTACGATCTGGTCGATGTACTGGTCTACCCCCGCCTGTCGATGCGTCTGACCGAACTGGTAACACCGCTGAAACCGCTGGAGGCGATGGCACAAGGCCGGTTGGTTGCGGCGAGCGATGTCGGTGGTCACCGTGAACTGATTCAGCCTGGCGTTACCGGTGTGTTGTTCAAGGCTGGTGATGCCGCTGATCTGGCGCGGGTGGTGCTGGATTTGGCTGCCAATGCGCAACGCTGGCCGGCGATCAAGGCTGCCGGGCGTAACTATGTCGAAACCGAGCGCAACTGGGCCAATAGCGTTGGCCGCTATCGTAATATTTATCCAGCGCTGATCGAGGGCAAACATCGATGAGCCAGCTGCGCCTCGCGCTCGTCGGTCCCTTGCCGCCGCCATCCGGCGGCATGGCTAACCAGTGTCGTCAGCTGGCGCGGCTATTGGGTGAGGAGGGTGTGCAGGTCGAGGTGGTGCAGGTGAATGCGCCCTATCGACCAGCCTGGGCGGAAAAACTCAAGGGTATCCGTGCGCTGTTCCGGCTGATTCCGTACAAGCTGGCGTTGTGGCGTGCAGCGGGCAGAGCCGACGTGATGCATGTGATGGCCAATTCCGGCTGGTCCTGGTATCTGTTTGCGGTACCGGCAATCTACATCGCGCGGCTGCGTGGAACGCCGGTATTGATCAATTATCGAGGCGGCGGGGCCGAAGCTTTTTTTGCTAAAGCCTCCGGTTTTGCCTTGCACAGCTTGCGTCAGGCCGATGGACTGATTGTGCCTTCCGGCTTCTTGCGGCAAGTGTTCGGCAAATTCGGTGCCGATGCCAAAGTGATTCCCAATATTATCGATCTGACCCGTTTCAAGCCGCGTCAGGGCAAGCATGGCCGGCCCGATCCGCACGTGATCGTCACCCGCAATCTGGAGCCGCTGTACGACATCCCTACGGCATTACGCGCATTTGCCCGCGTGCATCAGACGCTGCCCCAAGCGCGGCTGACCGTTGCTGGCTCCGGCCCGCAGCTGGCCAACCTACAGCAACTTGCGAATGAGCTGGGGATTGCTGCCGCGGTCAACTTCTGTGGCCGTATCGACAATGATCAGATGAACGCGTTGTATGCGTCGGCCGACCTGATGCTGAATCCAAGCACCGTCGACAATATGCCGATTTCGATTCTCGAGGCGTTTGCCAGCGCTGTGCCGGTAGTATCGACCGATGTTGGTGGGGTGCCGTTTGTGGCAGAACATCAGCGAACCGCCTTGCTCGTGCCGGCCCGTGATCCGCAGGCGATGGCGGCGGCGATGCTGGAAATTCTGCTGCATGCCGAATTTTCCGAACAGTTGGCCAATTCAGGGCTTGCCGAAGTGCAGTCCTATGCCTGGCCGGAGGTGCGCGACCAATGGCTGGTGGTATATCGCGATCTTGCCTGGAAACGAGGAAAATTATGAGCCTGTATACCTACATCGTCGCCAACCTGTTATTTCCATTGCATGAATGGTTGAAAGGCCACACCACCGTTGCTATCCGCAAGCAGATGGATGAATCCCAATGGTGGGCGGCAGAAACGTTGCGTGAACTGCAATTGCAGCGCCTGCGGTCATTGTTGACTTTGGCGGGGCAGCACGTTCCATATTACCGCGACCTGTTTGGGCGTATCGGTTTTGACCCAGCGACGGTGAGCAGACTGGAAGACCTAGGACGAGTGCCCTTGCTTGACAAGGCAGATATCCGCGCCGGGGTGGAGCATTTTAAGGCCGATAATGCTGAGGGACTGGCTCGTTTCAATACCGGTGGATCGAGTGGTCAACCGTTGATCTTTTTCATCGGCAAACAGCGTGTGTCGCACGACGTGGCAGCGAAATGGCGCGCAACGCGCTGGTGGGGAGTGGACATTGGGGATCCGGAGGTTGTGATCTGGGGTTCACCGATCGAGCATTCCCGCCAAGATCGCATCAAGCAGATTCGTGATTGTTTGTTGCGCACCGAATTGCTTCCGGCGTTTGAGATGTCGACCGAGAAGCTGGATCAATTTGTCGACGAGATTCGTCGCCGGCGCCCCAGAATGCTGTTTGGTTACCCCTCAGCACTCAGTTACATCGCTCGGCATGCTGCGCAAAAAGGCATTCGGCTGGATGAGCTGGGAATCAAGGTTGCCTTCGTGACTTCGGAAAAACTATACGATGAGCAGCGCGACGTGATTCAGCGCGTGTTTGCTTGCCCGGTTGCCAATGGTTATGGTGGCCGCGATGCTGGTTTTATTGCTCATGAATGCCCTTCAGGCGGTATGCACCTTACCGCGGAAGATCTGATAGTAGAAATCGTTTCCCCGGAAGGGGAGGTGTTACCGGCTGGAATGTCCGGGGAAATTGTCGTCACTCACTTGGCTACCAGTGATTTTCCATTTATCCGTTACCGTACCGGAGACGTGGGGGTGCTGGATTCGAAACCATGTGCTTGTGGACGTGGTTTGCCTCTACTCAGGGAGGTTCAGGGACGCACCACGGATTTCATTCTTGCGGCGGATGGAACGGTAATGCACGGGTTGGCGCTCATCTATACCGTGAGGGATTTGCCGGGGGTTGAGCAATTCAAGATTATTCAGCATACCCGTGAGTTGGTAGAAGTGTTGTTGGTGACTGGGCCGCAGTTTGATTCTGCCTCGTGTAAGCGCATCGAAGTGGATTATCGGCGGCGGCTGGGGCACAGTGTTGAAATACTGATTCGTCAGGTTAAAGAGATCGATCCGGAGAAATCCGGAAAGTATCGTTATGTGGTCAGCAAAATCAGCTAGCAACTCCACGGCTGAATCTTCCTTTGCAGTTATGACAAATATTCACAACAAAATGGCAACAGGCGCTGCCTGGATGGTGATGTTCAAGGCGTTCGAGCGTTCGATCGGCCTGATCAGCACAGTTATTCTGGCTCGTCTGCTGGTGCCGGCTGATTTCGGCCTTATCATGATGGCGATGTCGATTATTGCTGCGCTCGAACTTTTGGGTGCGTTCAGTTTCGATGTCGCCTTGATCCAGAACCGCGATGCCAGTCGTGAGCACTACGATACGGCCTGGACTTGTAACGTGTTGTTCGGACTGAGCTGTTTCGCGATGCTGCTAGCACTTGCCGCCCCGGCCGCCCATTTCTACGACGAGCCACGGCTATTGCCCTTGATCGCTACGCTGGGGGTGGGCAATCTGATAGGTGGATTCGAGAATATCGGTATTGTTGCATTTCGTAAAAACCTGCAGTTCCAGCAGGAGTTCAAGTTCCTAGCTGCAAAGAAGGTTATTAGTTTTACCGTCACCGTCACTGCAGCCTACCTTTTGCGCAACTATTGGGCGCTGGTTGCGGGTATGTTGACCGGGCGTATCGTCGGAGTAATTATCAGTTATGTCATGCAGGCCTATCGGCCGCGTTTTTGTCTGCAGAAATTCAATGAACTGTTCAGCTTTTCCAAATGGCTGCTCGCGAACAACTTCATCTTTTTCCTTGTACACCGATCAGCTGATTTCGTTATCGGTCGCATGCTTGGAGCCAAATCGCTAGGCCTGCATGGTATTGCTTATGAAATTTCCAATCTGCCCACCACCGAAATGGTGGCGCCAATCAACCGGGCCGTGTTCCCCGGTTATGCTAAAATTGCGAGCGATCAGGCTGCCTTGCGCGACAGTTATTTGAAGGTGACCAGCGCGATTGCAATGTTCGCTGTGCCGGCCGCAACGGGCATTGCTGGGGTAGCCAAGGCGGCGGTTTTCCTGCTGCTGGGTGACAAATGGCTCGACGCTGTCGTCCTGGTCCAGGTGCTGGCGTTCTACGGCGCAATCGGCGCCTTGCAAACCAATACCGGACCAGTCTACATCGCGATCGGCAAGCCGCGGATACTGACAGTGACCTCGTTGATCTACGTTTGTACACTGCTTCCATTGCTGCTGGTTGGCATCAATCTATATTCCTTGCCCGGCGTGGCATGGGCGTTCCTAATCGTGGCCTTGCTCAATATGCCGATCAATCTGGCCTTCCTGATGCGCGAACTCAATATTTCGTTAGGCCTGCTGCTGGCCGGTGTGTGGCGGCCTATTCTGGGTGCTGCGGTGATGTATGGAGTGGTATCGCAGATCAGCTACTTGTTCGGGTCGATCACTGACTCGCATCAGGCGGCGCTGCAACTGTCGGTGCTGGTGTTGTCCGGCTGCTTGACATTCGTTGCGCTAGTGCTGGCCAGCTGGCATTTGGCCGGCCGGCCGGAAGGTGCTGAGCAGTGGGTGTTGTCGAATGTGCAGCAGCGCCTTGCTAGGTGGGGGGCATGATGAGCAGCCAGGCCAAAATAAGCATTTTGTCGACTAATCTGTCGACCAATTGTACCAACCGCTGCCTGCGTCTGGCGCAGGCCTTGCAGCCTTACTATCGTGTTGAGCTGATTGGTCCGACCTTCGGTGTCGGCACGCATGCCGGCGAAGGCGTATGGCCGCCGCTGGCCGGTGTGGATATCCCGGTGCGTTCGGTGCGCGGTGACCGTCTGCCGCAATTCTTGCCCGAAGTCGGCAAGTTGCTGCGGCTGTGTGATGGGGACTTGCTGCTTGCCTGTAAACCCAGATTTCCGAGTTACGGTGTGGCGCTGCTTAAACGCAGTCTCAGCGGCAAACCGGTGATACTGGATATTGACGATGATGAACTGGCGATGACGCTGCCAGGTAAAAAGGCCGCGTGGTATCGCAAGCTACTGCATACGGAAGCCTATCTGCATACGCGCTGGACCCACCGCCTGCACGGTCGTGCCGACGCCAAACTGGTGATATCGGAAAATTTCCGCCAGCGTTATGGGGGAGTGCTGGTGCCACATCCGATGGACGGCCGCGAGATCGACCCGGGTCGTTATGATCGCACCCAGATCCGTGCCGAGCTGGGCATTACGCCGCAGCACGTGGTGCTCGGTTTCATGGGTACGCCGAATCCGCACAAGGGCATTGACCTGATCCTGTCCGCGCTAGAGCGTATCAACCGACCGGAGCTGATTGCGCTGGTGGTCGGTGCCTCGCCATCTGATCTCTATGTTAACCAGCTAGCCAGCCAGTATGGCGAGCGGCTCAGGCTGTTGCCGATGCAACCGATTGCCAGGATTCCCTATTTCCTGGCGGCGATGGACTTGGTTACGTTGCCGCAGCGGGACAGTGCCGAAACCTGGGGGCAGATGCCGGCCAAGTTGACTGACGCGATGGCGATGGCCAAGCCGATCCTGGCTGCCAGTACCGCCGATATCCCTCGTTACCTCGATGGCCGTGGTTTGCTGTTCGAACCGGGTGATCTGGCCGGTTTTGTTGAGCAGGTCGAGTGGTTCCTGCTGCATCGCGTCGAGGCTGACGTGATGGGACAACGCGCCCGGCAATATTTCACCAGCCATCTCGACATGCCGGTAGTTGGCGATTTGTTGCAAGGCATTATCGAACCGTTGCTGCCGCGGAGCCTTCGTCGTGACTAATCGTCCAGGCTGGTTGTTCGTATTGCCTTGGTCGCCAGAATATGTAGGTGGCGTTAACCAGGTGGTGAAAAACCTATATCGCGAGTTCGAACGGGAGCAGGAGTACCGGCCCTTATTGCTTGTACCCGACTGGTCTGCGGCAACGGCAAGGCCGGCCGGCTATGCTGGTTGCGATAGCTGGTTCTTGCGCCTGCGTGTGCCGCCTGCCGACCGATCTGTACGTTTGTGGCTGCGTTACGCCTTGTCGCTGCCGGGCGATCTGTGGCGGTTGGCCCGCTGGCTGCGACGCGAGAACATTGCCGTTGTCAACTTTCATTATCCGTCGTTGGCTGCTTGGCCGGTGTTGTTGTTGCAACGGCTAGGCTGGTTTCACGGCCGGCTGATCCTGTCGTTTCATGGTACCGATGTTGAAACGCTGGCTGACTCCTTGCCGGTAACCGAGCCGCGTTGGCGACAGCTTGCGAGTCTGCCGGCTACCGTGGTAGTGCCATCAGCGTTCCTGGCCGAGCGTTTGCGCCGACATCTGCCGTGGGCACTGATCCGGGTGATATCCAATGGCGTAGCGTCACCTGCCCCCGGTACGTTGGCCGATGTCACTGCGCTGGAATCGTGGCTGGCACAGGCGCCAGCCGGGCCATATTTGTTGCACGTCGGCAAGTTCGGTTCGATCAAGGGGCAGGATCTGGCGATTCGGGTTTTCGCCGGACTGACGGATCGATATCCGACTTTATCGTTGTTGCTGGTCGGTAGTGGTGAGTTTGATGACTTAAAGGCGCTGGCTGTATCACTAGGCGTGAGTGGCAAGGTTCGTTTCCTGTGTGATGTACCCCATCCCGCCGTATTGCAGCTGATGAGGCGGGCAGTCTGTTTGTTGTCCTGCTCGCGCTTTGAATCGTTTGGTCTCGTTATCATAGAGGCCGGACTGATGGGAACGCCGGTTGTGGCAATGGCGGTGGGCGGTATTCCGGAACTGATCCGTGACGAACAAAATGGCCTGTTATGTCCACCGGAAGATGTGGACGCTACTCGTCAGGCGCTTGTCCGTTTGCTTGACGACAAGGTGCTTGCCTGCAGCCTGGCTGAACGGTTGGGGCAGGATGCTAGGCGATATTACTCATGGAGTGAGGCGTATCGTGCCTATCTTGATGTGGCAAAATAAGTGCAACTCTTTCATTAACGTATTGATTGTTTATTGCCATGCTGCGTGATTTGGCCATCTTGTCCATAGTTGTTTTTGCCTTGGCCGTCACTTTCCGGCGACCTTATGCCGGTGCTTTGCTCTGGGCGTGGCTTAGTATCCTTAACCCGCACCGCTATTCTTATGGGGTCACCTATTCGATGCCGCTGGCAATGATTGCGGCATTGGTCACATTTATATCCATGATGATGCATCGGGATCAGATCAGGTCTGTCCCGTCGCTCCCGGTGGTTTGGGTGTGGCTGGTGTTTTGCCTGTGGATGCCCGTTACTACTGCGGCGGCGTTTCATGTCGACGGCAGCCTTGAAATGTTGAGCAAGGTTACCAAAATCATGTTCATGATGTTTGTAACCATCGTGGTCACGGTGGAGAAGAAACACATCCAGAGCCTTATCTGGGTTTATGCGATGTCCATTGGACTGCTAGGACTGAAAAGCGGCATCTACACTCTCGCCGGAGGGGGCTCCGGCCGCGTATGGGGGCCGCCGGCATCATTCATCTACGGCAACAATGAAATTGGCCTAGCCTTTGTGGTGGCCATTCCGATCCTATATTACCTGACTTTTCAGACGCAAAAACGTTGGCTGAAATATTTTGTCTTCGGTTGCGCAGCCGCCAGTGCGCTGGCGACGTTCGGCACCCAGTCGCGCGGCGCGTTCCTCGCGATTGCGGCGATGGCGTCATTCCTCTGGTTCAAGTCGGATCGCAAGTTCGCGCTTGGCGTTCTGCTGGTGGCTGGTGGTATGGCGATTCTGGCATTCATGCCTGATGAATGGCACAGTCGGATGGACACAATCAAGACTTACGAGGCAGATGCATCGGCAATGGGCCGGATCAATGCTTGGTGGATGACGTTCAATTTGGCCAAGGATAACTGGCTGGGTGGCGGATTCGATATATACAACGTAACGATGTTTTCCCTGTATGCCCCGAACCCGACGGACATCCATGCTGCGCATAGCATCTATTTCCAGGTTCTTGGCGAACATGGTTTCGTTGGCCTGATCTTGTATCTGCTGTTCGGCTTTTTCAGCTGGCGTCTGGCCAGCCAGGTGCAGCAACGTGCCAGCAGCAAGCCAGAGCTGGACTGGATTTCCCGTTTTGCCTTGATGGCCAAGGTCAGCATCATCGGTTTCGCCGTTGGCGGTGCTTTCCTCAGTCTGGCGTATTTTGACCTGCCATATTATCTGACCGTGACCCTGATTGTGATGTTGCGCTGGATGGATATCCAGGATAATCAGGCCACGCCGGCCCGGCAGCAGCTGGTTCGCCGGAGCCAGACTCCTGCCGTGCGCGGCAGGGCAGGAGTGGGGCCATGATTCCGATTGATTGGCTGGCTCGCGCCGGTATCGCTGGCATCGCCCGGCTGGGCGGTAAATCCGGGCTGATGGTGCTGATCTACCACCGGGTGTTGCCCGAGCCCGATCCTATGCTGCCGGATGTGCCGGATGCGGCGATGTTCGCGGTGCAGATGTCGGTTATCAGCCGTTATTTCCGCATTGCGCCGTTGCAACAGGCGCTTGATGAGCTGCAGCAGGGCCGGCTGCCGGGGCCGACCGTTGCAGTCACTTTTGATGACGGTTACGCCGACAATCTGGAAGTGGCGCTGCCGGTGTTGCAGCGTTTCGATATGCCGGCGACGGTATTCGTCACCCCCGGTTTTCTCGATGGTGGTTTGATGTTCAATGATGCCATTACCGAGGTATTCCGTCAGGCGCCGGCCGGTGGGTTCGACCTGCAGCCATTCGGCCTCGGCAGCTGGCAGCTCGACGACTGGGCCGGCCGCCGCCGTTCGGCCAACAAGGTGACGCTGCAGGTTAAATACCAGACACTGGCTGAGCGTCAGAGCCTGATTGCCGGGCTGGCGCAACAAGCTGGTGCTACCTTGCCGGGGAATCTGATGCTGAGCAGCGAACAGCTTCGCCGCCTTAATCAGTCGGAGCTGATCGACATCGGTGCACATACTGTCAATCACCCGATCCTGGCGCGGCTGGACGATGCAGCGGCGGAAGCGGAAATCCGTAACAGCAAGGCGCAGCTGGAGCAATTGCTGGGCGAATCGGTCGAGCTGTTTGCCTACCCGAACGGCAAGCCTGGCAACGATTACCTGCCGCAGCATGTGTTGCAGGTGCAGCGCGCTGGATTTCGTTACGCTTTGTCGACTAGCGAAGGTGTGGCGCGTAATCGAAGCGCGCTGTTCGAAGTGCCCCGGCTTGGTTCCTGGGATCGCACCCCGCTGCGTTTTCTGACACGCATGTGCCTGATGCTGGCTCGTTGATTCAGCGTTTGGCATCCCGCTGGCGTGGCAGTGATTACGGTGGGCACATCTTTCGTCTGCGGGGTGAGCTGCCGGAGTGTGCTTGGCATGTCACCGCAACGCGCTCAGTGCTCATTGTGGTCGTACCACTGTGACAGCATCATCAAAATCCAAACCATGGTGCCGTAATAGCCGGGATGGATTTCCACCGATTTCATCACCGAGTCGATGAAGTCAGTACGGATGATGTTGTGCCGTTTCAGGTCTTCCAGACTTCCTCTCACCAGTTGCTGCAACCCCGCATGTTTGCGTAACCACGGACCAAATGGCAGCCCGAAGCCGTGTTTCTCCTTGGTTATGATTTCGTCCGGCAAGAAACCGCGCAGTGCTTCTTTGAAAAACCAGCGTAGCTGATTGCCTTTGAGTTTCCAGTCTGGCTCCAGGCTTAACGAGAAATCGGTCAATGCATCGTTGAGCAAAGGATAAGCGACGTCCACGCCAGCAACTTCACATGCCAGATTTACTTTCACCAGATCGTTGTCTGCCAGGGTGTATTTAAAGTCCAGCGCCAGCATGCGGTTGACCAGTGACTGGGCGCTGCACAGGTCCCAAGTTTGTTGCTGGTGACGCCCCGGGCCTTGCGGATCGATTTGCGCCAGGAAATCAGGATGCAATACTGTACTGACGCCAAACCGTTCCAGCAAATTGTAGGTTTCCAGTCGGGCCGGGAGTGGGGTGTTGGCCTGTTCGATATAGCTGCGTGCTTTGCCTGCCAACGGAAAGCCTTCCGGAAGGCGATGAATGATTGGTTCCAGCAGGTGGCGGCGTAAGCCGGCCGGCACGCGCGCATAGTGCTCAAATACTCGCTGCTTGGCATAGCGTGCATTACCGCCGAATAATTCATCGCCACCATCCCCACCTAGCATGCGCTCAATACCGGCCTCCCGCGCCTTCTGCGCGCAAAAATACCCAGGGACTGCCGAGGAGTTGCCGAACGGTTGGTCGGCTCCAGCTGCAATCAAGGGGATGCCGGCAACAACGTCGTCGGGGGTGACGTAGTATTCCGTGTGCTGGGTGCCGAATTGCTTGACCGCCAGCCTGGCAAATTCCATCTCATCATAACCTTCTGCCTCGAAACCGATGGAGAAGGTACGCGCCGGATTGCCGGATACACGTGTCAGCATGCCGGCGATGGTCGAGCTGTCGGTGCCGCCGGACAGGAAACAGCCAGTTTCTGCGCCAACAGCGCTATTGGCTACGCCTTGCTGCAGCAGTTCAATGAAGCGCGCTTTCTGCTCCTCGAAAGGGCGCGCCACATTTTCCTCAAATACCGGCTGCCAGTAGCGCTTCAATTGACAGCTTCCGTTTTGCCAGAGCAGATACTGACCTGGTTGCAGCCTCTGCTGGCCTCGATAAATCGTTTCCGGGCCTGGGATCACATGGAAATACAGGTAGTGATAGATAGCTTGTGGATCAATTTCCGATTTGACGTGAGGATGCCTGTTGATTGACTTGAGGTTGCTGCCAAATACCAAGCCATGTTCAAGCGCGGCGAAACAAAGTGGAATCGAGCCGAAGCGGTCGACTGCCAACAGCGTCGTCTGGTGTTCGCTATCAATTAACGCCAGCGCAAAACGATCGGCAAAATGACGCAGGACGTCTGCACCTTGTGCGCGATATCCTGCCAGCAGTGCTGCCGCAGCGCCATGCTGTTGAGCATGCTGCTGAAGCGTGGCGTCAGTAATGCGAGGTTGTCCCACCACGACCGCATATAACGCACCATCGTGTACGATCTGTGGTGCATTGCGCACGGCTGACGCTGCCAATCCGCAGCCATCGCCGGTCCAGTGATTGGATTGCGCGGTAGTGAACGAAGATAGGCGTTGCGCCATGTCGGTCAGGGTTGATTCGGGATCGGGCACCGACTGGTTGATCCAGCCACAAAGTCCGGTCATAGCTTCCTCTGAATATTTTTAAAGTCGAATTTGTATGTGTGAGCGCGTTGCTGTGCCAGTATTCAGCTTGGCTCTCCACGCAGCTTGCGAACGATATTCCGCAACCTGCGGGCGAGCATGATGCTATTTGCGTACAGTGATGAGCGATACGTGGTCACATGTTCAATCGCGCGTGATTCGGTGGCCCATTCCAATTGATCTGGTGTGGCATTGGTATAGAACTCGATACGTTGCATCTGTCGCTGCGAGAACTCCTGCTCCAGCAGCTTGTATAACAGTACCCGGCCAACGGCAAGGTCCCTGAATGCTTCATCATATGTGGTTTTGAGCATCAGCAGCATGCCACCACCCGATATCGCAAGCCGCGACGCTACCACCCGCCCGTCGAGCTGCAATTCGTATATGCGCGCCTGTGACGACTTGGCAAAGCCTTGAAGGATGTCGCGGTAGAAATGCCACTGACGGTTATCACGCTCGATTGCCGTACCGTTCTGGCCTTTCCAGCCCGCCGACTCCAGATCACTGTAGCGATTCAGCGCCTCTTCCATATCGGCTGTCGCTGTGAAGGTCTGCAGTGCTGGGGTTTGATGCGTTTCGCCAATGCGCTTTAGATAACGTTTAATGTTGTTCCGCAGTTTTTTTGGGCGTTGCGACCAGTAACGCTCAAAGTCCCCATCGATGCTGATTGCCATGGTGAGCGCCGCCTGCTGGTAGGCTTCCGGCATACTGGTAGCGGGCGGGCAGGGGCTGTAGGCAGGATCTTGTGCCAGCCAGTCAATTTGTATCGGAAACCCCGGTAAATCCCGGAACAGACTGGCGAGGTCTGCATATTGCTGGGGCGGCAACATCATCGGTGCTGCCTGCAGTTGTGCCGGCAGGAAGCTGGCCCACGTGTTGCTGCGTGTTGCTTCCAGCAGCAACATGCCGCCATGCGTGCGATGCACGGCCATCAATGTGTCAGGCGTACCGAAATGGCACAGCAGGGCGCCAATGAAGCGGCTGTCGAACATCGGGTGTGCGTGGTATAGCGTCTGGTTCAGGCGATCCCAGTCGTTGGCGAAACGGCGAAATTCCGCTGTTGCCGATTCCAGTAACCACTGGCTCATGTTGTCTCCTCGGTGCTGGCCAAGGTCCGGCGCAAGGTCTCTGCCATCCAGTCTACATCCGCCTCTTTCAGGGATTGGTGGCAGGGTAGTTGCAGTAGCGCCAATCCGTATTTTTGGCTGTTGGCACAGCCGGATGGCATCAGTTCATCCCAGCGCCAGATTGGCACGCCGGCACGTTTGAGTGGCGCAAAGTCCCGCGCCGGTTGCTCCAGAAGCAAGGGGAACATATAAGGGACTACATGCGCCGGCAGCGTGTCAAACAGCGGGCGTGCGCCCGTCAGAGTGAGGGTATGGTGCAGCCAGCGCTGAAACAGTTGGCGACGGCGGGAGGCGATTTGATCGCTGTTCTGGTTGCGCCAGATCCATCGTGAGCTGCGCAGGCCTTGACGCAAAGGCATGCTATTGCGTGTAGGGCTTGGCGTCGCCGGAGTCGCTGCCGTCGCGGGTGCACTGCCTGTTGTTAGCGCTCGACGGCGCTCGGCCAGTGATGCCTGTTGCAGCAGATCATAAAGTGCCTGCATTTCGTCGCGTAGCGAATAGTGTGGCAAATCAACCGGGAATGCCGGCCCTTGGTTGATCAGCAGCGCGCCGCCATCACGACCTGGGAAGAATTTGCGGGTGCTGGCAATGGCATAGTCGCCAAAGCTGCCTAGTGGTTTGCCGTCCAGATTGCCGAACAGCGCGTGTGCGCAATCTTCTATCAGCCAGGCACCCGATGCATGCGCTAGTGCTGCTATCGTGGTTATCTGCGTTTGCGGAAATCCGAAATAATGCGGCAACAAGACGGCGGCAACGTCACCTTGCCGCAAATGTTGCGCGATATCCGTGATATCGGCGTTGAGTTGCTCATCAATGCGGTAAAAGCGTATTTTACGTCCGGTGCTGAGTGCCGGCGTGATCATGGTCGGGCAGTGATAGCTCGGCAGCAGAAAGGCACCCGCAGTCGGCAGGTGCTGGGCAATCAGTTGTAATGCTGTTCTGCCAGCGTTAACGAAAATCGCCCCGTTCTGCAGTAACGGGCTATCTAGTTGGCCGTGGCCATAACCGCTACAGCTGATCTGCGGCAGCACCGGCAGGCGCGGTGCGGGATAGTCTCGGCAAGGATCCAGCAGGACGAAAGACTCCGCTTGCTGGTCGGTTTGACTAATCAAACCAGTACCTCGACTGGTTCGGCATGGCTTAAGAAACGCGTCGGGCTGGCGGTGAAGCCGTAGGCACCAGACTGGAACAGTACAACCAAGTCGCCGATATCGGCGCTGGCCAGTTCCATTTTGTCTCCCAGCAGATCCAGTGGTGTACAGAGCGGGCCGACTACCGAAACCAGTTCAGTTGCTTGGTCGGCAGCGGCCTTGTTGCCGATCATGACCGGATAGTTTTTGCGGATCACTTGGCCAAAATTGCCTGATGCCGACAGGTGATGATGTAGTCCGCCATCGACTACCAGATAGGTGTGGCCACGAGAAACCTTTTTGTCGATCACTCGGCTGACGTAGACGCCAGCCTCGCCGACCAGGTAACGACCCAGCTCAATGACGATTGCCGCACCTTGCAGCTGTTCGCGTACTGCTGGCAACTTGGCTGCCAGATTGGCCGCCACCGGCGCCAGATCAAGCCGCGATTCGCCGGGGAAATAGGGAATGCCGAAGCCGCCGCCGATATTCAGTGTTTTTACCGGGGACGGTGCGACCGCAGCCAGGCGCAAAGCCAGTTCAAACGTCAGATCATGTGCTTCGATCAAGGCTTCGGGCTTGAGGTTTTGCGAGCCGCTGAAAATATGAAAGCCTTCGAATTCCAGCGCCAGTTGCTTAACCAAGTCTAGCGCTGCCGGCACCTGCTCGGCATCGATACCGAACTGTTTGGGTCCGCCACCCATTTTCATTCCGGACGATTTCAGTTCGAAATCCGGGTTGACGCGGATTGCAACTTTGGGGGCGATGCCCAGTTTCTTGCCGATCTGTGCCAGTCGTTGCAGCTCCGTTTCCGACTCGACATTGACCACAATGCCGGCTGCCACTGCCTGGGTCAGCTCGGTTTCATTCTTGCCCGGCCCGGCAAAGCTGATATTGGCCGGGTTCATGCCACTGTCCAGCGCCACCCGCAGTTCGCGGCCGGAGGCGACATCCAGCCCGTCTACCAGCCCAGCCATGTGTTGTACCACTGCCGGCATCGGGTTGGCTTTCATTGCGTAGTGCAGCTCAATCCCGGCTGGCAGTGTTGCGCGCAACTTTGCCACTCGCTGGCTCAACAACTGGCGGTCATAGGCGTAAAACGGCGTCTGACCTACGCGAGCGGCAAGACGGCTGACCGGGATTCCGCCGATTTGCAGTTCGCCGTCGACAAGTGGAAACAGAATCGGAGCGTGACTGGGTTTGGTGCTCATTTAAACTTGCTCGAAAAGATTGGCCAGCTCGCCTGCCAGCAGTTTGCGGTCGATTTTGCCGTTGGGATTGCGCGGCAGGCTAGCGCTACGCACCTCGACGTGATGCGGCACCATGAACGATGGCAGCTGTTTTTTACAATGGGCAAGAATGGCTGCGCTATCAGGCTCAATGCCGGCCTTGGCGCTGACAACAACAACAATGGCTTGACCCAGTTGCGGATGGGCGACGCCAAATGCTGCACATTCGCCAACCAGATCGGTGCCATAAACCACTTCCTCGACCTCGGTCGGGCTGACGCGATAGCCGGAAGTCTTGATCATTTCGTCGCGACGACTGATGAAATACAGATAGCCTTCTTCATCCATACGCACCGTATCACCTGACCAGACGGCGATTTCTTCCATGACCAAGCCTGACTGGCGCGCCTGGATTGGCTTGAATCGCTCTGCAGTCTTGGCCGGATCATTCCAGTAACCTAGTGAAACGTGTACGCCGCGGTGGACCAGTTCTCCCGGTTCGTGCGGAGCGCAGGGGCTGCCATCTTCGCGCAAAACCATGATTTCAGCGTTGGGAATCGCTTTGCCCATCGAGTCCGGGCGGGCATCGACTTGTTCTGGCGGCAGGTAGGTAGAGCGGAATGCCTCAGTCAGACCGTACATCAAATATGGCTTGGCATTCGGCAACGACTGGCGCAGCGCTGCCAATGTAGCGGATGGCATGTGTCCACCAGAGTTGGTGAAATAACGCAGGCTCTGTGCCGCTTCAGCAGGCCAATTCAGCTGCGCCAGCTGTACCCAAAGCGGCGGCACGCAGGCCAGTCCGGTAATTTGCTCACGGGCGCAGGCATTGACGATGTCGCGTGGCAGCAAGTAATTGAGCAACACGGCTGTTGCGCCCTTGAGAAAGGCGCTGGTCAGCTGGTTCATGCCATAGTCGAAAGACAGTGGCAGTACGGCGAGCAGTCGGTCGGTGTGCTCAATCTGCAGATATTCGGCTACCGATTTGGCGCCGGCAACAATATTCCGATGCGACAGCACCACGCCCTTCGGTTTGCCGGTGCTGCCGGATGTGTAAAGAATTGCGGCCATGTCACCATCGATGCTGCGATGTGGCTGGGCGGGGGGGGCGGCTAGTAGTGTCTGCCAGTCGAGCAGTTGTATGCCTGGAAGTGGTGCCGTATCCGCTTTCAAATCGATTACCACGACTGTTTTCAGATCGTGGCAATGTGCCAGCGAGTCGCGCAGGGTTGCCAGCCGCTCGTTCGAGGTAAGTAATACGCGGACATTACAATCCTGCAGGATGTAGCCGACCTGTTCCGCTTTCAGTAGCGGGTTGACCGGCACATAGACTCCACCGGCTGCGGCCGCACCAAACATGCCTATCACCGCTTCGAAACGTTTTTCCAGGTAGATGGCTACTCGTTCGGATTTCGCCAAGCCAAGCTGGAGCAAACCATTGGCAAATTGCTCGGTTGAGATCGATAGTTGGCGGTAGTCCAGTCGATTTGTCTGGTATACCAGCGCAGGGGCATCTGGCGCGCGTGCGGCGGCGCAACGGATCAGTTCGTGAACGAGAGCAGGCATAGTATCTATTCTTGGTCGTCTTGCGTTTTGTTGTCTGCGGGTTTTCTGAGTTTCTTCAGCCATTTGCCGCCAAAATGACGCGCGGCGGCCAGTAGGCCGGACAATGTGCGCGGATTGTAGGCAATGATACCCCAACGTTCATTACGGCGAGACATCCAGTCCCGTTTATAAGGCTCGTCGCCTGTGAGGTAGTCGACCAGGCTGACTTTGTCGATATCGATGACGTGCTCCATCAACTTGGCTGTCAGGATCGAGCCGATAGATAGTTTACCGAATTGTTCGTCATAAGCCAGCTTGTAAATGAGGGCTTGGTTGTTATGCACTATCCATATTTGTGCCGCCGCTGGCGTATCATCGACGTATGCCATCCCCGTTCGTAGCCAACCATGTTTGGCACAGGTGCGAATCAATCCTGGCATGAATTCGGTGTAAGGTTCGGGTTTTTTCCAGCTGGAGTTATAAATTCTGGTGTAATCACTGATCAGGCGCTCAGTATCGGCTTCCTCTGTGATGATCTCCAGCCGGGCGTTGCCTTTCTTCGTGAGCGCTTGCGTCTTGCGTTTGATGGTGTTTTTTAGGGTCGATGGCAATGTCTGGAAATAATCCGCAAAACTGCGGCCGTTAACATCCAGTTGCCAGTTGCCAAAGCACAGATATTTATCAATGATCCAGCCTTGGCGTCGTAGGGCTTGTTGTAAAGCCTCGAAACTCGGGTGGAGTGGGTCAAGCGGGTGGACGTCGAAAACATCCAGGCGTTGCGCGCAGACCGGTTGCAGAAGTTTGTCATACAGCTCATCCGTATGCTCCCCTGCTACTGCTGGGCCAAACAGGCAGCTATAGTAGTTTTGGGCGCCATATATCGAACGGCTGTAAGGCCATTCAGTCGACACAAAATACTTCATGGGCAGGGCGGCGCTCCCATGATCTGTGCTGGCACTCAAAAAAAGGTAGCTGGTATCTGAGTCTTGAATGGTTTCAAAATAATTTTCAAACCATGGGGCGCTGTAAAAAATGCTTTGTTTTTCAGCTGCAGCGAAAGCCGTTTGTGTTGCCGCCTTTTTTTCCGGGGTGATTGCTTGGAGGGGGTTGAGGGGCATCACGGTTATATTTCCGGCTGTCAATGTTTGTACTGTCAAGGGGTGAGGTGAGCTACGTGTGGGCGGTAGTCTGAAGTGTATTTTTACATTTGCCAATTCAAATGTTGTCGGGCTTGGAATGCAAAGGGAGTGCACCAAAACGATGCATGGATGGCCTTGGGCTATTTTCTGTCTTTGACGGACGGGTTGCTAGGAT
>JACCDG011688895.1_pt1 | contig 17716 bp, 26 predicted proteins | sample 7442471 | NCBI WGS metagenome assembly JACCDG01 (sample SAMN15323444, study PRJNA562643) | freshwater metagenome | isolation source: river surface water | place: USA:Blue River Watershed | collected 2017-08-17 | reverse complement strand
TTCGATGCATATCGAATCGAATCCGGACAAATATTTAACAGTACGCGGACTCAAATACAAATTGAGTTTGCATTTGAGTTTAGATGGTGGTTTGTGGCGTGAAAAACTTGCCAAAGATGAACGTGAAAACAAAAGTCCTGGAAGTAGTGTTAGCCAAAGTCAACGAATGGAATGAAACAAATGAGGCTGATCAAGTTAAAGCCCAATTAAAATTTAATTACGCTGAAGATAAACTTAATTGCTTAAAAAATAAGATTGAAAAATTCATGGAAGAAATGAATTTATTAAATAAAGAATTACTTGTCTTGGAAAAAGAGGTCGAGGAAGCCCGTCTTGGCGTACTGTCATTGGTTTAATAATTAAAATACTCAAGGAAGAGTTCAATGTTCCCCTGTAATTGTTTTATTTGTGCCATAATTCTTTGGTTAATTTATGGCGGCAAATTTATAGCCAGCAATCGCCCTGGCACTCGTATACCGCATTGGCTGGTAGTTTGTAGAGATGGATCTATTCGGCATTTTAAAATAAGCCGAGATATTTTTCCTCCCCCATTTTGTTATTTAATTTCCCTTGGAAGCATTGAAAAAATCAGTTGAACCCGTCAAAATGCGTAGTGTGTAGTGATAAGACTTAACTACATCAAAGGGGCGTAAAAACATGGGATGCTTTAACGTAACTTGTAATTTATCGGGATTGCCAATTTATCGTGAGGATGAAGTGCTGGCAGTAGTGTGTTTGCCAAATCAAAGACCACGTAGTGATGTGTCTATTTGTTACTCGACGGATTTAAAAGTTCCAGCCTTCTTGCCGCTGTACGGTAAATATGATAGCTATGGATGTGTAGAGAAAGTTCAAAAAGACCTGCCCGCCACCTTGTTCGGACAATTGCTGAATAACAGATTGAAACAAGGTCAATTACAATACGCAGATACGGATTATTCAGGCACAGAATGCGATGCCGAGCAGTGGCTTGGTCTTATTAGTAACGCTTCTTTTGTTGTCAGTCATTCTGGCGTTGTTTGGAAGGGGGAAAAATTCTCTGGGAAGCGACTGTCCGTTGCTTTCGTGCTTCGAGAAGCATATGAAAAATATGCTAAGATCGCCTATCCCGACAATAAATTTAAAGAAATTGCAGATAATTGGCTTTCTTGGTATTTGAAAGTACATCAAATAGTTAGTAAATGGGAAAAAGAAAATAATCATCGTAAATTTCTTTCACGCTCGCTCCTGCAAGAATGGGGAACACAAGCCACCAGACCAAATCAGGATTTGTATCCTGGTTTAGATCTCCCAGACATGGAAGGCGAAGAATACGAAAATGTGTCTTCATTCCAGCAATTTTTAAAATATGATCGTTGTTGTGATAAGTCATTGTTTAATGAAACGTATTTTAATTTTATCAAACACAATATAGAACATGGAGATTTAAAAGACACGCAAGATGAAAGATGGATTAGCATACGTGATGGAATTATTAATTTTATGATATTGTCTTATATGATGGATGTACTGCACCGAGTTTGGCTCCCGACGGTAACAGCAAGCCAAGATCGTAATTTCAGATTAGAATCATCAATTCAATCGGTAAATGCAAGCATCGCTCGTAGTAGATTGAAAAATTGGATTAATGAAGGTGGTGAATAAAGGATATTAACTCGTCAAAATGCGTAGTGTGTAGTAATAAGACTTAATCCCCAACGGAGTCCAATAATGGCGAAAAAAGTTAAAACCTCTGCCGGCACCGAAGTCAAAGTTAAGACTTATGAGCCTCTTGCGAATCGTGATTCTTATGTTAAATGTCACGATTTAGAATTATCAGAAAGAGCTAAGACCGATCCGTTGGCGGTTGAGATTCGCAACAATAGAGTTAAGGCTGCGAGTTTTCTACGTGTTTTACTGGCACGTGTTTACGGTCACCCAAATGCTGCAACTTTTTTTCAATGGCATATTATTCCATGTATCACCAAAAATCGTACAGTCGGTTTGTTGAATATTGCTCAAGGACTGGCTCACGATACTGGCGTTGAGGTGACCCCAGAGGTTGACGACCTTGGTTACGCAGAGGAAGACAAAGTTTATTCTTCGGCTAACAATCTAGCTGCCGGATTGTACTTGTACGAAGGAAAAATGGTTGAATTGAAGTTAAAAACGACATTAATTGGCAGTATTGAGCCACTCCCGGAAAATAATCAGCGGCAGGACATTACGCCAAAACCGCCTACAATGCCGCAAGGTTGGCGGCAAATAATTCTAGCACCGTGGCAAGGGTACGAAGGCGATGGACATTCAACTGTGCCGCCGGAGCTGTACGAAAACAATCGTATTGTGCCAAAATTGGTTTCTTACGGGCTACTTACGTGCTATGGGAAACGTGGGCTGCCACGTCGGGAAACAATTGATGGATACAATGAAGAAATTACTCCAAAATGGTGGCCGTTCTCGCCAGAAGATCGCAAGCGTGTTACGAATTTGGCTGATGCTTTTTATTATAAATGGTCGATTAATTTAATTGACCGCTTACCAGAAGCAGAACGAGTACAAGTAAAAAATAAATATGAAATTGCTTATAATGAAATTCGACTTCGAGATCCGAAGTGGAATCACGTACCGTTAGCTTCTGATTTTTCAAAGGAATTATATGGATGGCGAGAGGATTCGATCAAAAACAAAACACCAACAATCGGTCAAGTGGACCGCAGTATTTTTGTTGATGCGATAAGCTGTACCTGGAATTGCTCGAAAGGAGCGGTGAAAGAAATTTTGAAAAAAGAAGTCGATTTGGTTGGTTCTGTTTATAATCAAAATTGTTACACGCCAGCCCGGTTTTTGGCATGTATTTTATCTCATGTGGTGTTTGAATTAATTTGGCCAGCACTTGAGAAAATGTTATGGCTTGAGCCTGGATACTATGCAACAGGAGGTTGGAAACCAGGAACTAGAACATTTAATTCAATTGCTGAATCTATGGCTGAAAATATCGTTAGTTTTTTGGTGTGCGAAAATTCGCAGCGAGATGAAGATTCAATGGCAAGAGAAGCATACAGCCTTATCCGTAAACAATATGTTGCATGCCTGTACGGCTTGCCACTCGATACCAATCTTGTTGGTGCGGTTTAGTAACATGTGACTTAAGCCAACCTAAGAAGAAATATCAATATTTCTTCTTAGGTTGGCTTAAGTCAATTAACACGAGATAATTATGATTAGCAAAATGAAAGTCCGCAATGGATATGCTTTAAATCTTGAATTATTTGGCAAAGAAATTGAATTCGACAAAGGATTAAACATTCTGTTTGGTCCAAATGGTTGTGGCAAGACTACTGCACTAAATATCGCCGCCGCCTATAGCGGAGTGCAGACAAAAGGATGGTCTAGGGCACCCGATCCTCTTGGCATAGATAAAAAAATTGATTACCCACAATGCTTTTCAAAACCTTGTGTTGGTAATATCAATGCAGAGGTGGAATGGGATGGAACGCCGTCATATTTCGCAACATCGTCAGGTGAGGTGGTGGTTCCTCATGCGTTTGATGATAACGATATGATGAATCAATTACAAATAATGTTTGAAAAACCATCATCTGGGCAGTTACGACTGCGTAGCATTAGTAAAATGATGGATGATTTGATGAAAAAACCCACACCTGATTTGACTGTGCCTGATTTGAATTACGTTAATGATTCATGGAAGGAAACGCGGCGGAAATTTTCCAATTATGTTGCAACTTTGCCTCGCAATGGACCAATTACATTGCTGTTAGATGAGCCTGATAGAAGCTTATCTATTCCAGTTCAATTTGATTTGTGGACTAAGGCAATACCACAATGGGCTACCAAGGCTCAAATTATTGTGGCTACTCATAGTCCATTTTGTTTGGTATCGCCGGGTGCTCGTATAATTGAATGTGTAAGTGGCTATCGAGAAGATTGCCTGGCTGCATTGCATGAATCATTTAGAAATTAATCTCGTCAAAATGCGTAGGGCATGTAATAATCAACTATATTCAGGAGACTTAAAACATGCCCGAGATCGATCAAGAAGTCTTGCGTCGTAACCTTTGTTTCAAAGGACAGTTAATCGCCTCAGGACCACACGAGTTGTATATAGCTTTTGAAGGAAAAGTTTATATCGATTCCTCTGAGTCAGATTTAAAAGAGGCTGGAGATTATTTTAACTTTATTGCCGAAGTTCGGGGAGGCAAGCGTCCAGGAGTATTAGAAGCCAATAATTTAACACGTAAGTGTTATGATTTAATGATGAAGCACAACGAGCTTGCTAAGCAATACGAAATAGAAGGAGACGTAAAGGGCTGTCGTCACTTACGAGGCATTGGTAATATGCTTGCCATGCTTTTGCTGGGGCAAGAAGCATCTGTTGTTTTGCCTTGGTAGAGTTATTTTAAACACAGGAGCTAGGAAATGATTGCTTGGGCGTGTACTTTAAAAGAAGTGCGGGAACGCATTGATGCAATGATTGAAATAATGGGAGAAAACGCACCCGTAGGAACTACCAGAAACGTGAATCAATCTGCTATCACTGCTGCCGGCGAATATATAGATGATGTAGGCATCCAGATTGAATATATTTACATCAACAAAGACACTGGCTTAGTTGTTGGTGATGAAGCCAATGATTATAAGCCTAAGAGTACAGAAATAGCAGCAGTCAAAATAAGTTGAAAATAGTTTTTGATGCTTGTTAAAAACATAGTAGAAGAATAAAGTTCGAGTTAAAATCTACTATTTTATAACATGTCAACCAATCTTATTATTGCCTGCTGGTCAGGTCCACGACGAAATGAACGAGATGAGCTTCTCAGTATCGTTCCGTACCCCACAACACGTGTAGGGCACGTGCAAAAGCAAATAACAACCTTGTCACATTATCGGCATCAATTGACTCAAATAACCCTCGTGGTGCCGCCGTACAGTGAAGAGCCGGACAATTTTACTCGATACCTTGGCATGCTCCCAAGTGAAATTGGCGGGGCTAAATTGGAGGTCTATAGGAGTCCATCAAATTTAGGTTGGTCCTATGGTTCTTGGAATTCTGCTGTTCAGCATTATCAGGGATTTGATCATTATTTGTTTCTGGAAGATGATTACGCTTTTGTCAAAGATAATTTTGATACAATTTTAATCGATTCTCTTGAGAATCACGAAAATCACGAAATTGAATTTATGTGTAATTTTTGCTATTTGCCTTATGCAATAGTTACTAACGGCATTACTAGTGGCAAGATATTAAAAAATCGCAATTGGCAACTGCTTAATGCGATAGGTGACGGTGATGGCTTGATTGATTTTCTTGGCAGCTTACGAATAGGCGGGTTTCCTAAGCCTTATCACTGTGCTCCATATTTCGGCACCCACATTTACCCTGGGTTAATCATATGTGGTCAAGGAGAATATTTAATCGCACCAACGCACGCCATTGATCCACATACATTGTCGGTAGACCTGCCAGATGGTACTCCGCACCTCCATCTGGATTGAACTCGTCAAAATGCGTAGAGACTTGTGTCGATCAAGGCAAAACCTACAAAGGTGAAAATCAATGAATGATACCTTGGAAGAATTAGTGCCGCAGGCACAGGCTGGAAACAAAGAAGCCATCAATATTCTTGCTAAAAAGTTCAAGAATTTTATTTATTCTAATGCATTGAAGTTGGTGCGGAACTATACAGAAGCAGAAACCATTACTCAGGATGTTGTAATACAAGCTTATATTAGCATTCAGCAACTCAAATGCCCCAAGGCATATTTGTCTTGGGTCAAAAAAATGACTTATCACGAGTCTATGAAGACCATTAATCAACGACAGCACTATGCAGAAATAATCGATTGTGCCACTCCAACAAGCAACAATCACGATCAGGAAGATTTACACAAGGCGATAGCCCGACTAAGTCCAACACACCAGAAAACGCTAATTGGATTTTATTTTCAAAAAAAATCAATTAAGCAACTGGCAGGAGAGCACGAGGTTCCGATTGGAACAATAAAACAGCGACTACACAATGCTCGTTGCCGACTTCGCGAGCATTTGTTGGAGATTATGAAAGCTAATTAACGTGTGCAGTTAAGACTTAATATACGGAGGATTAAATAAAATGCCTTCTCTTAAAGTGGTCAAAACATTTCGAGATGTAATGAATGGGCACGAAACTGCTCAAATCACTAATTTGCTTGATGGAGAAGTGGTAAGAAAACTCGCAATTGTTGATGGAATTGTGAAGATTGATGCAATCACAGTGATCGGCTTCGCTAAGCTAGATGATGAATTAACTTTTGAAATGTGGTTCATGGATCGAGGCAATATATTGTTCAATTCACCTCTTGTTCCAAAAGGACAGAAGGCAAAGTTGTGTACGCAATTTGATGAAATCGAATATCCAAATGGAGATAAGTTCGAGATCACAATGGATTGAATTTCAGGTCTCCAATTCACCAATATATAAAATATCAGGAGACTTCATGAATGCTCATCATGCAGCAACATTGCTTGCTGTGCCAGATAGGGTTCCGATACTTGGCATTGATATTGACGGCACCATTACTGATGCCGTCATGTTTTTTCGCCTGCTGACTAAAGTTTGGCCAGGAAAAGTTTACATCATTACAATGCGACCAGATGACGATAAGACAAAAAATGATTTGGCTTTTTTAGACATTCGATTTGATGATATTATTTCTGTTAATTCCTTCGCAGAAAAAGCAAAGGTAATTGCCGAGTTAGGTGTAACAGTTTTTTTTGACGACCAGGATGAAACTATCACTCCTATTCCTGAAGGGGTGACAGTATTTAAAATTCGCAACGGCGGCAATTATGATTTTAATTCCTCGAAGTGGCTGTTCAGCAAGCACACTGGAAGGATGGTTTAGGTTTTGCTAATTCGGTTGAGGTTAGCCGCGAATTTAGCCTGGCGAGTAGTGGCATCTATGCGTTTATTTTGACTCGGACCCAGATCGGATAAGATGACTGATCCGTCTCTTGCAAGACCTACATTTGATGGACCGGCATCATCGTGCAAAAATCCTGTTTTGTCAAATAAAGCATTTAATACGTCAATTAGCTTGATGATAAAAGCAGCGACCTCTGTATCGCCTTTGCCGTATTTTTTGGCCAAAGATTGTGCAATGGCATTTTTACTTCTTTCATCGCGTGGAAGTCCGTTTGTTTCAACTTCTGGATGCATGTCAATATACCCGCCCTGCAAATAATCAGCAGCTTTCTTTAATTTTTCAGGAGCATTTTTATCCACTGCTGCATATTCTTGTATAATGACAAATATATTCTCGCCCAAATCTTTAACGCTAATGATGCGGGCTGGTCCTGTTAGATCCCCTGCTAATTTACTGGCAATATAGTATTCGTTTGCATCGGAGGTGAATTTAACAACCTTCACTGGCTCTCCCACAAAGTAGACCCTGCCTATGCTGCCATCTGCGTAGTCCGGTAATTTCATTCCGACTTTTGCTTGGATGCCCAAACTGTTAAGCCATTTAAAAAATATAGTTGATTGCGGGTGCAGTCCCGCCCATATTTTAACACTGGCGTTGGCTATAACCGTGTTGCTTTCTGTAATCAAGGTTTCCTTGAAAATAAGTGAAGAGAGACATTCAGCAGCTAAAGTTAAAGCTCGTGCAGACCCGTCTCGGGAAATAATTGAGATAAATTGTTTAAAGTTTTCCACAAAATTATTTAGCCGAACTCGTCAAAATGCGTAGGAAATGTTAAGTTAAATAAATAATTTTTCGGAGGCAAGAGAAATGTCTGGAATCATCATTACCGAAAAACAAGTAGCCGAGTTTGTTGACCGGTGCCAGGAAATTATTGATAATTACACAAAGGCAAATTATGAAAATTTAACCCCACAGTTATTAACTTTTAACTACGCTGCGGCAAAGAAATTTTGCCGGATCGTGGCACTTGAACGCCACGTCAACGAAGAAAGAAAGATAATCACTAGTGAAGGTGGATCAGCGTGGTGTTTTATTGATTTAACGAACGGAGACGTTCTCAGACCTGATGGATATAAGAAGCCCGCTCGGCACGCTCGCGGAAATATTTTGAAAGAAGACCTTGGCATGTCATCAATCGGACCATATGGACCAGCTTACCTAAAATAAAAATCTCAGGAGTTACACACAATGCCGGTCATAACCGAAGGCGGCAAAACCGCCTTATTGTATCCTCAAGAAATTACATCCTCTCATCCGAAATATTTTGCCGGTCAGAGTGTGCCCAATCGGTATGGTAACTTGTACACAATAGCCGCTTTACGGTTGGATATCACTTATGTTGAGGAATGGGTGCCTTCCGGACCGGGAGAGGATGAAGGCGAAAATCGACTGGTTGTTGAAAGTAACGAATGGGAATATTTTCTAGTACAACCAAAGGGAAATGCGGATATTTTTGAGTGGGGATGGTGCAAGGAATCGGAAATTGAAAAATATATTGAAAAATTCAAACAAGAGGTCTCGTAAACATGATCACCTTGGATTCATCATCTGATTACGGACTTAAAGGGCAGTATATTGCTCGCATTAAAGGCAGGGATGACAAGGTTACTTTCAATCGTGAATTCATTGGAAGAAAGTCTGGAAAAAGAAATCAATACAGTACAGCAGATGTAGATGAGCCAGGTATTTATGAATGCTGTGACGTTGAAAGAAATACAGGTAAAAAAAGTAGGTTTTATTTTATTTCTGAGAATTTAATAAAACTTACAACCGATAAAAAAGATGCCATGATTGTTGCTAGGCTGATGGATGAAGGCTTAGCTTTCTCAGAGATAGTAATCGCCACAAAAGCTGATCCTGAAGCAGTCGAGGTGGATAATGAAATTAATTTTCTTAAAAAAATTCTAATTATAGAAAACTCACCAGATTGGATTGCTAAAATGGAGCGTCCAGCTATTCTAACTCGAAAAGTTGGAGTATTTAATGTCGGGGAAATAGTCGAACAGAAGGTTCTCCAGCCAGCAATCAAATCTGAAATAGAGCAGTTGAAAAATAAATTAACTGCCCTGCGTGAAAACAATAAGTATCCGACCGATGTTTATGAAATTATGAATAAAAAGGAGATAGGAAGAAAACAAAAAGAACAGACTTTAGACTCAGCCTTAATTGAATGTTGGCAGATTTTACAGGCACTGCCAGAAAATTATGCTAGGAAAGTGTTAGTTAAATTAAGAAACAAGCTGACGGCGTCCCAGAAAACAGAAGATAAGTCGAATCACGAAGATAACAAAAACTAACTCGTCAAAATGCGTAGCAAGTGTGTTCTTGACTAAAACAAATTGGAGATAAAAACATGGCTCGCGAAGCTTCCGCCTTAACCAAAGCAGTTCGTTTATTGTTGGTAAAATCAAAAGGAAAAGCAACGGCATCAGAAATGTTGCCGCAACTCAAGGAGCAGGGTTTTGAAAACCCAGACCTCCATAGCATCACCCAAGTGAAAGCCAATTGGGTGGCAACCCAGAAAAAATCTGCCGGTGCGTTATCGTCCGACAAAACACAAGAAGCAGAGACTACAGAAGATGAGGCTTTGGCTTTTATTCGCCAGAATGGTGGACTTAAAGCCGCCAAGCAATTGGTAGAAAAACAAGCCAACCTCATCCAGATTGCCGAAAAAATCATCGCAGATTTAGCCTAAGTCTCTTGATCGAAGTTTTTGATTTTGAGATAAACGAAAGCATGTGTCTTAAAAATCTCTTCAGGCACATGCTTTTTAACAATTCTTGATGGATCGGAGTACCGCTATGGACGCGGCAACAAAACAATTGAGTGATTTTGATACTGTACATTTGCCTCCTTTGACGGCAGGAGAGCGAGTCAGATGTAGCTATGCAGACCCGGAGTCTTTGATAAAAGTGGGCGTAGTTTATACTATCAAAAGCAACTGTCGCCCCCCAGCAAAAGAAAGATTAGCGAATGAGATTGATTTGGTTGAATTACTCGAAGTCGCAGGCAAAAAGTTTCAAGAAATTTTTTTTGATCGTATTAACTGAATATCCAAACACAAAAAGGACTTCTTTAAAGAAGTCCTTTTTGTGTTTGGATAGCACTAAAAACCCGTCAAAATGCGTAGCAAGAGAGAAGTAACTTAAAATTCCAAAAGGAGAAGTAGCAATGACTGAGGTTAAAAAAGAAGTTTTGGTAAAGTTAAATGTTACCGAAAAAGAAAGTCCACTTCCCGGAACTGCTGCTTGGGTGCTAAATGAAATTCGAGAAGGGGAACTGGTAGTTGGGGTCAATAAGAAAAACGAACCGAGCGTGTGGCTGCGTCATGGGAAAAATAAAGAAAAATCACAGCTACTCGCTGTATATGAAAAAGATGATTACGACGGCTCACTTGGCATAGGTTTTTACCCATCCTTAATGTCAAAATTTTACGGAACTGACCGGGAAGCATTGGGCGTTAACTTGACCTTTGCGGGACAGAAAGTTCTCAAGCGTTTAGCCAAAAAGGCTAAGACTTTATTGAAATTAAGTTTACGACGTGGCGATCAACAAGCGGACGGGAAATTTAATTTAAAAATCACACTTAAACAAGCAACTTAATCTCAAAACAATTAAATAAACAGAGGTGGTGTAACCCCTGTTGATGGAGGGCAAAATAGTGGATGATCTTACTGTTGTAACAAATCGCAACGACCAAGACGCACCGGCTGATCTTGTGGTGTTGGTTGTTACGCCAAAAGAATTAAATTCTCAAAAACAAGAAATGCTGCTCGGTATTGATTGGTATCGCCCGGACCCCGAATTTTATCCTGGGCGGGAAGAAATCATTTTCGTTCAATGGGAGCAATTGCGACCAATATGGAACGCAGTTCCAGAAGCTCCTGCTGATTACGGGTTCGATCCTCTGTCAGCAGTCGAATATGTTGATAAGAATTTACGTTTTATTGGAGAGAGTAAGTTTCACTGCGTTTAATTAGGAGTTAACTATGAATCTTTATGTTATTTATAACGACGAATCTAAAAAATATGTTTCATCCCGTGGCAGTGATCATTCCTATACGCAAAAATTAGAACTAGCCCGCACTTTTGGGAGTCGCTTGGCTGCTCAACGACATGCATGTGGTAACGAAATTGTTCGGAGTGTCGCTGATGTATTGCAACCCCCAGACGATAGCAATTTTTAAATTTTAACCACAAGGAGAGTTGTATGAAAGGCACAGAAATAGAAAGCAGCAACGTACAATATCTCGACGACATTTTGTTAGATAAAATGGGATTGCTCCGTGTTCTTTCCGCCAAGACACTTAGGGATATTAAATATCCTGATTTGCAGATATGGGCAAACTTGCACGGTGTTTATGTTTTTCCGACCATTGAATTAATTGACTGGTTACGAGCAAAAATCGCCGGACGCAAAGCCATTGAAATTGGAGCTGGGCATGGTGCCATCGGAAGGTCGCTAGATATTCCTCGCACCGATTCTTATATTCAGACCACCCCAGAAGTGAAATTGTATTATCAAATGATCGGTCAAAAGGTGGTTGAGCCACCGCCGGATGTGTTGAAATTTGAAGCTACTGCTGCTGTGCTCAATTTTAAGCCTCAAGTTGTCATTGGAGGATTCATCACTCAGCTATATCAACCTGGGGATGAAGTTGAGCCGAAAATTGGGTCAAGCGTATTTGGCGTGGATGAGCAATTTATCTACACGCAGGTGGAAGAGTACGTCATGATAGGAAATTTGGGGACACATAAAGATAAACGATTACTTGCTATGCCTCATGAAAAATTATATTATGATTGGATTATTACACGTTCGTTGCAGACTGAAAATAACCGCATTTTTGTATGGAACCGAACCAGTCAAAATGCGTAGCAGTCAAGAAGGTGGGCATTTGCATCCACTTAAATTTACGGATATTTTGGGAACAGCAAGTTAAGTCTAACTCTGGCTCTGGAGAAAAAATGGCAAAGAGTTTTCGGGAGAAATTTTGCCCCACCGACGAAAAGGTTCTGAAGCATGAGTGGGGCTGCTTCAGGGATTTGGAGATTGGGGAGAAATTTGTATTTGGATCTGCCGTCACAGGAATTCAACACTTTGTTGAAATGGGAGCCTGTGAAAAAATTAGCACACGCAATTACAAATACAAAACCACTTCTTTGGAAGGGAAGGAAGTGGAAATTACATCATCCGTAGGGACGATTAATGCAATCATTGTTTGGGTGGATGAGAACAACAATCCCAAGCTGGCTAAGAACATGGATTAAGTGATTATCATAATGGGATAGGAGGGGAGAGTGCATCCCCCATTCAATATGTTCTCCGTCCTATTATGATTTTGAACCCGTCAAAATGCGTAGCAGATGTAATTAAACTTTACTAAAGGAAATATCATGCTGCCATTCGCACCTGGAATTACAGGAAGTTATGTCGAGGAAAAAAATTACCTGGCATTAGAGTTAAAGTCTCTACGGAATCCTCAAAGCAAAGTTTTTCTCATTAAAGACAAGACCGTCGTTAATACTGTAAAACAGGACTTCTCTCCAATCCTTGGAGACTACCTGGGTGATAGCGTCCCAGGATTCAGTGATACATTTTTTGAAATGCAATCACACTCTGTTCCCGATGCTGGAGAGGAACGAGAGTTTGAGATTTTTAGTGATGTTAAAATGAAGTTTTGCTGGATTCCAGCAGGCAAGGCAATACTGGGATCACCGGAGACTGAATATTACAGAAGCTTTGATGAGAAAGAACACGAATTTGAAACTGCCGGTTTCTGGATGGGTAAATACCCTGTAACTCAATTCCAGTGGAAAGCAGTCATGGGCAAGAACTCAAGTTTATTCAAAGGCGATAATCTTCCTGTAGAAAGAGTAAACTGGGATGATTGTCAAGATTTTATTGAAAAATGTGATATTTTAAAATTACGACTGCCTCATGAAGATCAATGGGAATATGCCTGTCGAGGTGGTAAAGGGAACAAACAGGCATTTTATTGGGGGAATACGCTCAATGGAAACAGAGCCAATTGTTGTGGAAGTTACCCTTACGGGACCGACAAGAAAGGAGCACGTCTGAGAAAAACAACTGAGGTGGGCAGTTATGAGAAGGTTGCTCCGCACCCTTGGAGGCTTTGTGATATGATTGGCAATGTTGATGAATGGTGTGAGAATCCGTACACTGAACAAAGCCCCACAGACCGGGTAATTCGAGGCGGGAACTGGGAAAGCATGCCTCAGGTCTGTCGGTCGGCATATCGTTTCTGGGCTGGTATGTTTAGCCGCGACAGTCATTTTGGCTTCCGCTTAATCATTTGTTAACTTACCAAAATGCGTAGGCAATGTAAATTTAATTGAGAAAATATTATGTTACTGCCATTTGCTCCAGGGATTACGGGCTATTGCACTAAAGAAAATGGCATTCTTTCTTTAAGGCTTCATTCGTCAAGAAGTTTACGCACAACGACATTTACTATCGAAGATCCCACTACAATCAATACTATCAAAGCGGGCTTCTCTCCAATCCTTGAGGATTACTTGGGCGATAATCTGCCGGGCTTTGGCGATACCTTTATGGAAATGCAGTCTCATCCAATTTCTGTCGATGGCGAGGAACGAGAGTTTGAGATTGCCAAAGGGGTCGTAGTGAAATTTTGTTGGATTCCAGCAGGAGAGGCTCAACTCGGGTCACCTAAAGAAGAAAGAAAATACATGGTGAACAGATTTTATGATGGGAAAAATTTTAATTCATGGAATAATGAATCTGAATTTCTTCGCGGAATATACAAAAGCAATGGATTTTGGATGGGTAAATATCCGGTAACACAAGCCCAGTGGCAGAGCGTAATGGGCAATAACCCAAGCTTATTCAAAGGTGCTAATCTTCCTATACATAAAGTAAGCTGGAACGAATGTCAGGAATTTATCAAGAAATGTAAAATATTAGACTTGCAATTACCTCATGAAGACCAATGGGAGTATGCCTGTCGGGGTGGGAAAGGGAACAAGCAGGCATTTTACTGGGGCAACACTCTCAATGGCAATAAGGCTAATTGTGATGGGTTTGTACCTTATAGAACAAAGAAAAGTAATCGCATGGGAAGAGCGACAGAGGTAGGCAGCTACGAGAAAGCAGCTCCTCATCCTTGGGGTCTTTGTGATATGATTGGCAATGTCTGGGAATGGTGTGAAAATTTCTATTCTGAAGAAGGCACGTGTCAGTTGTTAAAAGTATTTCGGGGTGGAGGCTGGTGTAATCCTTGTTACTGCTGTCGAGCAGCGGCTCGTTGTGGAAGTTATCAAAATTGCCGTGATGATATTGTTGGCTTTCGTTTATCTATTTCCTAAACCGTCAAAATGAGTAGGCAATGTAATTAAGCTTTGCCAAAGGAAATATCATGTTGCCATTTGCTCCAGGGATTACAGGGATCTACATTGAGAAAGAAGATTCTCTAATGTTGCAACTGAAATCTCTGCGAAATCCTCGGTTGGTGAATTTTAGCACTAGTGATAAGACTGTCATCAATACTATCAAGCAACGCTATTCACCGATTCTAGAAGACTACCTAGGAGACTATCTTCCAGGCTTCGGCAATGCCTTTCTGGAAATGCAGTCACATTTAATTCCCAGTGCTGGAGAAGAAAGAGAGTTCGAGATATTTAATGGCGTTAAAATGAAGTTTTGCTGGATTCCAGAAGGCGAAGCACAACTAGGTTCTCCTAAAAAAGAACAAGATTATGTTGTAAAGACATTTTTTAACGGGCACATTACGGATTGGATTCGGCAAGAATTTGAATTTATTCGTGGAAAACACCAAACCACTGGTTTTTGGATGGGCAAGTATCCAGTAATTCAATCCGAATGGCAAGCAGTAATGGGTTATAATCCCAGTCATTTCAAAGGCGATAATCTTCCTGTGGAAACTGTAAATTGGGAAGAGTGTCAGAGGTTTATCAATAAATGCTGTATATCAGGACTGGAGCCTCAACTCCCCGATGAGGATCAGTGGGAGTATGCGTGTCGGGGTGGAAAAGGGAATAAGCAGGCATTTTACTGGGGAGATACCCTTAACGGGGATAAAGCAAACTGCGATGGAAGTAGACCTTATGGAATGAATGAGAAGGGTACTTATTTGGCAAAGACGACAGAAGTGGGCAGTTACGAGAAAGTAGCTCCGCATCCCTGGGGACTTTGTGATATGAGTGGTAATGTTTGGGAATGGTGTGAAAATTCATATGATGAAGAAAGATTGCCTCGGATAATGCGAGGCGGGTGCCGGAGTGACGTTGCTTGGGGATGTCGGTCGGCAAATCGTAATTGGCAGTATCCGAAACAACGCAGCACTAATTTTGGCTTTCGTGTAATCATTTATTAACCCGTCAAAATGCGTAGGCAATGTAATTAAGATTTAATTCTGACACCCGACCAGAAAAAACAAAATCAGATAATTTTTAGGATAAGGCACCTATGAAAATTTTGCAAGCCGGCACCAAGTCATTAGAGCCATCCTCGTTCAACGGACAAGCGAAAAATTTCGAGTGGGTAATTTACACACATGGCGACCATGTATTGCAGACTGTGAGTTTTTGCAGAACTGAAAATCTTGTCTACATTCAGTCAGTTGACAAAAAAGATTTTGGTAAAACAATTGATTTGAGTGTTGGTATTGCAAAGAAAATTTCAGAAATTGGGTTCCCCGGCTTTGGTCGCGGGGTATGGATACACGATGAAATTTGTCCACTCTTGTTTTCTTGTTTGAATAGGACGCCTATCTACCAGACGAGTCCTGAAAAATTGGAGGGCAGACAATTTCTTTCTTTGATAAACAATAACGAATTTGAATGGATAGTTTATTGGTACAAAGAAGACTATTGTCATGGTGGCGGGCAAGTCGTGGCTCTTCGTAAAAAAGACAGTCTGATTTATGCTGACTACAATGTTCTCCATCGTTCTTGTTGTGGCTCGATTAGTGGTTTATTGTTGAATTCGCAAGGTGTTACTGCCCAAGAATTTTTTAAGGATAAAGAAGGCATCTTTGATGTGGATGTTCGACCGGAAATAAAAGACAAAGTCAGAGAACTTCTCAAATAACAATTTACCAAAGGAAATATCATGTTGCCATTTGCTCCAGGGATTACTGGTTACTACACCGAACAAGATGATATTTTTTCTTTAGAGCTTCGGTCTTTGAGAAGTTTGCGGACAACAACATTTGTTGTCAAAGATCAGACTATAATCAATACAATCAAACAAGGGTTTTCTCCAATTTTGGAAGATTACCTGGGTGATAATATACCGGGGTTCAGTAATGTTTTTTATGATATGTTAAATCAAAAAACGCCTGCTAACGGTGAAGAAAAAGAACTTGAGATTTATCCAAATACTAAAGTGAAGTTTTGTTGGATTCCGGCAGGAGAAGTTCAACTTGGCTCTTCTAAAGAAGAGCAAAAATATATCATTGAAAATTTTTATGATGGAATACCTCAAGAGTGGATGCCTGGTGAATCTGAAGATGCTCGTGGAATTCACACAACCAATGGCTTTTGGATGGGCAAATACCCTGTAATTCAATCCCAATGGAAAGCGGTGATGGGCAACAATCAAAGTCACTTTAACGGCGACAATCTCCCTGTGGAGCAAGTAAATTGGTTTGAATGCAAAGAATTTATCAAAAAATGTACTGCATTAGATTTAAAACTCAATCTTCCTCATGAAGATCAGTGGGAGTATGCGTGTCGGGGCGGGAATGTAAACAAGCAGATGTTTTATTGGGGAGATACCTTGAATGGTGATAGGGCTAATTATGATGGAAGGCGTCCACACACAACAAGCACAGGGAGTTATTTAGGCAAGACAACAGAAGTGGGCAGTTATGAGAAAGTAGCCCCTCATCCCTGGGGGCTTTGCGATATGGTTGGCAACGTGTATGAATGGTGTGATAATTTATACGATAAAGTACAATCATATCGGATAATTCGGGGCGGGAGTTACATTAGTAATTTTGCATTCTGCCGTTCATCGTATCGCAGCAAAACAGATCAGATGTATCATATAGATCTTCTGGGTTTTCGTTTAATCATTTGTTAACTCGTCAAAATGCGTAGTGGTAAAGAAATTTTACCTGAGAGAAAAATATCATGTTGCCATTTGCCCAAGGAGTTACCGGTTATCGTATTGAGCAAGGTGGCATTCTTTTCTTAGAGCTTAATTCTTTAAGAAATCTTAAAAGTAGAACTTTTACCATCAAAGACTCCACTATTATCAACACTATCAAACAGGGCTTTTCACCAATTCTCGAAGATTACCTTGGCGATAGTGTGCCGGGTTTTAGTGATGCATTCATGGAGATGATGGAATGCCCAATTCCTGATGCTGGAGAGGAAAAAGAGCTTGAGGTTTATCCAAATACCAAAATGAAGTTCTGTTGGATTCCGGCTGGCAAAGCAATACTTGGATCTCCAGAAAGTGAAGCAGGAAGAATTGCCGATGAAATTGAACATGAATTTGAAACTAATGGATTTTGGCTGGGCAAGTATGAGGTGACTCAAGCTCAGTGGGAAGCCGTTATGGATAAGAACCCAAGTAATTTCAAAGGTGCCAATCTTCCTGTGGAAAATGTAAGCTGGAACGACTGCCAGGATTTTATCAAGAAGTGCAGTGCGTCAGGATTGAAATTGCAATTACCTCATGAAGACCAATGGGAGTATGCGTGTCGAGGCGGGAAAGGAAATAAACAGCCATTTTATT
>JACCDG010421571.1_pt1 | contig 17723 bp, 17 predicted proteins | sample 7442471 | NCBI WGS metagenome assembly JACCDG01 (sample SAMN15323444, study PRJNA562643) | freshwater metagenome | isolation source: river surface water | place: USA:Blue River Watershed | collected 2017-08-17 | reverse complement strand
TTTGAGACGGAATGTGGGGGGAGGTGGCGATGGGGTCAGTCAGGACCGCATAGCAAAATGCCCCGCTTGGTGCGGGGCTCTGAGCGCCTGACAACCCAACTGAGCGAGTTAGCAGGACTTGTTTTGGCGGAAAGAGAGGGATTCGAACCCTCGATACGCCAAAAAGCGTATACCGGATTTCGAGTCCGGCGCATTCGACCACTCTGCCATCTTTCCTGGTGTCGACGCACGCATTCTAACCGAACCCCCTGCTCCATCCAGGGCCAGGAGGTCAGGCCTTCAGCACCTCGAGGCCACCCATGTAAGGCTTGAGTGCATCGGGAATGCGCACACTGCCATCGGCCTGCTGATAATTTTCCAGGACCGCCACCAAGGTGCGCCCGACCGCCAGACCAGAGCCGTTGAGGGTGTGCACAAACTCGTTCTTGCCTTGCGCATTCTTGAAGCGCGCCTGCAAACGTCGGGCCTGAAAAGCCTCGCAATTGGAGACCGAACTGATTTCGCGGTAGGTATTTTGACCGGGCAACCAGACCTCCAGGTCGTGGGTGCGGGTGGCACCAAAGCCCATGTCGCCCGTGCACAGCAGCATGACTCGGTACGGCAGACCGAGCAGTTGCAAAATAGCTTCTGCGTGAGAGGTCATTTCCTCCAGGGCCTGGTCGCTGTGCTCCGGATGAACGATTTGCACGATCTCGACTTTGTCGAATTGATGCTGACGGATCATGCCGCGTGTGTCACGCCCGTGGCTTCCCGCTTCCGAGCGAAAACACGGGGTGTGGGCCGTGAGTTTGAGCGGCAGATCGGCTTCCGTCAGCACCGTGTCGCGCACAAAGTTGGTGAGCGATACCTCGCTGGTGGGGATGAGGTACAAAGGCGTCGGGTCAGGCTCGGCAGCTTGCCCGCCCTTGTTGACCGCAAACAAGTCCTCTTCAAATTTGGGCAGCTGGCCGGTGCCGCGCAAGGTGTCGGCATTCACGATGTAGGGCGTGTAGCACTCGGTGTAGCCGTGACGCTCGGTTTGGGTGTCCAGCATGAACTGGGCGAGCGCCCGGTGCAACCGCGCCATACCGCCTTTCATCACGGTAAAGCGTGCGCCTGATAGCTTGGTGCCGGTTTCAAAGTCCAGCCCCATGGGCTCGCCCAGCGCGACGTGGTCGCGTGGTTCAAAGCCCAAGGGAGCCGGTTCACGCCCTTGAGGACTCCAGCGACGCAACTCCACATTGCCGTGCTCGTCGGCGCCACGGGGCACTGCCTCGTGAGGCAGGTTGGGCACCGCCAGCAACAAGGTTTGCAGTTCTGACTGCAAAGCATCAAGGCGCAGCGCGGATTGCTCAAGGTCGGTTTTGATGCTGGCCACTTCGGCCATCACGGCGTCCGCACTCTCGCCCTTTGCCTTGAGTTGGCCGACCTGCTTGGACAGGGTGTTGCGACGCGCCTGCAGATTCTCGGTGTGTGACTGAAGAGTTTTGCGCTCGTTTTCCAGCGCCTGAAAGGCGGCCACATCCAGGTAGGGTTGCGGCGACTTGCGGGCTTGCAGGCGAGAGACGACCTGGTCTAAGTCGCGTCGAAGTAGGTTGATGTCGAGCATGTCGCTATTGTAATTTCAGCCCTTTGGGCAGCGGGAATTTCACCGTTTCTCGGATACCGTCGAGGGTGCGCACACTGGTGGCGCCGTAGGCACGCAAATGGGCGATCACTTCCTGCACCAGCACATCTGGGGCGGAAGCGCCGGCGGTGAGACCTACCCGCGACTTGCCCTGAAACCACTCGGGCCGTAGCTCGCCGGCATGGTCCACCATGTAGGCGGGTGTGCCGAACTTGGCCGCCACATCGCGCAAGCGGTTGCTGTTGGAACTGGTGGGGCTGCCCACCACCACCACCACATCCACCTGCGGGCTCAGCAGCTTGACGGCATCCTGGCGGTTTTGCGTGGCATAACAAATGTCCTGCTGCTTGGGTGCGCGCACCTGGGGAAATCGCGCTCGAATGGCCGCGAGAATGCCGGCCGCATCATCCACGCTCAAGGTGGTCTGGGTCACCACGGCGATCTTGTCGGTTTGCGGCAACTGCAAAGCCGCCACATCCGCTTCGTCTTCCACCAGGTAAATGCCTGTGCTCAGTTGCCCCATGGTGCCTTCCACCTCGGGATGACCTTTGTGGCCCACCATGATGAAGTCATAGCCCTCGCGGTGCAGTTTTGCAACTTCCACATGCACCTTGGTGACCAGCGGGCAGGTGGCATCAAAGACGCGAAAGCCACGGACTTGCGCCTCATGCTCGACCGACTTGGGCACGCCATGCGCGCTGAAGACCAGCGTTGCGCCCTCGGGCACTTCGTCCAGTGACTCGATGAAGATGGCCCCACGTTGACGCAAATCTTCCACCACGTGTGTGTTGTGCACGATCTCGTGTCGCACATAGATAGGTGCACCAAATTTTTGCAGGGCATGTTCGACGATGTCGATGGCGCGATCCACACCCGCACAAAAACCTCGCGGTTCGGCCAGCAACACCTCTTGCACAGCGGGAGACGTCATCACAGCACCCCGATCACGAGCACCTCGAAGGTCACCGGGTGTCCCGCCAGGGGATGATTGAAATCAAACAACACGGCATCGTCACGCACTTGCTGCACCGCCCCCGCAAATGAGCCCTTGCCTTCGGGCGCCGGGAACTGCACCACATCCCCCACTTCATAGCGCTCGTCCGGATCGCCGAACTCGCGCAGCAGTTGCAGGCTCACCCATTGCTGCATGTCCGGGTTGCGCTGGCCAAAGGCTTCCCCTGCCGCCAATTCAAAGACCTGTCTCGCCCCTTCGACCAGACCCACCAAGTACTGCTCCATGGCAGGCGATAGCTCGCTGGCCCCCAAAGTGAGGGTGGCGGGTTGTCCACCAAAGGTGTTGATGACATCGCCCTGCGGACCGGCCAGGCGGTAATGCAGGGTCAGAAAGGACCCTGGCTGGACAGTGGGCAAAGCGGCAGCGACGGAATCGTTCATGGGGTACTTTGTAAACTGGTTCCTATTGTAGAAACTCTGCCGGCACCGGGGTCAACCCGGCACCTCTTATCCTCATTGTGGGTGCTGGACAATCCCAGGAATGATCATGCTGCTCCAAGAACTGCCCAGTGGCCTTCGTCCACGAGAAAAAATTCTGGCCATGGGCCCCCAGGCTCTGACCGACGCCGAGCTGCTGGCGTTGGTGCTGCGCACCGGCTTGCGTGGCTGTAGCGTGCTGGAGTTGGCGCATCAACTGCTGGAGCGTTTTCGCGGGCTTTCCGGTCTGCTGGGAACCAGCCTGTCTGAGTTGCAAACCGTGCGAGGACTCGGCGGCAACGCCAAGCGCAGCCAGCTCAGCGCCATCATGGAGTTGGCCCGTCGCGCCATGAGCGAGCAACTTCAGCAGCGTCAGGTATTCGAGTCACCGCATGCGGTGTCCCATTTTTTGCGAATGCATCTCGCCCACTGCCCGCGGGAGGTCTTTGCCGTCATGTTTCTGGATGCCCAGCACCGGCTGTTGCAGTTCGAGGAAATGTTCCAAGGCACCTTGTCGCAGGCCAGTGTCTACCCGCGTGAAGTGGTGAAACGGGCTCTGGACTTGGGAGCCGCGGCGGTGGTTCTGGCCCACAACCACCCCAGCGGTTCGGTAGAGCCATCCCGCGCCGACGAGCGGCTGACTGTGAGCTTGAAAAACGCTTTGCAGCTCATCGATGTCCGAGTCCTGGATCACATCATCGTGGCGCCGGGACAATCGTGCTCCCTGGCCGAACGGGGCGTGCTGTGAAATCACGCTCTCTGCAGGACCTGTCCGGCATGCGCGACGCCTTGCGCCAGCGCGAGGCCGAAGAGCAGGCGCGCCGCGAACGCGAGCGCGAAGCTCGCCACCAGGCCCAGGCGGAGCAGGAATTGTTCGCCCGCGCGGTCGGCAAGGTGCAGGCACTGGACCATGCACCCCGGGTCACGCTTCAATCACCGCCCGCCCCTCCCCGGGCATTTCAGCAGCAGCGTGACGATGAGGCTGTCCTCAAAGCCAGCTTGAGCGATGAGTTCGACATCTCCACCTTGCTCGATGTTGACGACCAATTGAGTTTCAGACGTCCGGGCATCGGGACCGATGTCACCCGCAAATTGCGCCGAGGAGACTGGAGCATTCAGGGCCAGGTGGATTTGCATGGCTTGCGCAGTGAGGAGGCCCGTGACACCCTCGCGCAGTTTGTGCGCGATGCCGTTCGCATGGGTTGGCGTTGCGTGCGGATCGTGCACGGCAAAGGGTTGGGGTCTCCCGGCAAGCAACCCGTCCTCAAGTCCAAGGTCCAACGATGGTTGGTGCAAAAAAACGAGGTGCAGGCGTTTGTTCAGGCTCCCCCGGTGCAAGGGGGAGCAGGGGCTTTGCTGGTGTTACTCAAGGGCGGCTAGGCGCTGGTCAGGCCCCGATGTTGCGCATCCAGTCGGCCGTCTGAAAAAAACTGCCCTTAAGCCGCTCTCGCAGTTCCGTGTCAATCCCCGTTTCGTGCATGGCCTGATCCATGCAGGCCAACCACTGATCACGCTCCCGAATTCCAATCGCAAAAGGCATGTGGCGCATGCGCAGACGAGGATGTCCAAACCGATCGGTGTAGTGTGATGGGCCGCCCAACCAGCCACACAAAAACCAAAATAATTTCTCGCGTGCCTGCGTCAGGTCGGAGCCGTGTACCGAACGCAACGCGGCGTAGTTGGGTTCAAGGTCCATCAGGTCGTAAAAGCGGTCGCACAAGGCTTGCACCACGCTTTCACCGCCTATCCAGTCATAGGGCGTCCGAGCCCCCTGGGCTTGTGTCTCGTCATCAGGTTCCATGGTCACATTGTGCCGGGAAGACGAGGGTCACGACGCGATGGCACGCAACAGGAATCGCCATCAGTTCACCGATTCGCGCAGTGTTTGCACCACAGGCCTGCGCAGCACACCCCGCAAGCCCCACCACCCCGCGGCCCAAGCCAGGAGTGCGCCCCCTGTGACAGCGACCACTGGCACCCAGGGTGAAGCGGTCCAGTCAAATTCAAACACCCAGTGCGCCAAGCCCCAGCCCAACGCGAGCGCCACCCCTGAGGCCAGCGCACCCGCCAGCGCGCCCACCCCCAGCAACTCGGCACGCTGCACGCGCGCCAGCAAGGGTTGCGTGGCCCCTAAAGCACGCAGCACGGCATAGTCGCGCGTGCGGGCCTCCCGACTACCGGTCAGGGTGGCAAACACCACCACCAGGCCAGCCGCCAGGGTGAAAGCAAACAAAAACTCGACGGCGCGGGCCACCTGGTCCAGCACCCGTTGCACCTGGTTCAGCGTGGCGCCCATGTCCACCACGGTCACATTGGGGAAGCGGCTGACCAACTCGTTGTCAAAGCCACGCCGCTCAGGGGCACGAAAGGCTGTGATGAAGGTCGATGGCACATCCGGCATCTGGCTGAGCGGAAACAGCACAAAGAAATTGGCCCGCATGGAGGACCAGTCCACACGTCGAAGGGAGGTGATGCGGGCCTCGTGCAGTTGACCCGCCATGTCGAAAGTGAGCCGATCCCCCAAGTTGAGGCGCAGGGTTTTGGCAATGCCCTCCTCCACGCTCAGCCCCTCGGTCTCTTGCGCTGTCCACTGGCCTGCCACCACCTGGTTATGTCCTGGCAATTCCTCCGTGTACGACAAGTTGAACTCCCGGTCCACCAGTCGCTGTGCCCGCTCGTCCCCGTAGGACTGCGGGGTGATGGTTTGACCATTGATTGACACCAACCGCCCGCGAATCATGGGAAACCAGTCATGTGTGCCAACCTCGTTGGCTTGCAAGACCGCTTGAAACGCACTCGACTGGTCGGGCTGGATGTTGATGACGAAGCGGTTGGGCGCATGTTGCGGTGTTGCGGCGCGCCAGCTGCTGATGAGGTCGGTGCGCAGCAATACCAACAGGATCAGCGCCAGCAAGCCCAGTGCCAACGAACTGATTTGCACCACGGCCAACCCCGGACGCGCGGCGAGTTGTCGCGTGGCCATCAACAACCACGAGGGTGCCTGCCCTTCCCGCACACCCCAGCGCAACAGCCGCACAGCCCCCCAGCCCAGCAAGGCAAACACCGCGCTGGCGCCTAAAAATCCACCGGCCACCAACGCGCCGAGCTTGAGGTCGCGACTGAACACGATCAGCAAGGCGGCAAATCCCGACAAGCCCACCCCCAACACCAACAGCGATGCCGGGCGGGGTGTTCCCACTTCACGTCGAATCACACGCAATGGCGGCACCTGCACCAACTGCAAAATGGGCGGCAACCCAAACGCCATCAACAAGGTGAGCCCCGTCCCCATACCTTGCAGCAGCGGCCAGCCGCGAGGGGGCGGCAAGGCTGTCTCCACCAGGCCACTGAGCAACCAGGCAAACCCATGGTGGACGCCGTATCCCAACGCCAGACCGATGGCGCTCGCCGCCAGGCCTGCGAGCAAAAATTCAAGGCCATACATCCAGGCCATGCTGCGTTGACTCATGCCCAGCACCCGGTAGACTGCGCAGTCGTCCAGACGGCGCAAGGCGAAGGCCCTTGCCGCCTGCGCCACCGCTACCGCACTCAGCAAAGTGGCCAGCAAGGCCACCAGATGCAAAAACTTGCTGGCCCGATCCAGGGTCTGGCGCATCTCAGGACGTCCGGCCTCCAGGGTTTCCAGTCGCACGCCGCGGACCGAGGGATCCTTCAGCCGTGACTCGACCCACTCGGTGTAACGCTGCACCTGCGACGGCGGTCCCGACACGGCGAAGCGCCAGACCACCCGACTCGCCGGTTGAACCAAGCCGGTGCCTGGCAGATCACGGGCATGCACCATGACGCGGGGCGCAAAGTTCATGAAGCCCGCCCCGCGATCGGGTTCGTGCAGCAAGACACGGCTGATGACCAAACGGGATTGCCCCAACAGCAGTCCATCTCCCACCTGCAGGTTCAGGGCTTCGAGCAAGGCGGGCTCTACCCAGGCTTGCCCAGGGGACGGCACGTCCCGCGTGCTCACGCCCACGTTGTCGTCGGGGTCGTCGCCTTGCACGCGCAAACGACCCCGCAAGGGGTAGTCAGCCTCCACCCCTTTCAATGCCACCAGCCGGCTCAGCCCCCCGTGTTCATCCGGGGCGCGAGCCATGGTCGGGAAACTGAGCGTGGTGACGCCTTGAAGTCCTTGCGCTTGGGCTTGCTCCAGCCAGGCAGAGGCCGGCGGTTGGTCGGTCACGACCACAGCGTCGCCACCCAGCAGTTGTGCCGCATCGCGTTGCAAACCCGCCTGCAAGCGATCAGCCAGAAAGGCCACCGAAGACAGGGCCGTCACCCCCAGTGCAATCGCCACCAGCAACAAACGCATCTCCGCCGAACGGGCATCGCGCCGCAGAGAGCGCAAGGCCAGAGACCACAGGGGCTGCCGGGGTGAAGAATTTCTCAGCATTGTTTGAGCCTACCACCGCCGCGATGACCCCAGGATGCGCTGGATAACGCACCCCTCATTGACAAATCCTGCACAATAGGGCGTATGGAGACGATGCGAATCGACAAGTGGTTGTGGGCGGCTCGGTTTTTCAAAACCCGTGCACTCGCGGTGGAGCAACTGGACCGCGGCCGCGTGCGGGTGAACGGTCAAGATGCCAAACCCTCACGCGATGTGCGCGCCGGTGACACCGTCGAGGTCCTGCAAAGCGGCGTGCCGCGCACCGTGGTCGTGCATGGCTTGAGCTTGCAGCGTGGGCCGGCGCCGGTGGCGCAAGCCCTCTATGCTGAAACCCCCGACAGCCTGGCCTTGCGCGAGCGAATGGCCGAGCAACGGCGCTTGTCGCACGAGCCGGCGATGAGCATCGAGCACGGCCGCCCCACCAAACGCGAGCGTCGTCACCTGGACCAGGCACAACACCAGTGGGACAACCGCTGGAGTGCTTCGATCGACCCCGCTTGATTCATCAACACTATTTTTAAAGAGTACTCAGATGACCTTCCCTCACTCACTGTCCCGTCGCTTGCTGTGTTGTGCCGCAGTGGCAGGACTGGGTTTTTCCAGTGGCCTGGCCATGGCGCAAAATACCTACCCCAACAAACCCCTGCGTCTGGTGGTGACCTTCCCCACGGGCGGTGCGCCTGACATCCTGGCTCGTCTGTTCAGCGAGAAAGCTCAACTGGGCCAGCCGGTCGTGGTGGACAACAAGCCTGGAGCCGGCGGCAACATCGGCGCAGATATTGTGGCGCGATCGCCCAACGACGGTTACACCCTGGTCATGGGTACCGTGGGCACACACGCTATCAATGGATCGTTGTACGAAAAAATTCCGTATGACATGGTCAAACAATTTGCCCCAGTCTCTCTCATCGCATCGGCACCAAATTTGCTGGTGGTGAACAACGACTTGCCAGTGAAGACCGTCCCCGAGCTCATCACCTACATGAAGGCCAACCCCAACAAGCTGTCATTCGGCTCCCCCGGCATTGGCACCTCGGTGCATGTATCGGGCGAGTTGTTCAAGTCACTGACGGGCACCCAGATGACACATGCGCCTTATAAAGGCCGTCAATACGCCATCCCTGACCTCATGGGCGGTAGCATTCAGCTGATGTTTGACAACATGCCCTCGGCCTTGCCCATGGCACGTGAAGGCAAAATTCGCGCGATTGCCGTGACCACGGCCAAGCGCTCCAACGCCGCCCCCGAAATCCCCACCGTGGCCGAATCGGTACCGGGTTTTGAAGCCACGACCTGGTTTGCCTTGTTTGCCCCCGCCAACACGCCGCGTCCGGTCATCGACCGACTCCACGCCGAAGTCCAGCGGGTGTATCGTCTTCCGGAAGTGCAGGAGCGGCTAAAAACCCTGGGCTTGGAGGCGGTGTTGTCCAGCCCCGAGGAGTTGGCCCGTTACCAGGCCAGCGAAATTGCCAAATGGGCCAAAGTGGTCAAAGATTCGGGCGCTCGCGCTGAGTGAGGCGGTCTGCGCTCTGAAGGGGCCGCCTTGCTCGGACAGCAAGGCCATGATGCCCCTTCAAACAATCGAAATCAGCAAACTGCAAGGCGCTTCTTCGATCAGCGACTTGGAAATCGACCCGCTCCACCAGCGTTCGACCCAGCCTTTCTTGTGCTTGTGGCCCACCACAATGAGGTCGGACTGATTGCGACGCGCACAGTTGCAGATCTCGGTGATGGCATCCCCCGACAGCAACTCCCCCGTGGCTTGGTAGCCATGCTGGGCCAGCACCTGCAAGCCCTCGTCCAGAATGCGTTGGTATGCCTGCCGTTGCAAGGCCTCTTCCTGCACGGAATAGACGATACCCTCGGCCACCACCGAGTTGAGATTCAGGGGCATCACCGCCACCAGGTGTAGCGAGGCTTTCCCCCAAGACGCCAACTCGCCTGAATCCAGCAACGCCTTTTGGCCGGCGGCCGAGCCGTTGTAGGCGAGCAAAATCTTTTTGTACATCTTGGCCTCCAGGAAAATTCGGGCAAAGCGTTGCCCGAGTTGAGCGAGCATGCGGGAAATTGTGGCGTCTGCGAATGGGGTTTTCACGATGGGGATACCACGTACAAGCGGGCGTGACCACAGGTTTACCCATATGCAGGTTGCCACGAATCCTGCTATCGTGCCGCTAGTCCATCCGCTAGCCCACCAACAAGGAGTTCTGAAGCATGCTTGACCGCCTCAACCAGATATATCCAGTGCGTTACACCGCCTTCTTTGTGGCGCTGGGGCTGACGTCGCTGAGCCTGCTGGTTTTTGTCGCCTCGGGTCAGGGCGGTTGGATGCTGCTGATCTTTGGCGCGCTGACAGCGGTTGGCATCTACGATTTGCAGCAAACGCACCATGCCGTCTTGCGCAACTACCCCATCATCGGGCATTTGCGCTTCATGCTGGAAGCCATCCGCCCCGAGTTGCGCCAGTATTTTCTGGAAAGCGAGACCGAAGCCGCCCCGTTCTCGCGGGCGCAACGCACCCTGGTGTACGCCCGCGCAAAGGGCCAGTCGGACAAACGTCCCTTTGGTACCCAACTGGATGTCTCAGCCGCTGGCTATGAGTGGATCACCCACTCGCTGGCCCCCACCCACTTGCACGACCACAATTTCCGCGTTGCTATTGGTGGTGCCAGCTGCACGCAACCCTATGACATCAGCCTTTTCAACGTGTCAGCGATGAGCTTCGGGGCCTTGAGTGCCAACGCCATCATGGCGCTGAACAAAGGGGCCTACATGGGTGGGTTCGCCCATGACACGGGCGAGGGCTCCATCTCCCGTCATCACCGGGTGCACGGAGGCGATCTGATTTGGGAAATCGGTTCGGGGTATTTCGGTTGCCGCGATTCGCAGGGGCGCTTCAGCGCCGAGCGGTTTGTTGAGAACGCCTTGAGCCCCCAGGTCAAGATGATTGAAATCAAGCTGAGCCAGGGCGCCAAGCCCGGGCATGGGGGTGTGCTGCTTGGACCCAAAGTCACCGCCGAAATTGCCGAGGCGCGCGGTGTACAAATTGGTGAAGATTGCGTCTCGCCCTCCAGCCACAGCAGTTTTTCCACGCCACTCGAACTGCTTCAGTTTGTGCAGCAGTTGCGCACGCTCTCGGAAGGCAAACCGGTTGGGTTCAAGCTTTGTATCGGCCACCCCTGGGAATGGTTTGGCATTGCCAAAGCCATGCAGGAAAGTCAGATCCTGCCCGACTTCATCGTGGTGGATGGCTCTGAGGGTGGGACAGGGGCGGCACCGCTGGAGTTTTCCGACCACATTGGCACACCCTTGCAAGAAGGCTTGCGCCTGGTTCACAACACCCTGGTGGGCCTGAATTTGCGCGACAAGATACGGGTGGGTGCCAGCGGCAAGATCATCAGCGGCTTTGACATCGCGCGCACCCTGGCGATGGGCGCGGACTGGTGCAACAGTGCGCGTGGCTTCATGTTCGCACTGGGCTGTATTCAGGCACAAACGTGCCACAGTGGCAACTGCCCCACGGGCGTGACCACGCAAGATCCCAAGCGACAAATGGCCCTGGTGGTGCCCGACAAGGCCCAGCGCGTGCGCAACTTCCACCGTCTCACCCTGGAGTCGCTCCAGGAGTTGCTGGAAGCGGCTGGTTTGCAAGGCCCTGCAGACCTACGCCTGCATCACTTCATGCGGCGTATCAATGCCTACGAAACGCGATCGCTCGCCAGCCTCTTTGAACATGTCCCGGCTGGCGCGTTAACCGCCGCCGCATCCACCCCTGTCAGCTTGCCCGAGGTGTTCCAAAGCTATTGGAATCAGGCCAGCGCGCAACGCTTCATGCCAGAATCAACCCACTGATGCGGACTGGCTAGAGCCTGCGCAAGCGGGGAATCAATCGGCCGTGTTGGGCCGCGGGTACATCAGCACCCGATCGCGGTTGGCCGGCACTTGAGGAGAGGCCGGTTTGACTTCGGCAACAGGCGCCTTAGGCTCTGGCTTTGGCTCAGACTTAGACTCTGCTTTGGGCTTGGGCGCCTCAGCCGGCTTGGGCGGTTCTGCAACACGAGCCGCTACGCGAGCTTGCATCACGTTGACCTCTTTTTGCAACTTTTGCAATTCGCTCACCACCGCCTGGCTGTTGTCCTTGATTTGCGGTTGCGTACGGGAGGCCAGGGTCTGCACCTTGCCTTCGAGGCCCTGCAACTGTTTTTGCAGGTTTTGCATCTTGGCATCCAGCGACTTCTCGGTTTGCGCAGCCACCTGAGACGACACCTGGCCAGGAACGGCCTGAACAGATTTGTTGAACTCATCGAAACGTTGATCCATTTTGGCCGGTAAGCTGCTCACCGACTCCATTTTTTCGGCCAGTTCAAACAAGGACTGCGAAGACTCGGTGAAGGCGCCCACCGTGGTATCCAATTCCACCACGCGCTTGCCCACAGCCAGGGCCAAGGCATCGAGTTGACGGATGTTTTGCTGCATGCGCGTGGCAATGGCAAAGAAAGTGCCCACGGCGATGATGATGAAGACCAGGAAGGCGCCCAAAATTAGCTTGGAGTGATGAACGCTGCGCTTGTGCGACTCGGCGATTTTGTCCATCACCGACTGCATGTCGGCGCTGACGTCAGCTGCGACCGAGGCTGAGCGAGTGGACACCTCGGCCGAATTGAGCACCACGCTGGTCAAGTCTTCGAGCTGGCGTGAGAGCTCGGCAGGGTCCAGTGCTTGGCTCTGCAAGTCAGCAATTCCCTCGGCCGCTTCCTCGAGGATCTCGACGCGCTCGGCCATCGGCGCCTCGGCGCCGGCCGTGGCGTGGTCATCCGCCGTGGTGTGCTCTTCAGCCATCTGAATTCCTTGGTATTACTTTTTAAATTCGTCTAAACGGTGGTTCAGCTGGTCAACCTCGTCACGCAGTTTGACAACGCGGCCGCGAAACTCCTCGGCCTTTTTATCGGCCAGGGTGGCGGTAACTTGAGCCGGCGAGGTAGGTTTGGGGGCTGAAACGGCAGGCGACAGCCCAACTGCAGCAGCGGCAAGATGGGGCTCTTGTGGTGCAGGCGGAGTATCAGGTACCTGGGGCTCCGCGCGCGGTACAGGAACGGTGTTTAACACTTCAGGAGAGCTATCGACGATCACGCGATCGGGATCGGTGATGCCGTGGCCGTCCACCTTGACGGGAGAGGATTCGGTATTCGTCATGTCTGGAGTGGTAGCAAAACTGTCATGCAGGGAGTCTGTGGGAATACTCACACGTTGGGATGAAGTGGCGCCCTCTATGGCAGGAGAGTGGGAATTACCCGAGTCCTCCTCCAAGCTGACGCGATGTGGGGTTAGACCCTGGGTATCCACCGGCACCCGGTTGATGGAAGACGCGTCTGTGTCCTGAGGAGCTCTGTGGTCGCCGGAGTCGCCCATGGGCAACGCCACCTGATGCGCCGACTGCGCGTCATCGGGCAGCAGGGCATGGTTGTCGTCTTGGGTGTGGGTGGGGATAGCCACCCTGTTCTGTGTTGCGCCATCGCTGGACGGGAGAGTGGCATAGGAGTCCTGGGTGTTCGAGGACGGCAACGCCACCGGCCCGGACGAGGCTGGCCTTTGCGTGTCCACAGCGACCCGGTGGTCCGAATCCTGCGACGATTCAATTTGAACCCGGTGGTCAGCTGTGCCATCCGTGTTGCCGATCTTGATGCGTTCAGAACCCCGCTGCTCCTCTTGCCCCATCGCGACACGGCTGACCCCGTCGTCCGAGGCTTGCTCGACCTCCACGTGTTCGTCGGTGACAGCGCCCGACTCCCCGTGGACGATACGGTCGGTGTAGTGCTTGTCCACCGTGACCTTCTCTTGTCGTTCCTGTTCGACGTCGCGCTGCCCCACCTTGTTGCGGATGGAGCGGGCGTTGTTGGACCCCTCGGGAATCGTGACCTCATGGGGTTTGGTGCTGCGGATAATCTGGTCGTTGCTCATAGGTCAATCCTTCTTTATCGACCCGAAGGGCGGAAAATTGATTCGGTATCATCAGGTCCGTGCTCAGCCCCCCCGCTGTAGGCCACACAATGTTGCGCCAGGTCAACGATTGGATGGGTCGGCCTCATGGATTGTTACTGACTTCCGATATCCTTTGCATGCTTAATTTTTCTTACCCGGCATTCTGATATGAACGATCTGGCTACGCTGCAAATCAACCGTTTTGATGTACCCACCAACCTGCCAGTTTTTTGGTGCAGCATCGCGCACCACGTTGAGGCGCTGAAGCTGGCCCGTGAGGCCATTGAAGACGTGCGAATCACCCATCCGGACTCTACGCCGTCGAACGTTCAGGCGGTTTACATGAGCCCGTGGAAAAGCCACCGCCTGACCGACAAGTTTCAGCCCCTGATTCAAATTGCCATCGACGCCGCCAAGGAGGCTGGCAAGCAGCATTTGAATACCGACATCACGGCCCTGAACCTGGACTACTTTGCCACAGACTGTTGGGGCGTGATCTATGAAAATTCAGATCACACCATCCCGCACACCCACTTCCCCTCGGATTTTGCGGTGGTGGCCTACCTGGAGGCCAATGAAAATTGCGCCCCCATCATTTTTGAAAACACCATTCAGGTGCAACCCGTCCCGGGCTCCATGGTGGTGTTTCCCGGCATCATGAACCACCACGTCCCACAAAACAACGACAAGCGGGTGATCGTAGCCATGAACCTGCAGAAGTTTCCGAGTTTTCTGGTCAGCAACGACAATCCGCCGGCCTGAGTCTGCAATTGGTTTGAGTTGAGGCCGGACACGGGCGTAGCGGCCTCTACACCTCAGTCGTCAAACTGCAACTGCATGGACTTGGGGCCACGCAACCAAGCTTTGGTCCAGGTCGGATTTTTCTTCATTTGCTCCTGTGCCGCTGCACGGTTGGCATAGGGCCCAGTCACCACAATGTAGTAATACCCCTTAGCCTTGCGCTGGGTCATCAGAATGCGGGCATCCTCAAAACTGGGGGATGACGCCTTCAAGGCCTTGGCTTCAGCCAACGTATCCAGCGCTGCGTGCTGCAACACCCACCCGTTGGAAGGTAGGTCACGAACCCATTGGCGGCTCTCAGCCAGCATCGGATTGGGCTCAGGCTTGAGTGGTGCCGGGGCTGCGGGTGCTGCGGAGGTCGCAGGGGTTGCAGAAGCTGAAGGAGTTGCGACAGGTGGTACCGCGGACGGCACAGGTGGCGTAGAAGGAGCGGGGGCGGTGGAGGCGGTAGCAGGAGTCGCTGCCGTCGACTCACCTGCCGCAGGTGTCACGATGGTTTCCTTGTCCGGGATCAACGAGTCATCCGGCTTGACGGGTAACTGGGTGGTGCTGGACATGCCCACCCGTGCAGGGGTATCTGAAGCTCCCTGCGGGTCGGCGTTGGCAGGCGCAGAACGCTTGCCTGACACATACTGCTGCAGGTGTTCCCACTCCAGCACGACCCGATCGCGGTTCATCACGCCCAGAGCTGCCATGGCCACCAGCAAAGCCAGCAACAAACCCCAGCCCAGTCGTGGGGCTCGAGCGGGAGGTGCTGGCAGGGTCGAGGCAGCGTCTGGCTGAACCGATTCAATGGGGGCGTTCAGTTTCGGCATGGCGGAAACATCCAGTTCAGGTGTCTTGCTCCATGGATCTGTGGAACCGGCAGTGGCCTCCAGTGCCGATGTGGCAGCCCCAGACAAGACGGGGGCGGCGGCAGGCCGTGAGACTTGGCGGGCGCCCAGCACACTGGCGGTGCTGGCCACTGCGCCAGGCGGAACAACCGGCGTTTCAGCATCGCGCGTTTCAATGCGCTGCATACGGGTGGGCGAGGGTTTTTCAGACTCCAGTTCCCAGCGCAGCAAACTCTTGCCAAACACTTCCAATTTCTTGTGATAAGGCTCCGTGCTGTGAACCAGCAACACCGCATGGACGTGGCTGGCTGGGAAGCCCTGGATCAATCGGGAGAGAAGTTGCAATTCCAGCGTTTGCACAGCCTGTGCATCGGTGATGATGAAGCAGCGACGAATCGGGTCTTTTTGCGATTTGTCCTGCGCCTGCTCCAGTGTCAACTCAGACAGGATGGCGTTGAATCGGTTGACCAACTGCTCGGAGTCGACCGCCCCCCACAGGTCTACCTGGGCATTGGGCTGCTGACTCAGTCGCTGGTAGATCGTGCGGCCGTAGTGCGCGAGCGCCACCTCATCATCGCCGATGATGGCAAGGTTCGGCGCTTCATCGCTGAGCACTTTCAGCAGCACGTCAAAGCGGGCCTTGTCACTCGGGCTTTGGTAGAAGTTGGTCATTGCAGAAAGCCGTTTTCATCGAAACGCATATTTTCCGGGATATCGGGATTGGGTTTTTCATACCGTTGCCGGCCTGCGAAAGCGTCATTCAAACTGAACACATAGGCAATAACCTGCGCCACTGCGTGATACAGCGCCTCGGGGATGGTCTCATCGAGTTTGGTGGTGAAGAACAAGGCGCGTGCGAGTTGCGGCGACTCAAACAACTCCACCCCCTCTTCACGCGCAATTTCACGGATACGACGCGCCACCTCGTCCGTGCCCTTGGCAATCAAGGTGGGTGCGCCGTCAGAGGTGGGGTCATAAGCCAGGGCCACCGCAAAGTGTTGTGGGTTGGTGATGACCACATCTGCGTCCTTCACCTGGCCCATCATCTTTTGCGTGGCCATCTCGCGCTGGCGGCGGCGAATTTGTGCCTTGACCTCCGGTCGTCCTTCGGAGTCCTTCATCTCGTCACGGACTTCCTGCTTGGTCATCTTCAAGCGTTGGTGTACCTGATGGCGTTGAATGGGCACGTCAATCACCGCAATCAGCAACAGCCCCAGACTCATCCAGAAACAGGCATCCAGAATCATGTCGCCGGCTTGGCGGGTAGCCTCTTCTACGGTGAGTCGGTTGATGACCAGCAAGGCGTCGAGGTTGTGCATCACTGTCAACAACAGAATGACCCCGATCAACACAAATTTACCAACAGACTTGGCCAACTCAATCAAAGCGCGAGTGCCAAACATCCGTCCCAAGCCAGTCAGGGGATTGAGTTTGCTGAATTTGGGCAATAGCAATTGTGGTGAGTAAATAAATCCACCGGGCAGTCCCCCGACCAGCACAGCAATCACCATGAGCGTCACCATGACCGGGAATGCCACCAACATTCCATCCAGAATTGACTGGCCAAACAAGGCGGGTAGAAGTTCTGCCTTGTCCATGATCTTGCGGTCAAACTGGAACTGGTTGACGAAGAGCTTCCCCATTTGATGGAAGAACCATCCACCCAGGACAGAGAAAAACAAGGTAGCGGTCATCAGCACCACGGCGGTCGTCAAGTCGATCGAGCGCGCAACCTGGCCGTCCTCACGCGCCTTGGACAGTCGCCTGCCAGTGGGCTCTTCTGACCGTTCTGCAGATTCGTCAGCCATGTCAGTTCAGCATCATGCTGCGCAGTTGATCGAAGCTACGCACCCACGTCCAATTGATGCGCTCCACAACGGACGGTACCGCCAGCCACAACACGGCAAACCCTGATAGCACCATGGCGGGAAAGCCGACGGAAAAAATGTTCAGGCTGGGTGCCGAGCGCGAGACGAATCCCAAACCAATGTTCACAAACAGCAAGGTGATGACCACCGGCAAGGCAATCAACAATCCCGCCAGGTACATCAAACTGCTCCAACTGATCATCTTGCCCAAGAGATCCTGCGACCAGAACGATGCCCCAATGGGAAATTGCCGAAACGATTCCAGCAAGATACCAAAGACAATCAAATGACCGCCCGTTGTCATGAAGATCAGGGTGGACAAAATGGTGAAGAAGCCAGCAATGACTGGCACGTTGCCCAAAGTTGGGTCAATCATGTTGGCCATGGTCAATCCCATAGAGCCCGACACCAGCTGACCTGCAATCACGGTGGACGCAGTGGCTATCTGCATGATCATGCCCATGGTGAAGCCGATGAAAATCTGCTGAAACACCACCTCCAGTCCTTGTACCGTGATGGGGTCGATGCGTGGAATCTCGATCTGCATGGCGATAAACACGGTCAGCACGAGAGCAATCACGACACGAATGCGCAGGTTGATGGCCCGCACCGAAAACAGCGAGGAAAACACCATGAATGCTGTCACCCGCAGCAACGGCCAGATCAGCGAATAAAACTGATCCAGCAGAGAAGCCAGGGACAGATTGAGCATCGGTCAGCCAAACAAGGTAGGGATACGCCCAAACAACACCCGGGTGTAGTCCACCATGGTGTTGATCATCCAGCCCCCCGCAATCGAC
>JACCDG010851958.1_pt1 | contig 17724 bp, 3 predicted proteins | sample 7442471 | NCBI WGS metagenome assembly JACCDG01 (sample SAMN15323444, study PRJNA562643) | freshwater metagenome | isolation source: river surface water | place: USA:Blue River Watershed | collected 2017-08-17 | reverse complement strand
CACGGCGCAACTGCGCGCGCATGTTCAGCCAGCGAAGCGCCAAGCAGCGCAGTACATTGCTGCTGATTCAGCGTGTTGAAACTGATAACTTCCTTGTCAGTTTCTCCATAGCAGATCGTCGGAATACCCACCGGATCACTGTAAGTGCGCGGCACATAACCTTCAAAATTAGCAACGAGTCCGCACGCCAAAATGATTGCCGAGAACCCAAAACCTGCTTTTTTGTTCACGGTGTTACTCCGCTGATGACGCTGGCACGATCTGCAAATACAGCGGGTGCGCTGGCTCGTCGGGGTTCACGGCAGAAAAACCGTTGACCAACACGCCTTTCGGGTATGAGCCTTCTTCAGCGCCGGTAATTGAAAGTAGTTTTTTCTGCACGGCTGGGATAACGCCGGACAACGAAACCGGAACAGTCTCGCCGTTTATACAGATAGAACCCTCCAAAGTGATCGCACGATCAGGCTCAGAGCAAGGTACATCAAGCAGCTCGAAATCTACGCCGTTGTGTACTGACATGCCTTGGTAATGTACGCCATTAAACAAAAAAGGTACTGTGATATTGACTGCGTTCATGTTTTGTTTCCTCTGTTAAAAATTAAGCGGCACATTGTTGTCTTGATGCGGTAGTGGTGGCACAACATCTCCACGCACATACACATCGTAGCCACTCGACACTTTGCGCACGCGGATTTTGTTTTTAATTTCGTTGGCTTGTTGGATTGTTTGTACATTGATCATCAGCCTAATCCTCGCTGGATGGCATAGAAACTCTGCACGGTTGCCGTATCGGTTGTACCAGAAAGCTGCACAGACAAAGAGATTATCAGCGCGTTTGAGATGTTCGGGATGGTTACATCAGCAAGCCACGCATTGTTTGATGCGTTATCTGTTGCGAGTTCAGGCTGACAGTTTATCGTTGTTGATGATGTTATTTGCGCAGATGGTGTTAATCGCAATTTTCGCTGGGCGGCACTCATCGAAAATGTAGCAATCACTGGGTCGGTTAAATCACCCTCTGTACCAAGTCGTAATTTAATTGTTGCGCTGTCTGTTGCGCCTGATTTAGAGATTAAAACATCGAAATCGAGAGGTACGCCGTCAAACAAAAACGCTGCTGGAATACTGTGCAATTGCAGAATCTGTTCGGTACCGGAATCATCAGAATCGGATGGTAAGTAGCTTGCGGCAATATATAAATTTCCAGTTTGTGGGATGTATGAACCGACCACCGGAATCGCTATCCACACAGAGCCAAAATAAACCGGATGGTCAGTGACAAAAATCAAATCGCCATGATCCAGCTCACTCGCCGCTGGCTTACCATCCCAAGTGCCGTTGTATTTGTAAGACAAACCGCCGCCACTTGGGGCAATGCCTAATTTGGCGAGGTCAACCATCAACCTGGAAAGACTCATAATCTCACCCAGCAGGTTTCGTTGGTGAGCGCCCCATTATCCCAAGTGAATGTTTTTCTGTATTGGATGCCGGTTTGAAAGTCCGTCACCGTGTCCGTGACAATCTTTCCATCGCTGTATGTGTAATCATGCGCCCAGCTATCCAGCATCAACTCTGTGCCGTCTTGCGCTCTGACAATACTTTCCACACCCCTCATGCCGCCACCAATCATTCTGATTCAGGTGGCAGTATTTAGGGGTGTGGAAGCAAACCCAAACCCTACAGGGGTTTATCGTTCGTTGAGTATTTCAGCTACATCCTCACGCATTTTTGCCCGCATAGCGCGAGGGGCGGAAGCTGCAATGCGCTGATCCTTGGTTTTACTCATTTCCTTCACGCGCCGCATCACGGATGGAATGGAAATCACCATACGCTGATCGGGATTTTTTGCGTTCCAGTCAGCAATCTGCGAGCGCGCATCAGCCACTTTGGATGCGTCTTTCTCAAAAATACCCTGCGCCCACAGCCCGCGAATCTCTCCGGCACGCAAGTTGTAGAACGCCTTTTGCTGCTGATTCACCGCATTAGCTTCTTGGATGCGCGCCACGCTTTGCGGCTGAAACCCAATCGCTTTTGATGCGGCTTCAACAGGGTTTGTGTCTAGCACCTTGTAGCCTTTCTGGTCGCGGTACATGCCGGTGCTGGCCATATCTATCCCTTTAACCGCATTGCGTATAGCAACAGGGGACATTTCCAGTGCGCCACCCAAAACATCGCCCGATAATATGCGCCCAGCGCCAGAACCAACACGACTAGCAAAGTCACCAATCGGCCCGGCTATTTCCAGCACATCTCTGGTGTGATCGGTTTTTGTTTTCAGCAATCCTGTGCCTGGAATCAAATTACCCATCCCTAGTCGGCCAGACACATCAATAGGAATACCAGGCAGGCCAGTGATGCCATTCTCGATGAAGTTAGCCATGCCATTGCCGAACACATCCGACAAAAACTCTTGGCGTTTTTGTTTGATGCTGATGTTGTACCCCAGCTTTTGCGCCAAGGCTTCCGCAACATCCTCCATGTCTTCCTCAAATGGCAAGCCGCTGGCTCCGCCCATGAGCATCAATACACCCAGAGCGAGCAACGCGGCGCGTTTACCCTCTGGACCGCCTTGGGTATACATTCTGTGCAACAACTCCACATACGCAATGGAGTATGTTTTGAATGTCATCAGCGTACCGCCAACAGCGCCGCGCCCCCACTGCATCTTGTTCGCCTTGTTGTACTGGAATTGGGTATCAACAACCGCTTTGCGCGCGAACGCTTCCGCGTTATCCATGCCTTTGGCCTTGGCAATGCGGTATGCGGCAACAAAGGTCATCTGCCGGTTGACTTGTTCAGCCATGCTGAACACCTTGCCCCATCCGAATGCCAGTTTTGACACTGCGTTTTTAGCGGCAGCCGCCGCTTCTCCTGTTTTTGTGCCATCACCAATACTCAGCGTGCCAGAGCCTCGCGCCTGCGCCATCAACTGATGTATTTCTTGTGGGGCCACCACGCCATCTTCAACGGCACGATGCAATGCTGCCGTTAATTCAGGATCGTATTTAGGATTGCGCTGCGCCAATTCCTTGGCGGCGCGTCCTAATTGCGCTGCCGAATCTTTCACACTGGTGAATTGCGTTAAATAGGGGAATGAAACTGCAAAAGGCTGTGTCATGTTGACCATTGCGGACGCAACAGAACCGCCGAGATATTGTGCGAACAACAGCCCGCGAACAGCTTGCGCTTCTTCGCGTGGATTTTTCACATAATCGGCCAAACGAATAGCGGCATCTTTCAACTCGCCTTGCGCTTTAGGTATGGCGTTCAGCGCCTCACCCATTTCGCCCATGTTTAATCCAGCCGCCGTTTGACGAGCATTGGAGTAAACGAAGTTGGCCAGAATGCGCGGCATGTCTTGGCTGTAACCGACAATACCTTGTCTGTGTATCAGCCGCCGCATGGCACTGCGATTGGTTTTTGTCAATTTCAGGTATTCCTGAAACGCAATATCTTGTGTGTTATCGCCGGTTGATTCCAGCCCCAGCATATTGCCGAACAGCTCCAGTGTTTCTGGCGACATATCAGAAAACAGTTTGTATGCTTCGTCTGACAAGGTGCCTTGGCTAACCGCCTTGTCCCCGAACTCCTTGCGCATCGCCTCTGCCATTGCATTGGCTTCGCGCTTGGTTTCAAACATGCTGAAATACTGGCGCTCACCAGTATCAGGATCAACAACATCCACAGTGTATTTGCCAAAGCGAGACAGTGGCGCATAACCTTCTTTTTGTAGCTCGTTCACTTTGTCGTGGCGTTCGTGAATGCCATGCACCAATTCCATCAGGAGCTTTTCTCGGTCAGTGTCTTCTTTGGCTTTCCGCATCAAATGCTGCGTCAGCATAGCGGCAGCATCACGGATATTGTCGGCATCCATTACCGCATCTTTAATGTCCTTGGCATCCTCTCCAACAAACCGCAGCATGTCGGCACGCGCCAGCGTATCGAGACTGCGATCAATTGCAGCACGATACTCTTTGTAAAGGCCAACTTGTTTGTCGTTCAGGCCAAACATTTGTTTGAGTTCGCTGTCATTCCAAACCACACCAGCTTTCAGCAAATGTTTGTCGTAGAAAGAATCCACGCGCTTTTGCAGATTCTCAGGCGACATACCCTGCCACATCTTCAACACGCCGCGCTGCAACTTTTTGCTACGCAACAAGCGCGCTATTTTGTCATCGGTACTCAATGTTTTGGATTCTTTAATCAAATCCTCAACTTTTACCGGCGAGCCATCTTCTCTCCGCGTCCACGCCAGCGTTCCCTCGTGGATTGGTTTTTCAATGGCTTTGTTATCCGCAGAAGCAATGGATGTTTTTGCAATGTCACTCCATTTTTCCAGCTTCGGCAGAATGGTTGGCGCAAAATCAGCCGCATCATTGGCGTAGTGAGATACATCATCAATAAACCCTTGTGCCGCATCAAACACACGCTTAAAAGCGGGCGAGCGTTCAGCAAGGTTGTACATTGTGCCAACCGTTTTGTGCCACCAGTTCAGCGTATTTGGCGAGCTAAAAGTCTTGTTCAGTTCACTCGCAGCTCTGTTTGCGTATTGCTTTACGGCAGCACGGCTGTAATGCAATCCCACGCTTGTTTTTCTACTATAAACAGGACCTTCGGCAATAACAGCTCCCGTGCTTACGGAAGATACCATTCTTAACACATCTACCATATCAAGCACACGAACACCAATCTTCTCTAGGGCGGCGGCAATGTTCTGGCCAACAGTAATACTGCGGTCACTTGGGTGACTCATCTCAAGCGTGCCGTCATGGACAATAACCGCAGCACCAGCATTAGCCTCGCTGATAGCGCGATAAATAGCCGCCAACCCGCCGGTATCTCGTAAGTCCCCGCGCATCACATCGGAAATTGGAACCCATGCCACAACTTCATGTTGGCTGTTTAGCAGCATAATTCCATCGCCGCCTTTTTCTCGCATCAACTCGCCAACATATATAGCATCTTGTGGATGTTCAATTTTGTACGGCTTGCTATTTTCAGAAACCTGTTCTCGTTCAATAACAGGCACTCTAACTGCGCTGCTCTCTGGCGCTGGAATCTTTGTGGGATATTTTTGGTCGCCATCCGCGTCAACATAGTCAAACATATCGCCAGCTACCGACAACAGCCCCATTGGCTCAATACCGCTGCCACGGAAAATATCCGTTAGCTTTCTTGATATGTTTATGTCAGCGCTGGAAAGGTTGGCTAGTCCACTTGGATGATTGTGTGAGAACCATATCGCCGCCGCGCCTGGAATACGGATCGCTTCTGCGACAATCGTGCTGGGGTAGACGCTGGAACTCGCCAGCTCCCCCTTAAACCCACCAACCACACCAAGCGGTTTGCCGTTCTTGTCTGTAACGATGCCATCCAATCGCTCAACAGCCGACTTATACAGATATTGTGTTGCTTGCGCTGCTTCTTCTGGTGTTGTGATTCGGCTTGCACCTAGTTTGCGCGCGACCTCTTGCCCGACGATTGTGCGGACAAAGTAATCCCCCGCTGGGGCTTCTGTATCAGATAAGGGGGTGGTGGGCTGTATGTCCCCAGATACTCCGGCGCTTTCGGGTCTGGTATTTGCAGGCGCTCTTCGTTTGTTTGCTGGCGGTAGCGCATTTCCAAACAAGTCGGTTTCATATCGCTCTCCAGGTTCTTGTACAACATTGCGAGCCTGCTGTGTTTTTGCTAGGCCTACAATACCATTTCTTTTGGCTGCTTGCTTCACATTACTACGCGCAATCGCTGCAATATCTGCCGCTGTGAGCATGTTGTCTTTAACAATCACCCCGCGCTGGAATAGCCAGCCGCGTACTGCTGCAATGAAGTCTTTCACCCATTGCACAACAGCGCTGGGCGCATTAGCACGATTGGCCTCATACTCTTCTGCAATATAGGCTGCCGCTTCTTCGTTGCTGGTTTCACCCGCTTCTTTCATGCGCTGACGCACGCTGTCCATGAACGCGCTTTTTTCCAGCTTGAGTAAATTGCCAGCACGCTGAATCATTTTATCCATAGCCTGCTTGCCACGCGGATTGGTGGTGTCGGCCGCCATGTGGATGCCGACTTCATGCACCAACACACTGGATGCGGTTTCGTCCGTCAAATTATCCGCAACAAGGAATGACTTGCCAGTTTGTTTGTCGTAGAAGCCCTGCACATTACCCGTTTCGCTGTACTTCACATCGAAGTCACTCACATCCTTGCCTGCTTTTTCAGCACGCGCTTTGTAAGCTAAATCTATGGCTTCTTTTTCTGTTTGCACCACAGTCACCAAACCGGTTGATTGCAGTTTTGCAGCGGCATGGCCAAAGGTTTTGGATAAAGAGTCTTTAATGTCTGCTACAGAAAAACCAGAAACTTCGTTTTGACGACTGTACCGAATATCAGGATTACTACCATCAAACGCGCCACTGTTGCCGGTGGCTGATTTGATTTGCTCTGGGTCAAGAGCGATGTATGTTGTGGCAATAATTCCGCCATCGTCCAGATAATCGCCATCATGGTTATCCGGCATGATAATGCTGTCAAACCCAGCCTTCTTAACATTGTCTGCAAAGCCTGATTTGTGCCCGGCCATGTTAATTATCTGGTACAGATCCCTTTCATACGGAAGATCTGAATTGCTCCACTCAACACCAGCATCATCCAGAATATCTATCAGCTTGCTTCTTACATCGCCTCGGATTGCAGGCAAGGACCTAAGATCAAGCGGATTCTGGAAGCTAAGATAAACAGGCATGACAACGCCGCCTCTTGAATGGGCGAACCTGTTTGAATACTCGCTGGAATCACTAAACATCTCCCATGTTTTTCCAGCGTACTGATTCTGGAATACAGAAAAGTTTGCATTGGTGCCGTGATACACAACCAGCGGCTCGCCGGTTTCATGGTCTACCACTTTGGACGCACTGGCAGGATCGTTCACCCAATCCCCAAACCACTCCTTGAACCGTGGTGTACGCACCTGCACCCACTGCCGATAGTTCAGCTTGGTCTTGCCGGAAGCCTTGGCCCGGTCGTAGGCTTCGCGCCCACCATAGGCGCGATCCGTTTCCTTGAATTGACGGTCAGCATCGGCTTCCTGCTTGCTATACGCCACTGCCTCCCGCATCTGCCCCTGCATCGCTCCCCTAGCCTTCGCCCGCAAGCCCACCACTGCCAGGCGTGCCAGGTCTTCCGGATTCAGGTTCTGCATGGCCCAGCCTTGCAGCTTGCTGTCGGTCTTGGCAAAGCGAATGATTGCCGTGCGGATGGCAGACAGGAGTTCACCCACCCAGCGATTTATGAAGCCTGGCACCTTTGCGCCATTGGTGACTTGCTCAATGGCGTAGGCCGCAATCTCTTCCGTCTTGTGCGCCGCCTTGGTATCCGCAGGCACAGCGGCATTGGCCTGATCCACCCAGGTATTGCCCTTGGCCGATCCGACTTGGCTTTCCAGTTGCTTCATCAACTGGTTGTACTTGGCCTCGCCAAGCAGGGTTTTGACGGTCGAGTGGAAGCCTTCGTGCTTGAACACCCCGGCGAAGTTGTCAGCCGTCAGCGCGTCCAGGTTTAGGATGATGCGACCGTCCGGCAGGGTGACACCTTGAATCTGGCCTTGCTTGCTGTACTTGTTGGCGATGGAAACATCGGTGTCGTCGAAGATGACATAATTGAAGTTTCCTTCGCCAGCGCTGCGGCTTGAGCCATCGAGGTACTTGATGCCACGGATGCCGATGGAGTGGAGGTATTCGGAGGCGGCTTTTTTGCCTGTTTTGTAGTGTTCAACATCAACCATCGTACCGGCAATGCGTTTGTATAGGTCTGCGCCATCATAGGCTGGATTGTCTCTAGACTTATCCATCCAATAGCCGATTATTCCTTTGTTGCTCCACTGCGCTGATTCAAGCGCTGCCTTCACCTTCTCGCTCTGCTCACTCAGCGGCTTGTCCCACAGCAAATACTCATCTTCCGCTGGGGCGAGTTCGACTTGGTAGAGGCGGCCTTGCGGCGCAGCAAGCGCGAATGTTTCTTCATCAGAAACGGCAATCATCGATCCATCGCCGTATAAATAAACATCATACTCTACGCCATTTGCGACTACGCCCTTGATGTAGTCGTCCGCCCCGTAGTTGTATCGCGCCAAGGTTTTCGGATTAGTGCTTACTTCGTCATCAATATCTTGAAATCCAAACGCCTCTGGTTCAAGCCCGGCAGACTTCAAATCAGCATTGTCAAGCGTATTATTCTCAGACACCAAAACAACCAGCCTAGTTGCTTTTGAGTTCGCTTTTGACGGGCGCATGTTCTCCAATGACTTAGCAACAGATGACTCACTAATGCGCTCGCTGAGTTTGTCTCGATACCACTCAGCAACTTTTCGCTGGCCTGCAAAGTAAAGTCCGTGTCCGTAAGCCTGCGCGCCTTCCCCCGTGCCGATCTTGTCCAGGCTGAACTGATCAAAGTCGTGCGGCGTGCCGTGCCATGCCACCATGAACTTGGCGCCATTGTGTTGCGCAGCCAGTTGTCTCAATGCCGCTTCACCATGCACGCCAGTCACCAGCCCGCTATCCAGCAGCACCTTTGCCAGCGTTTCACTGCCCATGGCTTTGCCCATCAGGGGCAGAAGGTCGGATTCGGTGATGGTTGGGGTGTTGGTGGAAGGCTTGGCTTTCTCGTAAGCAGCTTCACCGCCGTAGGCTTTTTCTGTGTCTGCAAACTCTTTGCGTAGTGTTTCATCGTCGCTCTCACGACTGAACATCGGCTGTATCTGCGCCGCTTCTGGTGTCAGCAAGCTCTCGTCCCAAATGACATAATTGTGCGTACCATCTTCCTGCGCATCTGCCACGGCCTGCCTCAGCGCAGGGGAGGCATCAAAGTTGCTCAGGTCTTTATCCAGCGCAGCGCTGATAGCCTGCGCCGGGTAGTCAAAGCCCAGCCACTCATCAGCAGCCAATGCACGAACCAACGCCTCATTCTTCGGAGATAATGCGCCTGTGCCGAGCAATTCGACAACATCAGCAAAGTCGGCATCTTCGGGCAGTTCAGCCAGAAACTCCCGCTTGATGTCTTTCAGCGGCCGGTGGCGGCTCACACCATCCAAGTACCGCAGGCCGGGAATGCCGAGAGATTGCAGGTATTCGGAGGCTTGTTGGCTGCCGGTCTTAGGAGAGTCGTGCCGTGCGTTTAGTTTCCCAGCAATGTGTGAATACAGCGCCCCTCCGGTCATTGCGCGCATCTCTGGCGGTATGTCGCCAGTTATCTTGATCCATTGTTTTACGCTCTCCCGGTCTTTTCCAAAAGTAACGCGGTTATCCATTGAGCGGAGCGCAGCCTTCACCTTCTCGCTCTGCGCGATCAGCGGCTTATCCCACAGCAGGTAGGTGTCATCCTCAGGGATTTCTACTTTGTAGAGTTGGCCTTTATTCTCGGCTTCGACGTAAGTTTGTAGCGCCCGACCGATTGCTGCCGTGTCGTAAGCCCTCATTGGCGCTGAAGCATTTTGTACTTTTCTGGCGTAGCTTGCTGGCTTGCCACCTTTGCCCGTCATTTCCATTGCAAACCTCTGGAATACAGTCAGCGCACTATCGTCATCCACGGAGACCCCTTCAGCCGCTAACGCATCGACCGCCATTTGACGGAAATTGTTGCCGCCCTTGCCTATCGCCAGAGTCTCACGATAATACTCCGCCACCTCTTTATTTCCGGCAAAGTAAAGCCCCCAGCCATAAGCCTGCGCGCCTTCACCCGTGCCGATCTTGTTCAGCTTGAAGCCTTCTTGCTCAATTCCTCTGTGCGGTGTGCCGTGGAATACGCGCAGGAATAACGCCTTGATAACGCCGGGCCTCTGCTTGGCTACAGGTAATTCATCAAGCACCTGCACCAGCTTATCCCTAAAGGCTTCTACATCCTGTAAATAGGCGTTACTACCTTGGTCTTTCCAGCTTGTTGTTAGTGTTTTCAGAAACTCTAGGAATGCTTTGGCGATACGACGAAATGCGCTTTGGTCACGCTCGGCCAGCTTTTGCAAAAACACAGGATCGGTGAGCGCGTCCGACACAGCAGCAGCGGTAAGCTCCTCGATAGCGTGATCACGGCCACGATCAAAACCTTCTTCCTTGATATTGCGCTCATGCCAAGCATCCAATCGACCTTGGCGACGAACTTCGTTTTCAAGCTCTTGGTACGCCGATGGATTGGTTTTCTTTAGGTTATGTACCCACTCATGGGCGGCAGTCAGCGTGATAGGGTTCTGGCTGTTCTCATTGATGTACAGTGTGCCATCACGGAAATTGACACCCCCAAAGTCATCTACTTCTGGGGTGAGGTTTCTGAATAGAACGACTCGCGTTCCTGTGGTGTCAGTGAATCGAGCCAACGCCCGATGGAGTTGCTTAGGCAGTGATACGGCGCTGACTTCCCTGACGCGAACTCGCCCAATATCCCCTCGTCTCGCTCGCCATTCGTTGATTTTGTTTTCAAGCGTGCGGCTTGCCGTAGTTTCTTCTGCCGGTAGGTTGTGAGGCAGGCCGCTGGCGAATGTTTGCTCTTTTTCATCACGCAATTCCTGTTGGCTTTCTGCATCATTACCATTTCTATTAAAAAGCGCAACATTACCATCATCACCTTCCTTGGTTTGGATGGTGTCAAACAAATGGTCAAAGGCTTTACCAATACTTTCCATTTCGGAAACAGTTGGGTAAGGGTAGGTGTCAGCATTCTCGTGACCTGCCAACGCCTCATCCGCTTTCCAATAGTCTTCGCCAACGATATTGGCTAAGTAATCATTGGCGGCATTTTGTTCGTGCAATTTGCCGATGATGTACGATTCAAAAGCTCTCGCCGCCATTTCTTCTCGGCCAGACCAATAATCTTTAGACCTACGCTCATCCAACTGTTCTGCCCGCTTCGGCATGCCAGAATCATTGATGGCTTTAATCACATCGTTAAAAGCTGCCAACACTTCTGGGCGGATGTTAGGCACAAGCGGGTTTACATCGCCATTAGTAACATACTCACCCGTTCCGCCGCCAAGTTTGGCGAAGTAATTATCCAGCGCATGAAACCACTCGTGCGCCAAAGAACCAGCGCCACTCTCTTTGGTTAAGTTGATAACAACTTCCTCTGGTTCAAAATGCGCTGCCACAGCATTTTTACCGCCTCTGCCACGCGCACCAAAAGCAAGCCCCAGCTTGCCATTTAACGATATTGCTTGCGTAGGAATATCCAGCGCCGCTGCCAAGTCACTCAGCGCATCATACGCATTATCCAAGTCCCGCTGTCTGCGTGAACTTTCAACATAATTGCCGAACTGCACGCCACGGAACTTAAACGCTTCGCTGAAAGCCTCTGGCGTAACAGCCGCGCCGTTGCGGTGATCGTCACCAACCCTCGGCTCATTTTCTTTTCGGCGCTCGAACGGAATGGTTTTGTATTTTTCCAGCAGGGCTTCCATTTCTTCTTGGAAGCCTTCGGTTTTCTTGTACGCTTTCGCTTCTTCAAGCGTGCTAAACCGTTTCAGCTTGACATAGTTCTTACCAAGTTTTTTACCCCAAAAGTATTGGCCGCTATCGCCCTCACGCCACAACCCAAACTCCGTTTTCTTTTCGCTATTGGTTGTCGAGCTTTCACTCTGCTTCTTCACGAATGCAGAAACAGCTTCTTCTAGTGTTTTCCCCCACGCCACAGGGGTGCGCTTATCCTTCTCAACATAGTACACACGCTTGGCAGGGCTATAGCTCTCACCCATAAACGCATCAAAAGTTCCAACGCGCATCTCCACATCTTTCAGTGATGTTTCATGTCCCAGCGCCTTGTACATCTCAGCTTTACCCAACAGGCCTGTGGCAATGCGCCCAGTGATGGTTTCTTTCTCATTTTTTGGGTTCAGCGTTTGCACAACGCTTTCTGGTGCTATTTCACCGCTCAGTAATTCCTCCGCGAAGGTGCGCATGTATTTCACCTGGTCAACCCACCCTTTCAGCTTCCAGCCTTTCTTGGGTTTGGGCGGCATCTGTTCACGCAAGGCGCGCGCGAAGCCAACTATTAGCGGATCAACCCCTTCTTTCAGCAACTTGTCATAGTTTGGCTCAGGCCATGACTTAGAAAACGGGACGGCAGCCACATCCGCTGCTTTAGCTTCTTTTAGCTTCTGCGCGTAATCTTTGCGCGCGCCTTCCAGCTTCTCGCCAAAATCCTCAATTTTGTTTGTTGCATTTTTCGGTTCTTGTTTGGCGTTTTGACGCGTGTCATTGGCATTCGCATCCCGTTTTGCATTTTCTTTACTAGAAGAAGGCCTAGTTTCATCAACACGGAACGGCGCAAGCTCTCCGTGTTCATCACCGAACATATACAGATTGACTGAGTAACCATCAGCAGTTGACCAGTTGTTAATGTTTAATCCTTCAAACTGAAGCAAATTAAACTTGTCATTCCTCGCTTGCGCTTCAGCAATGGCGTTTTCTTTCAGCCATGCCAATATCTTTTTGTCGTCCTTGGTTGATTGCCCTGCACTTGGTTTCAAGCTGTACTTTGGAAAAGGTGTGGTGTGACGACCAGACAAAGTAACAAACACATCGCCAGGCTCCAGCGTTTTGCGCTGCGACACTTGCCCTTCTTCTGGGCTGCTTGATGGCGAGACAGTAGAAGTTTTGGCTGGCGTTTTACTGCCAGAATACTGCTCTGGAACCCTGTCTAACTCCGTCAGTCCTTCTCCGTATTTCTCGTTGGCCTTTTCAATAACCTTTGAAAGCGGAGCCATATTTTTCTTTTCTGGCGCGGCTGGTCGTTCTGCTTTGTAGATAGACCCAAAGCTGTACCATACCCCGTCAATACTTACCTTGTTTCTTGCGTGTGAAACCCCATCAATTTCACCAAAGGCAGACTTATTATTTGAGATCATTGCTCTGACATACTCACCCCTCTCAAAACGGTCAGTCACAATCTCATCTTTTTCTCTGTCATACCGCTCAATGCTAAACTCATTGCGATTTGTGGTGGACACTGGTTTAGCAGCTTCTTTTTTTGATGCCACTAAATCCGTTTTGTTTGACTGTTTTAGCTCTTCATAGCCTTCGTCCAGATCGTCTGGATGCTCTTCTTTCAATGCGTCTTTAATATCAATGCTCTTGCTGCCAGCAAGATTCATAGCATCAAACAAACCCTTGGCCTGTTCGTCTGTCATCGCATCAATACGAGATTCCCATTCTTCGGCGCGCCCAGTAAGCTCTTCTCGTTCTTTTGCGACACGATCCATTTCTGTTTTTGTATCGCTGACCGGTTCCACATTGGAGCCAGACACATCCTCAGTACCATACTCTTCCCGCAACGCTTCCCACGCTTTGCGATTCATATTTTCTGATTTACTGCCATCTTTCACATTCCATTCATGGAATTGTTCAAACGGCAAAGCAGCCAAGGCCTTATTCAAATCCTCCCCATAAGCTGCTTCGAGTTTTTTAATCGCTGCGTCATAGCCGGGTGAGCCTTTCTTAATGCCTTGCTCTTTGGCTTGCGCGGCAATGTATTTGCTTTGACTGGTGTTGAGAATGCTGGCTGGTTCTTTCGCTTTGCCAATCTCGGTATTACCAGAAGCAACATTGTCCACCACGGTTTGAGCGGCTTCTTCAAACGCCTTGGTTTCAGCAGGGTTAGCAAGCAATGGCTTTTCACCGGCCAATGCTTTTGCATTGCGCGCCTTTTCCATTTCCTGTATTTGCTCTTCTGTTGCCAGCAAGCGATCAAACACAGCACGCACATCATCATTCAATTTCGCGCCTTCGTGCGAAGCCAAGAATGCTTTGATGGATTTATAAACCTGCTTCAGCCAACGACGAAAATTATCAAACGCGCTCTGCAAATCTTTGCTGGGCGCTTTGCCTTCCATCAGGTATTGCTCAAAACTTTCCGCGTACTGTTCGTGGAATTGACGCTTATCTTCCAGCGTCATGGCGTTCCATGCTGCCAATCGTTCTTGCATGGTATTACCGGCAATGCCAAACCATTTCAAAACGGTATCGGCATCGTGCTTCACCACGGCTCCGGCATTCTCCATGCCAGCCATGTCGATTTGTGTTTCTAGGAATATATGTCCTGTTTCGTGCAGGAAGGTGGAAGCGTCCGAATCCTTCTCAGACAGCGTAATGTCTTTGGTAGTAGGGTTTACTGCACCTTGCTTGGTGCCTTTGCCCTTCTGGAAAAATACCGCCGTCTCGCGCCCCAGCACGCCACCTGTTGCGCCCGTGGAGCGCACCCAATACAAACCCACCTGATCTTCTTTTCGCCACGCGCGCACGCGCGCATGCACATCAGCCAATAAGGGCTTGAGTTGATCCATCGGCATGGTTTTATGGCCTGCCGTTGGTGTGAGTCTGGTGTAATCTGGCTCTATGTTGCCCGCTTTGTCGTGGGCATGTTCAGCCCATCCGCGCTTTTGGAACTCGCGGAAAGTTTCGCCATTTGGACTTGGGCCATTGACGATGAACTCGCCATTCTCACTCACAGTGAACAGCAAAGCAGGCTCGTCTGTTAATCCTGCTTCGATTTGTTCTTTGCCGTAGACTTTTACATGCAGGGTTTTGCTTGCGCCGTCTCGGTCAATGCTTGCTCTAACTTCATAGCCCTTAAACGGGCCGAGCGGCGAAAGTATTTCTGATCGCGTTTTTGTGACTCTTCCTTGGAGTATGTCCGACACTCGCTCTGAAAGTTTGCGTATTTCAGCAAGTACCCCGGCTCGCGCAAGAGCCGAACCTCGTCCGGCGACATCCGGGTCGAAATTGGATAGGAATTGATGCTTTTCTCCCCGCTCCTGAGTTTCCGAATCAGTTCCCGTTTTGCCGCTTCTGTATCCATCAGGTCTGACATAACGCTCACCCCATTGGTTTTCACCGAGTTCACGAAATACTTCTTGCTGTGGTTTTGATAGTAACCCCAAAGACTCCAACAACGCAACTTGTTCGCTTGACAAACCACCAAAAGCATCATCTTTTTCAGAGTAAAGCTGCGACGAATCATCAGGAACTTCACCACGCTTAATCTCACCCTCCATGAACCGGCTGTAGTATTCCGAAGGCAGCATGTTCAACTGCTTTGCGCCCACCACAACGCGCGCCATCCATAATTGCGTCAGTGATTTAATGCCTTTTTCATCAGAAACTTGTGCGTTCTTTAATTTATCGGCAATTTTCTGGCGGGTTTGCATGGAGTCCATGCGGTATTGTTCATCGCTAAATCCTTCGCGCAGAATGTCATTGGCCTTCTGCTGTACCGCTTCTGGCTTTTCTTCTAGTACGGCTTTTGTTTCTGGATTTTGTTTTGGCGCAGGCTGTGTTTTTTGTTGCGAAGATTCCGTCTTATCCATCAACCCTTGAATCTTGTCGCGCATGCCGCTTGGTAATTTGCTCCAATCCTGCTGCGCTAACTGCTGACCAATAACGCTCAGTCCATTGGATTGCGTAGGCCAGCCACCTTCTTGTTTGAGTACCGCTTTGCGATCCTCAATAGACATAGACTGCCAACGAGTAGCATGATCGGGTGTTTCCGACTCTTTGCCGCCACCAGAAAAAATATCTTGCTGTCCCTGCGCGGCGGCAACATCGGCCGCACGGTCAGAACCCGTCAGCGTGAACTGACCTACCTCTGCATCAGCATTGGCTTTGTCTTGTGCGGCTTTTTCGCGTTGCGCCGCTTCTTCTTTGGCTGCGGCTTGCGCGGCTTCCTGCTCGGCTAGTTGCTGTTCTGTTTGGCTTGTGAGGCCAAATGCTGCTCCGCCACTTCGTCCAGCCCGCTCAGTAGCGCCTTCATGTGCGCCAGTTGTCGCGCCCGCTCCTCGGCCGTGATCGGTTGCTGGTTGTTGGCGGGTTGTTGCTGGTTGTTCTCTGATGAGGTTTGCGTCATTTCCAAACTCCTGCTTGATCCGTTGGTTGGCGTAGGCAATGGCAGCATCTTTGGTAGCTTCAAGATCATCACCGAACATACTGCCTTGTGATTGATGCGCTTGATTTTCGTAATCCGCCAACCATCCTAGCACCATCGCCACTTTTTTGGGCGCACGGATGTTTTTCTCCATGTAATCAGCAACCGCTTCCTCGTGCGCGCTGTATCCGCCGGTTAAGTCTTGCTGGCGACCTAATTGCTCAACAGATGTGCCGGATTCTCTGGCTTTTTGATACATTTCAGCGGCGCGAACCACCAATCGTTTAGTGCCAATAGCGGCCTGTGCTGGAAGTTTTGCAAACGCAGCGGCAGATTGTGTTAGCGCAGACATTAAATTGCGCGACTGCTCAGTATCTTCCGTTGCAGCGTTGATTAAATCGTCATTGTTAAACCCAATAGCCAGCATAGCGTGCTGGATTCTTTTTTCCACGGCGGGCAAATTGACGCTGCCATCTCGTTTGCGCAACGCTGACGCTTCATTTGAAGGCAAGCTATTAACAAAACGGTGGATAAGGTTCATGTTTTTTGTTGGCGAAAACCTCCCATCGTCATCCAACACAACATCATGCAAATCACCCAAAACACGCGCATCATTGTTTGCTTGTTCTGCGGCAGACAAGCGCAAACCTTCGCTGGCATTTGACCACGCGCCCATGTCGCCTTTGTTGTCCAAATTGCTATAAACGCGGACTAAAACAGGCTCATGCAATTTATCAATGGTCTCTTTATCTGTATTATAACTAGCAGCATCATCGGTTAATTTTTTTCGGTATTCGCCCGCGCTGCCTTGTTTATACGCCTCGATCAAACCGGCTCCGCGACCATTTGTTAATGTTCTTAATACGCTTGGCGGTAATGGTTGGCTATACGCTGGATTTATATTGCCTTGTGTATCGTGTGATGCTTGTAATTGACTAGCCTCAACAATCGCATAACGAGCCTTAATTTTTCGCCCATCTGATCCGGTTATGATTTCTTCTGGTCCAACTATAGGCAACGCATCCCATTGGTCGTCGGCCATATAAACCATCGGGGCGCCTGATGACGGGGTTTTAGACTGACTCAACCTATCGTAATCAGGGTTGTTTTTTATGTCCGTCATTTGAAGCAACGAATCCGCGCGCCGTCTATCACGATTCTGCATTTCTGGATTCTGGAAAATCGAGTTAGATTGCTGTAATTCTTGTTGCTGCATCGAGTTACTGACGGGCGCAGCGGCATTCGCAGTGATTGCGCCATTCACTTTTTCTTGCGCGCCCAGCGGCATGTTGTGCCAATTCAACTGAGACAGGCGATTAGCAATCACATTAGGGTTGCCATTTTTGTCTGACATGCCATCCACGCTGGTCAACACAGATGCTCTCTGTGCCGCATCCATAGCATCCCATTGTGATGCAGGGCTTGCTTGTTCAGTGCCTTTCGTAGCGACTGGATCATCCCACGGGATTACATCTTCGCCAGGCAAAAAGAAATTACCGCTGGCCCCGCTATCAACCGACAAAGCAGCAGCATCCGACAACGCGCCAGCATTGGGATCAAGTCCCATGCGCTCGGATGGTTTTTGTGGTGGTAACTGCCCTGCAATTTCTGAGAGATTTATCGCGTCTTGGCCAGCGCCATCACTATTGTTTGTGAGGTTTTGCTGACCATTAACTTTTATTTTTTCTCGCGCGATCCGCTCGTTTGCTTCCTCGAACATTAGCTGTTGATTTAGGCGCTTTTCCCTGTCCAAGTCTTCTTGTGTCGCATCCGAGCCTTTGCTTTGGATAAGGTCAATCTCTTCTTGTATTTGCTGTTTGCGGCTTCTTG